>ERZ1026975.1789-NODE-1789-length-9139-cov-4.451893_pt1 | contig 9139 bp, 7 predicted proteins | sample MGYA00519561_ERZ1026975 | MGnify/ENA primary metagenome ERZ1026975 (study PRJEB26926, sample SAMN06164672) | human gut metagenome | biome: ENVO:00009003; feature: ENVO:2100002; material: ENVO:00002003 | host: Homo sapiens | place: USA | collected 2012 ... | reverse complement strand
TTATTATACCTACAGGTAAACTATGTGAGCATTATACTTAAGACACGCAGCGAACAGTTCAATGAGACTGTCAAAAGAAGCCTGCGCCAAGTATCTAAGAATCTGGAATTGGATGAGACCCGTAAATACCTCGAGGATGATATCAACCGGGATGAGACAAATTTCATGTATCAAAATGCCCCGGATGCCCAAAGCCTAGGACAAGTGATCAACCATGAGAAATACCAATTACAGATCAAGGATTCTAATGGAACCGTTCAACAAATAGAGATGCAAAGTTTTAGCGCCCATAAGTTCGAGCCGCTCTCTTCCTTGTCAAAACGGCAGTCTGCCAACAGCATCGTAAACACATCTAAAGATTTACAGAAGACACTAAAAAGACGTTACCAGTACCAAGGTGGACTGATAGAGGAGGTGATTTACAACATCTTATACACTGCGAATCTAAAGCCGATCGAGGAACGTATAGATTTTAAAAAGCTGAACAATTACTTAAAAACAGAATTTATTAACAACGGTTTGAACTTGCCGTTTGTGTTTTCTGTTATTAACAAAGATGGAAATGTAGTATACCAGAGCGGAGAATTCCAAAAGCAACCGATCGCCTCTGACGTGATCACCCAAGTGCTTTTCCCGAACGATCCCCCATCGAAACTAAACTACCTGAGAGTTTATTTTCCGACGAAAGGGGATTATATCTCAAGCTCTATTACTTTCATCGTTCCATCGGTTATATTCTCATTGATCCTGTTGATAACCTTCGTCTTCACGATTTACATCGTATTCCGTCAGAAGAAGTTATCCGAGATGAAAAACGACTTTATCAACAACATGACGCACGAGTTGAAGACACCGGTATCCACGATCTCGCTCGCCGCCCAGATGTTGAAGGATTCGGATATAACGAAGAGTCCGGACGTATTCAAGCATATATCCGGCGTAATCAACGACGAGACGAAGCGATTGAGCTTCTTGGTCGAGAAAGTGCTACAGATGTCTTTGTTCGAACGACAGAAAGCAGCGCTTAAATTGAAAGAAATTGACGCGAATGATTTGGTAGCGAACGTGGCTAACACCTTCGTTTTAAAGGTCGAGAAGTACGGCGGTACAATGGATATAGACCTGCAAGCTACAGAATCGGATATATATGTGGATGAAATGCATATCACCAATGTATTGTTCAACTTGATGGATAATGCGGTTAAATACCGCCGCCCGGAAGTTCCGCTTACATTGATGGCACGCACTTGGAACGAGAACGGAAAGCTGTTGATCTCCGTGGAAGATAATGGTATCGGTATCAAGAAAGAATATCTGAAAAAGGTATTCGACCGTTTCTTCCGCGTACCGACAGGCAACGTACATGACGTGAAAGGGTTCGGTCTCGGACTCGCTTACGTACGCAAAATTATTGAGGACCACAAAGGTACGATCCGTGCCGAAAGTGGTGCGGGAAACATTGGAACAAAATTTATTATTACTTTACCTCTTATAAAAAGTTAGTTATGGAAGAAAAACTAAAGATCTTCTTTTGTGAAGACGATGAGAATTTAGGAATGCTTTTAAGAGAATACTTACAAGCTAAAGGGTATGTAACGGACCTATTCTCTGACGGAGAAGCCGGATACAAAGGTTTTACCAAAGGTAAATACGATCTTTGTGTGTTGGATGTCATGATGCCAAAGAAAGATGGTTTCACCTTGGCACAAGAAATTCGCTCTATCAATCCTGATATCCCTATTATCTTCCTTACAGCCAAGACTATGAAGGAAGACATCTTGGAAGGATTCAAGATCGGCGCAGATGACTACTTGACAAAACCGTTTAGCATGGAAGAGCTATTGCTTCGTATCGAGGCTATCCTTCGCCGTGTGAAAGGTAAGAAGATGAAAGATATTCCTTTCTACAAGTTAGGAAACTTCTTGTTCGATACCCAAAAACAAACGTTGGCTATCGGCGACAAGGTTACAAAACTTACCACGAAGGAATGCGAATTATTAAGCTTGTTGTGCGCCCACGCAAATGAGATCCTTGAGCGTAACTACGCCTTGAAGACAATCTGGGTAGACGATAACTATTTCAACGCTCGTAGCATGGACGTTTATATCACGAAATTACGTAAATTGTTGAAAGACGATCCGGGTATCGAGATCATCAACATCCACGGCAAGGGGTATAAATTAATCACTCCTTCCGGGGAGGAACAAGCCCGTGAGGAAGGCATACAAGTGCTTTAATTCACTTGAACAATAACGACAGAAAAGGCTGGCTTACATTTAGCCAGCCTTTTTTATACTTTCCTTCTTTTCCAGACTAAGAAGATCCCGAAAACGATCAATGTAACTAGTAGCCCCAAAAGTTGAGAAAAACCGGAGGAAAGACCAAACCCTTCCGGAGCTACAAAAATATAGGTAGAACATACCGCCGTCATGAATAAGGCGGGAATCAAGGTTATCACATATAATTTTTTTGCTTGTACCAAATATACGGTTAAGGCCCATAGGGTAAATACCGCTAACGTCTGGTTACTCCATGCGAAATAACGCCAGATCATATCGAAGCCGTCCTTATCTTTTTGACTATATAATAAGATTCCTATCGCAACGATAAACATGGGAATACAGATCATCAGACGTTTGGCCACCGTTTTTTGCTCCATATGCAGGAAGTCTGCGACAATCAGACGAGCCGAGCGGAAAGCCGTATCGCCAGAAGTAATCGGAGCTGCTATCACACCCAGTATCGCTAATACACCTCCGACAGCGCCCAGCCACTCTTTCGTGATACTGTCTACTACGACAGCGGCATTGTTCTCCTCCATTCCGTTATTATGGAAGAAATACGTAGCGGCGGCGGCCCAAATCAAGGCTACGATACCTTCGGTAATCATCGCTCCGTAAAATACGGGACGGGCGTATTTCTCACTTTTCATGCAACGGGCCATCAATGGACTTTGGGTAGCATGAAAGCCAGAGATAGCGCCACAAGCGATACTAACAAACATGATCGGAAAAATAGGCAAGCCTCCCGGATGCGTATTACCAAGTCCATCCGTAATCTCAGGTAACGGCGGCTGGTTAATAAATAACATAACCAAGATACCTACGGCCATAAATAGCAAAGCGATGGCAAATAATGGATAGATCTTTCCGATAATCTTATCAACAGGTAATAGAGTAGCCAGTATATAATAAATGAACACGACGATAATCCAGAACGTAGCATCTAGATATTCCGGAGTCAGTTTAGCCAGCAACCCTGCAGGCCCAGCTACGAAAACAGCACCCACCAAGATCATCAAGATAACCGTAAAGCCCCGCATAAATTGCTTAAAGTTGTTCCCCAGATACCGTCCGATCAATTCAGGAAGACTTTCTCCATCATGCCGCAACGAAAGCATTCCCGATAGGAAATCATGGGTAGCGCCCGCAAATATACTTCCCAATACGATCCAAAGGAAAGAAGCCACCCCAAATTTAGCCCCCATGATAGCGCCGAAAATAGGTCCCAGACCCGCTATATTCAAAAATTGGATCATGAAAATCTTCCAAGTAGGCAAGGGTATATAATCGACACCATCTTGTTTCGTGAAAGCAGGAGTAACCCGGGAGGGATCTACGCCAAACACCCGCTCGACAAATTTACCATACGTAAAATATCCAACGATAAGGGCTATCAGACAACATGTAAAAGTAATCATGGTTTTCTAAAGAATTAAATTGTCAAAGGAAAAGGTATATACGAGAAAACCGTACCAAGGGCATTCTAACGAGTAATTGTCAGAATGCCCTTAGTACGGTCTTTGTATGAATCAATTAATTAAGTAAACGCTTAACCGTCTCGGAAATCATCCGTCCTTCGGCTCTTCCTGCCAATGCTTTTGAGGCTACACCCATTACCTTACCCATATCTTTCGGGCCAGCGGCACCAACTTGAGCGATAATAGCTTTCAATTCTTTCTCCAATTCCTCGGCAGACATTTGTTGAGGCAAATATTTCTCAATCACTTTTACTTGCTCCAACTCAACATCCGCTAGGTCTTGACGGCCCTGTTGCACATAAATCGTAGCGGAATCTTTCCCTTGTTTCACCAACTTCTGCATGATCTTCAAGGCATCCGCATCCGTCAGCGTATCATTGGCTCCCGGAGCGGTTTTCGCTTCCAAGAAAAATTTCTTTACATTTCTCAATGTCTCCAAGGCGACTTTATCTTTCGCCTTCATCGCGTTTTTAATGTCTTCACTGACTTGTTCAAATAAATCCATATCCTTATTATATTATTAACTATCGGAAACTGATCACTTGTTTACCCCCCCGCTGAGAATCTTGGCGAGGTTGGTTAGTCGGTTGCTTCGCCGTTGTCGGAACCGATACTTGAATATCCTCTCCCGCTACTTTGGAACGGGCACGGGCTACGATCTTCGGATCCCGGTTATAAGTCGGATTATCCTCTATCAAAGCGATCAAGGCATCATCGTCCAACTCTTCCTGAGTCAAAACTACCGCTTTCGCACGAGAGGTAAAACGACCCGCCTTTTGTGCGGAAGCACCATAATATTTACCAATCAAATCACGCTCCTTACGCTCTTTCTCGATTCGCTCTTCTTCTAAACGCAATTCTTCCTCTGTCATCTGAGCGGCTTCAGTCCTGCGTTTATCAGCGATCAATGGAATATCATCCATCGTAAATCCAGTAGCGAGGATCGTCATTTTCACTTTATTACCTAATGTATTATCCACGGCAGTACCCCAAATAACCTCTATATCGCGGTTGAACTCGGACATAAAGTTATGCACGTCGTTCATCTCCTCCATGCGCAACTCGGCTTCCTCGCTGAAATATACGTTGAACAGGATTTTCTTGGCGTTCTTTACGTCGTTGTTACTTAATAGCGGAGAATTCAGAGCGTCTTCCACCGCTTGGCGAACACGTCCTTCTCCTTCACCAAAACCATTACTCATCAAAGCGACACCACCATCTTTCATCGTGGTGTTAACATCGGCGAAGTCGAGGTTGATAATACCCGGAAGCGTAATGATCTCCGCGATACTCTTGGCGGCGATCGTCAAGGTATCATCGGCCTTGCCGAAAGCGTTCATCACGGAAAGGTCCGAATAAATCTCACGCAAACGCTCGTTATTGATCACCAATAAGGCATCCACGTTTTTCGCGATCTCCTCCACACCATTCAAGGCCTGTATAATCTTACGCTCACCCTCGAACAAGAAAGGAATGGTTACGATACCTACCGTCAATATTCCCATATCCTTCGCGATACGAGCGATAACCGGAGCGGCACCCGTACCGGTACCACCACCCATACCAGCGGTAATAAATACCATCTTCGTACCGTCGTTCAACATACCTCGAAGATCGTCCAGACTCTCCTCGGCCGCCATCATCGCACGTTCCGGCTTATTTCCCGCGCCCAATCCCTGCGTGATCTCACGTCCCAGCAATAACTTGATAGGAACATCCGAACGGTTCAAGGCTTGATTATCCGTATTACATAACACGAATGTAACATCGTGTATGCCCTCCTTATACATATGAGTAACAGCGTTTCCGCCACCGCCTCCAACACCAATCACCTTAATAATTTTGGGAGTATCCGTAGGATAATTAAAATTTAATATTGTATCGTCCATTGTCTTCCGGTTTTATTACATTCGTAGATCACGTTATTTACTCTCGTTATCATCGTCATCGAAGAGGGTTTTACCAAAGGTATCGATTCCTTTTGTCAACCGCCCGAACAAGCCGGGACCTTTTTTCTTCTCTTTCTTCGGCTTCTCCTTGACGGGTTCCGGAGTCGGTTCCACTGTCGGTTCAGGCTCAACCACCGGCTCAATCTTAGGCTCCGGTTTAGGAGGAATATATAACGCGCAATTCTTAGTTCCTTTCGCCAAGAGGCCGACGGCTACCGCATATTCGGGATTGCTGGCAACCACTAAATCACCACTAGCGACAATCCCCTTGCGAACCGCTGAATAGCGAACCTCCATCTTCAAGCGTTCGCTCATAACAGCCGGTAAATTCTTCAAAGCGGCGCCTCCACCCGTAATCACGATGCCAGCACCGAGAACGCTCATCAAGCCTGTAGCCTCCAGACGAGCATATACATTCTCTAAGATCTCATCCATACGGGCCTCGATCACACCGTTCAACTCGGCCAGCTTAATCTCACGCAAGCCCATTCCATCCGCTAAACTCATTTGGATGGTCATATCATTATCCCGGTCCGCTTTCGCACTACCATAAGTGATCTTCAAGCGTTCCGCCTCAGACTCTACAACCCTGAGATTGGTTATATCTTTTGTTATCAAATTACCTCCAAAGGGAACAACGGAAAGGCTGGCCAACTTACCACCCTTATAGACAGTTATCGTCGTCACGCCGGCACCGAAGCCGATCAAGGCGCAACCCAAGTCCTTCTCATTGTCGCTCAAGACCACATCACCCAACGCTAGGGGCGACACGAGAATACCGGCGATCTCGATCTTCGCTTGTTCCGAGATGCTATTGATAATATTTAATTTCAAGGAAGGACGTCCAACAATCAACTTGTAACGAGCCTCGATACGGCTACAAGGCACGCCCACCGGGTTGGACTCTGGTTTATCATCTAAAAAATAGGAAGGAGAAACCACATCAAGAACGGTCAACATATCCGGACGATAATCCTTACACTCTTGATAAAGAGAGTCTATGATCTCCTCCGTGACCACTCCTTCCGTTCCCAACACCTTGCAAACCGTATGCTCGATAGAACGGAGTGACTGGCCACCCAGTCCCACATATACCTGCCCGATCTTGGCCCCCCCCAGTTTATTCTCCAACTTGAGGATCAAGCGTCTTATCTTACTCGCCGTCTCCTTCACGTTATATACACATCCTCTTCGTATGCAGGTGCCGGAGTTCTCAACTTCGTAGGCGATGATTGAAAGAGCGCCCGTCGCATTCTTAGTCCCCACCATTCCTACCATATGGGAGGTACCTAGGTCAATAGCTGCTATAAAGTCTGTGTATGCCATATCATCTATTTTTTAGTACAAACAATCTGATTCTTATATTTTAAATTAATCATACTGTACTTTTCCCAACCCACTTTAGGGATCGCTTGTTCATAGAAAAGCTTTAAATTCGCAAGCTTTTCTTCGAATTCATCCAAAGTACCCAACATGATCCGGTGGTTACCCACTCTTGGAATAAGTTCTATATCATTATCCGGATAGACATAGATTTGTTCAATCTGGTCATTCCAGAACTCATTCTCTTGCAAAAATAATGCAAATTTGTATAAGTCGGTCACCGCAAGCTCTTTTTCCACATATCCACTCACAATTGGCACATGCGCAGCATACCGACGACTGATCGGCATGGTGGTTCCCAGATTATCCACGTAATAACTACCTCTTACGCCCATAATCCGGAGGATAGGCATCTTTTGCATGACCTCTAGTTTGATAATCCCCGAAGGAGTCTTATACGCCTCCACTTGGGCGATCATCTCATTCTTAAGCAATTCCGTCTCTATCCGATCCGTATTCACGTCGGCCATTGGCCGCTTGATCGGATCTAGCCCGGCTTTCTTCAGTATAGACACAAGGTCACTCTCGCTCACGAAGTGTTTATCCAGACTGTCTTTCACCACGACTTGCAGATCTTGGCAAATAGAGTCTTGACGTATTTCCCGAAAGAAAAACGACACAAACACGATGTAACAGAACAACAACGTGGCTACTACTATGGAAATTATTCGGATCACGGTTTCCTTATTTGTTTACATAAAATCTCTTTTACAGGCTCCACCAAACGGTCGATATTGCCGGCGCCTACCATTAATACTACCTCATATTTCCCGGCGGCAACCACGTCCAAAAGCTCTTCCTTCTTACACAGCGTCTTGGAAGGGATCGTCACCTTATCAAAAATGATCCGAGAGCTCACCCCCGGAATCGGTTCCTCACGAGCCGGATAGATATCCAGCAAGATCAACTCATCCAATAAAGAGAGACTCGCAGCAAAATCTCCAGCGAAATCTCGGGTACGGGTATATAGATGCGGCTGGAAAATACCTGTCACCTTACGACCCGCATATAATTCCTTCACCGACAAGATACTCTGTCGCAATTCGGCCGGATGATGGGCATAATCATCGATCAATACCACTTGATCAGTCTTCAAATGGAAATCGAAACGGCGGCGAGGTCCGGCAAATGTAGCCATACCCTTTTTCAAATCCTCAGGTTTCACTCCGTTCAACCAAGCGATCGCCATAGCCGCTACCCCGTTCTCTATATTAACCTTTACGGGAACACCTAATTCCACATCAGGAATACGGATTTCCGGACCAACGAAGTCAAAGGTAATATTTCCGTCGCAAATACGAATATTTTCAGCGTAAAAGTCCGCTATTTCCGTAACGGAATAGGTATATTTCTTGACACCCTCCTGTAAACGGGGCGTTACGTTGATTCCTTTCTTGATCAGTAGACAACCATCGGGACGAATTAAGGAGGTAAATTTCTCAAAACTCTCCCGGTAAGCCTCCGCCGTACCGTAAATATCCAGATGATCCGGATCCGCAGAAGTAATCACTGCCATATAAGGAGTAAGCCAATGGAAAGAACGATCGAACTCATCCGCCTCGATCACGGTAAAGTCGCTCGTATCCGACAACATCAAATTACTCTCGTAGTTCTTTAGGATTCCTCCGAGGAAAGCATTGCAATCCACCGGCGATTGTTTCAGCAAATGAGCTAGCATAGAAGAGGTCGTTGTCTTGCCGTGCGTGCCCGCCACGCATAAACCCCGGCTGCTTTTCGTGATCTCTCCCAAGACACGTGCCCGCTTCATCACCTCAAAACCGTGCGCCCGGAAATAGGTCAATTCCGTATGCGACTCCGGGACCGCCGGCGTATAAACCACCAGCGTATCATCGGGCGACTTGAACGCCTCCCCGATCAAAGCTACATTATCCTCATAGTGAATATCGGCTCCCTCCTTTTTCAACTCCTCGGTTAAATCGGAAGGGGTCTTATCGTATCCGCCCACTCGTTTTCCCTTAGCGAGGAAATAACGGATCAAGGCACTCATTCCAATGCCTGTCTCTTATACACATCTCCGAGCCCACGA
>ERZ1026975.1785-NODE-1785-length-9145-cov-5.372827_pt1 | contig 9145 bp, 9 predicted proteins | sample MGYA00519561_ERZ1026975 | MGnify/ENA primary metagenome ERZ1026975 (study PRJEB26926, sample SAMN06164672) | human gut metagenome | biome: ENVO:00009003; feature: ENVO:2100002; material: ENVO:00002003 | host: Homo sapiens | place: USA | collected 2012 ... | reverse complement strand
GGGTAAAGATGACCTGCCGCTCCTGCCGCAGCATCTGCGCATGCTCCACAATGACCTGCCCGAAGCAGGCCGCAAATGCCGGGTCCACCATGAACTGCGGCCACAGGTTGGATACGAGTGGTGTCACAAATGGTACTCCTTTTTATACAGCACAAACTGCCGCACCCGTTTTTGCAGGTGTGGCAGCTGTGAAAAAAGCCAAATTACAGTTTATAGATCTCATCCATGAACTGATCCAGGATGTTGTCTCCGGTCAGCTTTTTGATGGGCTTGCCGTGGATGAACAGCACCGCCTCGCCCTTGCCGCCGGCAATGCCGATGTCTGCTTCGCGGGCTTCACCGGGGCCGTTGACCACGCAGCCCATCACGGCCACCTTGATGGATTTTTTGCAGCCCTGCAGCCGCTTTTCCACCTCATTGGCGATCTCGGTGCAGGGATACTGGGTACGGCCGCAGGTGGGGCAGGTGATGACCTCCGGGCCTGCTACCGGGAAGCCCACGGCGCGCAGGATGTTGTAGCCCGCTTCCACTTCCTTTTCCGGCTCTGCGGCCAGCGAGACGCGGATGGTATCGCCAATGCCTTCCAGCAGCATTCCGCCGATGCCCATGCCGCTTTTCAGCAGACCCATCTGGTAGGTACCCGCCTCGGTAACACCCACATGGAGCGGGTAATCCGTGACAGCGCTGAGCTGGCGGTAGGCCTCCATCATGCGGGGCACATTGGAGTTCTTGATGGAAATGACGATGTTGTTGAAATCGAATTTTTCCAGCAGGCGCACATGGTACAGTGCACTCTCCACCATGGCCTCCGGCGTGGGTGCGCCGTATTTTGCAAGGATGTGCTTTTCCAGACTGCCGCCATTCACGCCGATGCGGATGGGAATGTTCTTGCGCTGACAGGCATCCACCACAGCCTTCACCCGGTCATCGTCGCCGATGTTGCCGGGGTTGATGCGGATCTTATCCACGCCTACATCTGCGCAGGCCAGAGCCGCCTTGTAGTCAAAATGGATGTCTGCCACAATGGGGATGTTCACCGCATTCTTGACGGCTTCGATGCACTTTGCATCCGCCGGGCTGGGGCAGGTCACGCGCAGGATCTGACAGCCAGCAGCTTCGCACCGCTTTGCCTGCGCCACATTGCCCTCAATATCCTCCACCGGCACGTTGAGCATCGTCTGCACCGCAACAGGATTCTTGCCGCCGATGGTCACATTGCCGATTTTCACTTCCCGTTTTAACTGCCGCATAAAGTTCCCCTTTCTGTTTTTGCTCACATTGCACCGGTCACAAGCCGGATGATATCATTATAGGTTGCAAAGAGCATCAGGCCAAACAGCAGTGCAAAGGCCGCAATGGTCAGTGTGCCCTGCAGCTTTTCCGGCACTGCATGGCCGGTAACGCCCTCAATGATCAAAAATACCACCTTGCCGCCATCCAGTGCCGGGAAGGGCAGCAGATTGAACACGCCCAGATTGATGGTGATGAGGGCCAGCAGCTCCAGCAGATCCTGCCAGCCGTAGCTTGCCGCCTGACCGATCGCTGTCACGATACCCACCGGGCCGGACAGATTGTTGATGCTCTCACGTCCGCGCACAAGGTCTGCCAGCGAGATAAACGCGATGCGTCCGTAGTACAGGGTGCTGTTCCATGCTTCTTTTAACACATTGAGCGGTGTTTTTTTGATGCCGTACACCGTAAAGCCAAGGGTCATATGGGTCTGGCCGTTCTCGTCCTGCCAGGTGTCGAACTGCACGTCCGGCAGTTCCACCTTTTGGCCGTCCCGCTTCACGGTGAACCGGGCGCGATAGGCTTCGGTGCGCACCAGCTCATAAAGGATGTCGTTGGCCACAAAGCAGCGCCTGCCGTTCACGGCAACGATCTCGTCCCCCGCCTGCAGGCCGGTCTGGCCGCAGAGGGCATCGTTCTCAATGGAATAGATGGTCTTGCTGGTGATGGCTCCTTCCTGTGCTGCCACAAGAATGACCAGCACCACAAAGCCCAGCACGAAATTCATGAAGGCACCTGCCACCATCACAAGCACACGCTGCCATACCGGTGCCTCGTTCAAAGGGATGCCGGTGCGCTGCTCCGGCGGGACAGGGTTTTCGTCCTCTGCTTCCCGTTCGTCGCGGGCCGCTTCGGCCTGCTGGCTCTCGGGGCTTTCCTCGCCCTCCAGCGCCACATAGCCGCCTACCGGCAATGCACGCAGGCTGTACTGGGTGCCCTTGTAAATTTTCTTCCACAAAACCGGCCCCATGCCGATGGAAAACTCGTTGACCTGAATGCCGCAGAGCTTTGCCACGGTAAAGTGCCCGAATTCATGAATGGCGATCACAGCGCTGAACACGATCAGTGCGGCGATCAGGGTGATAAAAATTGACATTGCGTCTCCTAAAGATCAAAGATGTGCGCGCACGAACTCTCGTGCCATGCGGTCGCACTCGTACACATCGCTGAGGGTATACTCGCCGCCAAAGCTGTCGCTGTCCACGACTGCTTCCACCAGACGGCCAATATCGAGGAAGCCAATTTTGTCCTCAAGGAAGAGCTTGACAGCTTCCTCATTGGCACCGTTGGCGGCACATGGGCCGAGACCGCCCTTTTTGATGGCCTTTTTGCAGGCGGCAAGGCAGCGGAAGGTCTCGTCGTCTGCCACATCGAAGGTGAGCACCTTGAGTGCGGCAAAGTCCAGCTCTGGCACAACGCCGGGTACGCGCTTTGGGTAGGTGAGCGCATACTGGATGGGAATGCGCATATCCGGCACACCCAGCTGAGCAATGACCGAATTATCGCTGAACTGCACCGCCGAATGCACGATGCTCTGGCGCTGCACCACGATCTGGATCTTCTCCGGCGGCAGGCCGAACAGCCACACTGCCTCGATCAGCTCCAGACCCTTGTTCATCAGGGTGGCAGAGTCAATGGTGATCTTTGCGCCCATGTTCCAGTTGGGGTGCTTGAGGGCATCCGCCTTGGTCTTACCGCGCAGCTCCTCGGTCTTCATCCCGAAGAAGGGGCCGCCGGATGCCGTGAGCAGGATCTTGGTCAGGCTGGGGGCACTCTCCTTATCCTGTAGGCACTGGAAGATGGCCGAATGTTCACTGTCCACCGGCAGCAGCTTTACACCATGCTTTGCCACGGCCTGTGTGACCAGATGGCCGCCGGTGACAAGGCTCTCCTTGTTGGCAAGGGCCAGATCATGCCCGCTTTCGATCGCGCACAGGCTGGCACCAAGGCCTGCAATGCCCACCACGCTGTTCAGCACCACATCGGTGCCGTCCAGTGCGGCCAGCTGCTTGAGCCCTTCCGGCCCTACCAGCAGCCGGGGCGCATCTGCACGACCGGAAAGCTCCGCATCCAGCCTGCGGGCCGCATCCGGGTCGGTCATGCAGACATAGCGCGGATGAAACTCTTCGATCTGCTGCAGGATCTTGTCTACATGGCTGTGGGCAGAAAGGCCGAACACCTCATAGCCCTGTGCACGGATCACATCCAGACTCTGGGTGCCGATGGAACCGGTAGAACCCAGCAGAGTGATTTTTTTCGACATCACACGTTCCCCCTTTTAATAGTAGAACACCGCCGTAATGACCATGGTCACAAAGGGCGCAATGAACATCACACTGTCAAAGCGGTCCAGAATGCCGCCGTGCCCCGGGAAGATGGTGCCGTAATCCTTGATGCCGCACTGGCGCTTGACCACACTGGCAAACAGGTCGCCATAAATGCCCAGCACCGCCGCCACGCAGCCCAGCAGTGCAATGATCACATACATGGAAACGCCAATGTTGGAGCGGGTGAAGGCTTCCATCCGGTTTGCCGCCACTGAGTACACCAGTGTGATGATCACACCGAACACCATGGTGCCCAGAACACCGCCAATGGCACCTTCCACGGTCTTTTTGGGGCTGACCACCGGGCAGAGCTTGTGCTTGCCAAAGGCACGGCCTGCAAAGTAGGCACAGGTATCGCCGCCCCAGGCAAAGCAGAGGATGAGCAAGATAAAGAACACCGCATCGTAGCCGTACTGCTCCACCGGCAGCAGCTCCTTGAGCCGGATAAAGGAATAGAAGCAGAAGATCACGATACCGGAGAACATCAGCAGGCCGCTGGCCTTCTGATAGCTGATGGTGCCATTGCGCACCACCAGATAGATGGCATAAAAGGTGACCAGCAGAAAGGACATCGGCATCACCAGCCGCCGCATGACCTGATAGTTGCTCGTCATGACCAGCAGTGTATACGGCACCAGAACCACATACATCAGCCAGTCCTTCTTTTCAAAGCCGAGGGCACTGTAGATCTCGTGAACGGCGATCAGCGTAATGGCCGCGATGACCAGATTAAAGATCAGAGTGTTGAAGGTGAACATCACGCCGATCAGTACGATGATGCCCACGATCGCAGTAATAACACGTGTTTTCATAGATTGGATCTCCTTTTCACCGGTCGGTGCCGCACCCCTCTGGATTAAGTTTGGCTCCGGCAAAGCCGCCGGGCCGTCCGGTCCCTGCACCGTGTGCAGGAGGTCTTGGGTTTTACAGTCCGCCAAACCGGCGGGAACGATGATTGAACTCCTCAATAGCAGCGTCCAGATCGCTGCGGGTGAAATCCGGCCACAGAACGTCCATTTCTACCAGCTCCGAGTAAGCTGCCTGCCAGAGCATGAAGTTGGACAGCCGCTTTTCTCCGCTGGGGCGCAGGATAAAATCCGGGTCCTTCTGGCCAGCGGTATACATGGCATCGCTGAGCAGCTGTTCCGTGATCTCTTCGGGCTTTATCTCCCCTGCCGCCGCCTTTGCCGCCAGTTGCTGCGCCGCCCGCACGATCTCCGGGCGGCCGCCGTAGTTGATGGCAATGTTCAGGGTCATGCCGGTCTTGACCGAAGAATCTGCTTCCAGCTTGTTCATCAGCTGCTGCAGCTTTTCATCCAGCACCGTGCGGTCGCCCATGAACTTGATGCGGATATTGCGGTTCTTGTAGTCAAAGCCCTTCAGCAGATATTCGCCGAACAGCCGCATGATGGCGTTGACCTCTTCCAGCGGACGCTTCCAGTTCTCGGTGGAAAACGCATAGAAGTACACCGACGAAACGCCCAGCTCATCGCAGTAATCCGCGATATCGCTGAACACCTCTGCGCCTCTTTTGTGCCCGGCAGTGCGGGGCAGGCCGCGGTTCTTTGCCCAGCGGCCGTTGCCGTCCATGATGATGCCGATGGAAAGGCCCTCGGCAAATTCTTTAGGATGCGCCATTGTTTCCTCCCGGCAGCAACGCCGCCTTCAACAAAAGTGCCGCGCACTCTTCTTCAGCGCACGGCACCTCCAGTCTATTGCATCTGCGCAGATCAGACAGACATGATCTCCTTCTGCTTTTCTTCCACCGCAGCATCGATGTTCTTGATATACTTGTCGGTCAGCTTCTGGACATCCTCTTCCATTGTCTTCTGGCTGTCCTCGGTCAGCTCGCCGGCCTTCTTCATGGCCTTGGCCTTATCCATAGCCTCGCGGCGGATGTTGCGCACTGCCACCTTAGCCTCCTCGCCCAGCTTGGAAACTTCCTTTGCCAGCTGCTTGCGGCGCTCCTCGGTGGGAGCCGGGAAGTTCAGGCGGATGGTAGAGCCGTCATCAATGGGAGTGATGCCCACATCGCTGGCCATGATGGCCTTGCTGATGGGGCGCAGCAGAGTACGGTCCCACGGGGTAATGGTCAGGGTGCGTGCTTCGGCCACAGCCACGGATGCCACCTGCTGGATGGGAGTGGGGGCACCATAATAATCCACGCTGACCTTATCCAGCACAGCGGGATTTGCGCGGCCTGCGCGCACAGCGCCCAGTTCGCGGCCCAGATGTTCGACCGAGCTCTTCATCTTGTCTTCGTAAACCTTGGTGTTGCTGCTCATTGCGGTAGTCTCCTGTTCCTTTTTATCTTGGGGCTGCGCTGCAATGCGTCTGCCCTATAATGTATGTCGGCTGCAGGCGTTTCAGCCCTCGTAAACCAGTGTGCCCACATTCTCGCCCTGCACGGCACGGGCAATGTTGTCCGGGTCGGCCAGATCGAACACGAGGATGGGCAGCTTGTTGTCGCGGCACAAAGTGGCAGCAGTGCCATCCATAACAGCCAGCTGGTCTTCCAGCACCTTGGTAAAGGTGAGGGTATCATACTTCTTTGCGTCGGCGTACTTGTGGGGATCCTTATCGTAAACGCCATCCACCATAGTAGCCTTGAACATCACATCGGCGCTCACTTCCACAGCGCGCAGAGCGGTTGCCGTATCCGTGGAGAAGAACGGGTTGCCGGTGCCGCCGCCGAACACGGCGATCTTGCCCTCATCCATGGCGCGCAGAGCATCCTTGCGGGTAAAGGGCTGTGCCACCTGCGGCATGGTGATGGAGGTGAACACCTCAGTGGGCACACCCAGCTGTTCCAGCTTGTCGGAGACAGCCAGTGCGTTCATCACGGTTGCCAGCATACCGATCTTATCGGCCAGTGTGCGCTCCATCTTGCCGCTGGAACGGCCGCGCCAGAAGTTGCCGCCGCCCACGACGATGCCGATCTGGGCGCCGAGGTCGTGCGCAGCCTTGATGCCCGCGCAGATGGAGGCGATGGTCTCCTCATCAAAACCCGTGCCCTTGGGGCCGGACAGAGCCTCGCCGCTGACCTTCAGAAGAATACGTTTATACTGAATTGCCATAAAAAACACCACCTATAGTTATTTTGGCGGCCCGCTGTGCCGTGCAGGCATAGTAAACCATTCTTTTGTATAACATTTTACAATAATTTGGGCTTAAAGTAAAGCGGTGTGGAAAAAAAATGAGGCTGCCAGTCTCCTTAAAGCCTTCCCCTGTGGGGAAGGTGACCCAGCAGGGCCGGATGAGGGGCAGGTTTGCCAAGCGATCCGTTTACGGGCAGCAGAGGCAAAGTTTCCCTCTCATCAGTCAGCGGGCGGGGCCGCTGACAGTTTCCCCCGAGGGGGAAGCCATGCTGCAAAAAAGCGCCGCCCCTTTCCAAGAACAGCGCTTTTACTTACTGCATCGAAGTATCCGCTACCAGAACCGCCAGTTCCCGGCGTATCAGTCTGCGGCGGTTCTGCCGGTCAGCGAGACGCTCGGTGGGCGAGGTCAGCACCATGCCGTCGAGCGGCGGTGCGGCGGGCAGCGTGAACTGCAAGCTCATACCCGGCCCCTCCCCTACGGTCAGCGCCCAGCCCATGGCGCTTGTGTAAGCGGCAACCAGCGGCAGGCCCAGCCCGCCCGCGTGGAGCAGGCGTTCGCTCCATTGCCCCTCGGTCAGCAGGGCGGCGGCATCGGGCGGCAGACCCGGGCCGTTGTCCCTGTAGCAGAGTCGACCCGGCGTGCAGAGCAGCATAATGTGCGCCGCACGGTCCGCGGCCAGTGTGTTGGAGACAAGGTTCGTCAGCAGACCGTTGAGCAGCGAGACATCCCCCGTCGTGGGCAGCACGTCCAGCCCGTCGGCCTGCAGCGTCACGGTAAAGGGCAGCGCGTACTGCGCGGCCTCCTCCTGCAAAATACTGCAAAATTCCCGCAGCTGCCCCAGCAGGTCGATGGGCTGCGGCACACAGGTGCCGTGCAGCAGCGCCGCCGTGGCGGCATCCGACGCCTGGTCCCCCAGCCGCCGCAGGCAGATCAGCTGCGTCTGCAATTCCTCGAGCAGCGGCATCAGCTCGGCGCGCTCTGCCGGGTTTACCGCGTGCTGCAAGCGGTCCTGCAATACCTCAAAGGCGTTCTCCATGCTGTCAAACGAGCGCCGGAACCGCCCGCGCAATCCCCCGCGCAAGGCCAGCAGTGCTGTATCCTCGTTCCTTCTGTCCATGGAAAACGCCTTCTTTCCTAATTTATGCAGTCGGTTCCAGTCGGCGGCGCAGCTCCTTGAGCAGCCCCTCAAACAGCTGCCCGTTGGAGAGCACGCCGTTTTCCGGGCGGCCGCAGCGCAGGCAAAGTCCGCGGTACGGCTCCGCACCGCGCTTGGACATACCTGCCGACATCCGGTTCAGCGCCGAGGTCACAGTGCCGATCTCGATGTTTTCCTCCGACGCGACATACTGCTGCAAATCGCCGATCTTCTGCGGGCGCTCCGCGTACAGCGCGTAGAGCAGCATCCGCTCGGCATAGCGGTAGCCGTTCAGTGTGGACCGCGCGCCGAAGTCATCCAGCACATCCTCACAGCAGCGGCGCAGGTGGTAGAGCCGATGCTCGTCGTCCGTTGTGCCCATGCGGTAGATCTCATCGAAAAGATTCTTCATCCCGTAGGGGCGCAGCATGATCCGGTACTGGGCAAACAGGCCCAGCGCCTTGCGCGCGGCGGTTTCCTCCGGCACGGGCACCAGCACAAGGACTGCCGGCTCCGGGTCCGGCTGCATCGTGCTGATCTCCTGCAAGATCTGCGTCACGGACGGCTTGGTCAGCAGGGCGTCGAGCACAAGCACCTGCGGGCGAAGGCCGCCGTGCAGCAGCTCCAGTACCTCCTGCCCCGTCGATGCAATGGCCGCGGCGCGAACCTCGTCCCCATGGGTCCGGGCGAACAGCCGCATGGAATCGCGATCCATGCGAGAGCTGAATGCAAACAGTGCCACCACGGCGGAGGTCCGGGGCAGCCTGAGCGCCTCTCTCTGCTTTTGTCCGGCTGCTTCCGGACGGTCATGCAACAACACCGCCATGTCAGCCCACCTTCGATCCACAGAGGTCATGCAGTACCGCGGAGGTATGCGCAGGCTCCACGGCGTTTTCGTACAGGAAACGGGTCAGCATCCCCGCGCGCTCCTCCTCTATCTCACATAGCATACACGCTGCTGCCCGTGCCCCGTCGCGCTGGACAGTGATGACAAACGCATCCGCCTCCTGTGTCAGCGTATAGGTCACGGTTCCGGCGCATTGCAGGTCATCCAGCGCAGAAAGCTCCCGCCGGTAGCTTGCAATCAGCTTGCCTTGCATAAGGTTTCCTCCCCACATAGGTTGAATTTTTGTACCTTCAATGAGAATACTATAATTCAACCCACGCGCTGGATTCAATCCACATTGCCTATACGTTTTTATACGGGCACTGCAAGATTTGTACCATTATAGCACTATATAAAGAGCTGTCTCTTATACACATCTCCGAGCCCACGAGACCCTAAGACATCTCG
>ERZ1026975.1770-NODE-1770-length-9212-cov-6.219613_pt1 | contig 9212 bp, 8 predicted proteins | sample MGYA00519561_ERZ1026975 | MGnify/ENA primary metagenome ERZ1026975 (study PRJEB26926, sample SAMN06164672) | human gut metagenome | biome: ENVO:00009003; feature: ENVO:2100002; material: ENVO:00002003 | host: Homo sapiens | place: USA | collected 2012 ... | reverse complement strand
CAAAAATATTTATATGACATTAATTGATGGAAAAGCAATCTCTGAACAAGTAAAACAGGAGATTGCTGCAGAAGTAGCAGAAATTGTAGCAAAAGGTGGCAAATGCCCTCACCTTGCTGCAATTCTTGTAGGCCACGATGGTGGCAGCGAAACGTATGTTGCTGCCAAAGTGAAAGCATGCGAAGTTTGTGGATTCAAATCCAGCCTCATCCGTTATGAAGCGGATGTTACGGAAGAAGAGCTCCTTGCTAAAGTACGTGAATTAAATGAAAATGCAGATGTTGATGGATTTATCGTACAGCTCCCATTACCCAAGCATATCTCTGAGCAAAAAGTGATTGAAACTATCGATTATCGTAAAGATGTAGACGGGTTTCATCCCATCAATGTAGGTCGCATGTCCATAGGATTGCCTTGCTATGTATCAGCAACCCCTAACGGTATTCTTGAACTACTGAAACGCTATCAAATAGAAACTTCGGGTAAGAAGTGTGTAGTATTGGGACGTAGTAATATCGTCGGTAAACCAATGGCTGCACTGATGATGCAGAAAGCCTATCCAGGAGATGCTACTGTAACCGTATGCCATAGCCGGAGCAAAGATCTTGTAAAAGAATGCCAGGAAGCCGATATCATCATCGCTGCATTGGGACAACCCAACTTTGTGAAAGCTGAAATGGTAAAAGAAGGTGCCATAGTTATTGATGTAGGTACTACACGTGTACCGGATTCTACAAAAAAATCAGGCTTCAAACTGACTGGAGATGTTAAGTTTGACGAGGTTGCTCCGAAATGTTCATTTATCACTCCTGTGCCGGGTGGTGTAGGACCGATGACCATCGTTTCTTTGATGAAGAATACATTGCTGGCTGGCAAGAAAGCAATATATCAATAATAAAAATACCGAATACCGGAAGGAACCCCTTGTGACAACTTGACTCCTTTCGGTATTTATTTTATCCAGTGGAACCTTAATCCGCTCAAAGTCATGAGACAGACAATCCCTCTTGCATTACTTTTCTTCTTTATATCGTGTTGTAGCACAGCACAGGAACAAGTAGTACCGGAATCCACTGATACAATCCCCCCTGCAAAAATCACTCTATTATTTGTAGGTGATTTGATGCAACACCAAGCCCAGCTTGACGCCGCGCGTACAGATAAAGGGACTTATGACTACTCTCCCTGCTTCTCTCTCGTAAAAGAGCAAATCAGTGGAGCAGACATCGCTATCGGCAATTTAGAAGTACCTATCGGTGGAAAACCTTATAGTGGTTATCCGGCTTTCTGTGCACCTGATGAATATTTATATGCCATTAAAGAGGCCGGTTTCAATGTTCTGTTAACTGCTAACAATCACTGTCTCGACCGCGGTAAAAAAGGTTTGGAACGTACAATCCTAATGTTAGATTCCTTACGTATCCCCTACACCGGAACTTATAGAAATGAAGAAGAACGCCGTCAACGATACCCATTACTCATTCACAAAAACGGTTTTCGAATTGCCCTTCTTAACTATACCTATGATACCAATGGAGTTAAGCCATCCTCTCCCAACATAGTGAACTATATTGATAAGAAAATCATGTTACAGGATATCGATACAGCACGAACATGGCAACCTGATGTTATCATTGCCTGTATGCATTGGGGAAACGAATACCAATCGCTACCCAGTCGCGAACAGCAACAATTGGCTGATTGGTTATTGAAACAGGGCGTTACCCATATCATCGGTAGCCATCCTCATGTTATACAACCCATGGAACTACGTACCGATAGCATTACCAGAACACAACACGCTGTAGTATATTCTTTAGGGAATTTCATCTCCAATATGAGTAAAGTAAATACTGACGGAGGACTTATATTCACATTAGAATTAGAAAAAGACACCACAACATCTACTTCCCCACAAGTTCGAGTACAACGTTGCGGATATAATTTCGTATGGACAGCACGTCCCAATTTCACCAAAGAAAAAAACTATGTGCTTTATCCCACAGATTCCACATCTATCTCAAAGCTCCCGGAAGCTGCACGTAACCATCTGAATATCTTCGTCAAAAACTCCCGAAAGCTCCTCCAACAGCACAATGTAGGAATTAAGGAGAATAAAAAATAATGCAGATTTCAATAAAATATTTCGCCAAATATTTGCAGTATTAAAGATAATACCTATCTTTGCACCGCGTTTGAGAAATGACGTAAACATGGTGACTGTAGTTCAGTTGGTTAGAGCGTCAGATTGTGGTTCTGAATGTCGTGGGTTCGAGTCCCATCAGTCACCCCAAAAAATCCTGTAAGTTTATGACTTGCAGGATTTTTTGTTTATAACACTTTACTATCCTCTATGTTAAAGTTTACTATTCCGACCAACCACCAATAAATATTAACCACGATAATCATAAAGTTCCGGGAATTTGCATACATTTGCACCACGCTTATAAAAACATCATAGGTGCAATAATAAACATGGAAAATGAACTTCTGTCGCTCATTCCTGAATACATACCTTTAGGGCTCGGCGTATATGATAAAGATGGATATCTGAAATACGCCAATGGCACTACACTAAAAATGTTCGGTGTAACCATGAAGGATATTTATAATATTAATATCTTCGATGACCCTAACATCACGGCAGAAGATAAAGTTCTCCTAAAGCAGGGGTTGAATGTCTCTTTTGAAACTGATTATGATTTCGATCTTTGTGAAAACTTCTACGAAACACCCATCAAAGGAATCAGAAAATACTTTGTCACCAAAGTAACTATCATGCGCGATCCCAAAGGAAATCGTCAAGGCTATTTATTAGCCTGTGAAGATATCACCGTAAAGAAAGCACAAGAGCGGGAAATTATTGAAAGCTACAAGAAAATAAAAGCAACACAAAAGGAATTATCACTAGCCTTGAATGCTGGGAAGCTATCCTCATGGAACTACAATATAAAAGAGGGTCTGTTTTGCAAATTCGATGTTCATATCGAAAATATTGAGAAAAGATCATTGCAATCCATATATGAGAGCATTCATCCCGATGACAGAAATAAATTCATGGCATTACTGGAAGCTGTTGCTCATAAACAGAAACTCCCGGAAAACAGGATTATATTAAGAGTTCTGGAAAACAATGCAACAGATTATAGTTACTCCAGCTTTACCTACAGTGCAGTAGAAGATGAAGCAGGCAATGTAGTGGTCATCACATTTATTCAACGGGATATTACCGAAGACATTATATACCAGCAAAATCTGATTACAGCCAAAAACAAAGCAGAAGAAGCGGACAAATTGAAGTCCACATTCCTCGCTAACATGAGTCATGAAATCCGTACTCCACTCAATGCAATTGTTGGATTCTCCGAATTGCTGACCGAAACGGATGATGCGGAAGAAAAATTTGAATATAAACAACTGATTGAAACCAACAGTGAGATACTCCTGAAATTAATCGGAGACATTCTCGATCTATCAAAAATTGAAGTTGGCTCCATTGATATCAATCGTCAGAAACTGAATTTGTGCCAGCTTTGCGATGAATTGTACCGATCCTTCCAGCAACGGATTAAAAATCCCAAAGTTACCCTCAAACTCATCAATCCATATACCAAATGTGTGGCGAATTTCGACAAATATCGCTTTATGCAGATATTCACAAACTTTGCTACGAATGCCATTAAGTATACGCCACAAGGTGAAATTGTGATGGGATACGAATGTATGCCCGGACAGGTAAGAATCTATGTAAAAGATAGTGGCATCGGAATACCGGAGGAGAAAAAGAACCGTATCTTCAGTCGTTTCGAGAAATTAGATACTTTTGCCCAAGGAACCGGCTTAGGACTTTCTATCTGTAAAGCCATTGCCGATGCTACAGGCGGAGAAGTAGGCTTTAAATCCAAAGCCAACATAGGTTCTGAGTTCTGGTACATCGGATATACCGATGTCGAATATGTCGAAAAATCAGAGGTTGCAGACGAGGACTTAAATAACAAAAGTACAGAACACCTTTCCGCAGATTCCCCAGTAAAGATTAAAGATCTGAATATTCTGATAGCGGAAGATAATGACAGCAATTACCTATTAATCAAGAAACTTCTTAAAGACAATCAACTAACCCGCGCCATAACCGGAGTAGAAGCTATCGAGAAAATCAAAGCCCAGACCTTTGACATCGTCTTTATGGATATGCGGATGCCGGTAATGAATGGACTTGAAGCAACTTCCCTCATCCGGGAATTCAACCAGATTACTCCTATTATTGCCCTTACTGCCAATGCTTTCGACTCCGACAGAGAGAATGCATTAGCTGCAGGATGCAATCATTTCATGACAAAACCTGTCAAAAAGCGAGAATTAATGGATTTACTTTTCAGATATTTCAAACAACAACCCCAATGACAGGATTATTTCTGATTCAATTTACGTATCACTTTAGCAGGATTTCCCACAGCCAACGAGTCTGCCGGAATATCATGCGTAACCACTGAACCTGCACCGATTACACAACGGTCGCCAATAGTCACTCCCGGACAGATTGTCGCATGACCGCCAATCCAGCAACGTTCACCAATGGTTACCGGCAGACAATTCTCATAGGCATCCCTTTCGTCAGCATCAAGCGGATGTTGCGCCGTATAAATATGTACTCCCGGAGCAATCAGCGTTTTCCGGCCAATAGTAACTTTAGCACCATCCAAAATAACAGCACCGAAATTGATAAAAACTCCTTCAGCTGCATATATACCATCCCCATAATCGCAATAAAAGGGTGGTTCTACAAAAAAATCCGGAGCGGAATTCGGGAAAAGTGAACGGGTAACCTCCGGCATTTTAGAGGTATGATATTCAGTCACATTCAACTGATGCAGCTTCTTTTTTACTTCAGCCCGATAGGCATACATTTCAGGAGTATGAGCATCGTAATGAAGCCCTTCGCGCATACACTTTAATTCTTCTTGAAGTGTTCTCATCTTAAAAATGATTTTATTATTAACTCGTTAAAAGCACTGCAAAGTTAGTATAAATTCAGGCACCTGTATGCCCATGTTTCTGTAAAAAAAGTAAATGTCCAAAACCATAAAAAAGGCTCAATTGTTATCTAAATATTCGGAATTATCAGGTGTACAACAAACAGTCTTTTAGTTTAAAAAAGTTGAAAGTAGATAATCCTACGCTTATTTTCTGTTTGCTGGCACTCGATTTGCGGATATTATTACAGAGTATTAACCAATATACTCCTGATATTAGTATGACAACATGTATAACTAAAAATAAATGATTATGGAAACAAACGAAAAATTAATTGCAGTCGTAGAAATCGGTGGTGACAAAGCAACACAATTCTGGGCTAGAGCTGATGATTTGGCGCAAGCATACAATGAGAAATCAACGGATATAGTCTATTCAGTAAAGAAACTTCCTGATTCTGATAACCTGTTTCACTTCTTCGCTACTTCTAAAGAAGAAATGATGCAGGAAACCTTGTTGGAGTGCAGTCGTGAGTTCCTGGATGAATTACTAACATTAGTTCCCAGCGAATGCGTCAGAATATCCGTTGTCGGACCTAAAGCAGGCTAAAAAAGCATACCGTAAACCGGTAAAGCAAAGGATTGGGCAGGCAGAAAAGAGGCAGATAAGAATACATTCATTATCTTTGCAACTGTTTTTGTAAACCCAACCCTATATAAAATGAAGTTACTCTGGCTCGACCTCAACAGCTCATACGCACATTCTTCCCTGGCACTTCCGGCACTGCATGCCCAGATTGCTGATGATACATCCATAGAATGGGATATCGTATCAGCCACTATTAATGAGAATGTAGGTCTGACTGTCAATGAAGTCTACCATCGCCAACCTGACATACTTGCCGCTACAACCTGGCTCTTCAACCATGAGCAATTGCTCCACATCCTTTCAAGAGTAAAAGCACTCCTGCCACAATGCTGCATTGTATTAGGCGGCCCTGAGTATCTGGGAGACAATGAATACTTCCTACATAAGAACCCTTATGTCAGCTGTGTATTCAGAGGAGAAGGAGAAGAAGTGTTCCCGCAATGGCTCGCATGCCGGAACGAACAGGAAAAGTGGAATACCATTCCCGGACTCTGTTATCTCGACTCCAACGGGCAGTACAGAGACAACGGCATAGCACGTGTACTGAAATTCTCTGATCTCATACCTCCCGAAAAAAGCCGCTTCTTTAATTGGAGCAAACCATTCGTACAGCTGGAAACGACACGAGGCTGTTTCAACACCTGTGCATTCTGTGTCAGCGGAGGTGAAAAGCCTGTACGTACACTTTCCATAGAAGCTATTCGCGAACGACTCCAAATCATTCATCAACATGGTATTAAAAACGTGCGTGTACTCGACCGTACTTTCAATTACAATACCCGCCGGGCAAAAGAACTGCTTGAGCTTTTTCTTGAATACCACCCTGATATACGCTTCCATCTGGAAATACACCCTGCACTTCTTTCCGAAGAACTGAAAGAAGAATTGAAACACTTGCCCGAAGGTCTGTTACACCTGGAAGCAGGCATACAAAGCCTGCGTGAACCTGTACTCGAAAAAAGCCGGAGGATGGGAAAGCTGACAGACGCATTGGAAGGTCTGAAATTCCTGTGTTCTCTCCCCAATATGGAAACACATGCCGATTTAATAGCAGGACTCCCACTCTACCATCTTTCAGAAATATTCGAAGATATCCGTGTTCTGGCAGTATACGGTGCAGGAGAAATACAACTGGAGTCTCTCAAATTACTCCCCGGTACGGAAATGCGTAGAAGAGCGGAAGAATTGGGCATCCAATATTCTCCCCTACCACCCTATGAAGTGCTTCAAACCCGCGAGATCAATGTAAGTGAATTACAAACAGCCCGTCAACTCTCCCGCCTGCTGGATGGATTTTATAATACTCCAGCCTGGCAATCCATCACCCGTAAACTCATTCTGAAAGAAGAAAAATTCCTGTATCGGTTTCTGGAACACCTGATACAAATAGGTTTGATAGACCAACCGATAAGTCTGGAAAAACGAGGACTTATTCTGTATGAATTCTGTAAGCACAACTATCCGGAATATCAGTTAGAAGCCAGCATTGCCTGGATAGAGGCCGGCATGTCACTGAAAAAACTTCCGGCAGAAAAGGTAAAGACCAAACGGCAGGTTCCCCCGGAGAACTGGCAAGTACTGTATGGCCAATACAAAGAGAATCTCCGCCTTTGTTTCCTGCCTATCAATGAGGAAACCAATCAAGGCTATTGGTTTGGTTTCGAATCGGAGATACAGAAGCCGGAACCCGTATTCAAAGCAATGAATTAACTGAAAAAATAAATGGAAGACAAGACCATAGAAAAAGTAGATTTCTCCATCGAGAAACTGGAAACCAATTATTATGAATGTACATTTGACAAATGTAACTTTTCAGATAAGCCTATCGGAAGAGTTATATTCGAAAAATGTACATTCAAAGAGTGCAACCTTTCATTAGTAAAAACCAGTAATACCTCTTGGTTGGATGTCCTGTTCACCGATTGCAAAATGACAGGCATCAACTTCAGCCTCAGCAACCGCTTCGGCTTGTCTGTGGAATTCCATAATTGTCTGTTGTCCTACGCCCTTTTTACTGAGATGAAACTGAAAGGAACCCGTTTTATAGGGTGCGATTTGCAAAACACAGACTTTATGGAAACCGACCTTTCCAATGCAGTATTTAAAGATTGCGACCTCTGTTATGCTTCTTTCCATCATACCAACCTGGAAAAAGCAGATTTCACTACTGCACGCAATTATACTTTAAATCCTGCTGCCAACCGTCTGAAAAAAGCGAAGTTCTCCCGCTACGGACTGGAAGGGTTGCTTACAGGATTAGGAATAGAAGTTGTCGATTAACTTCTCCTTGTATAACTTGGGAGTAGGTGCAGTACTACAAGGTAATGTAACCCAAACAGTTGTGCCTACACCTGCTTCCGAAGTCAACCCAATAGATCCACCCATACATTCCGCAATGGACTTACATATAGGCAACCCTAACCCAACTCCTTGTTTAAAAGAGTCCACTTTTTCAAAACGTTCAAAAATAACAGGCAATTTATCCTGCGGAATACCACATCCGGTATCCGTTACCTTTATCTCAATACCTTGTTCTGTAACGCCATAAGTAATATCAATATACCCTTCCTGAGTATGCTTCAAAGCATTGGACAAGAAGTTATTCAATATCTGTTTCACACGCTTTGTATCCAGTTCAGCCATATAGCCCTGTCTCGGTTTATGAATACGGATATCCAGTCTTCCGGCTGCTTTCATCCTGTACTCGGTAGCACTTTCCATTATCAAGTCGGACAGACAAAACCACGTGGGATGCAGATCTATATACCCCGCCTCTATCTTCGAAATATCAAGAATATCATCCACTATTTTCAATAGAAGCGCATTGTTGTGATTGATCAAATTACAAAATTCTTTCTTTTCCGCTATATCCTCAGTATCCGCCAATATGCTGGAGAAACCAACAATAGCATTCAAAGGAGTACGGATCTCGTGACTCATATTTGCCAGGAAAGCCGTCTTCAGTCGATTGGCTTCCTCTGCTTTGTCTTTCGCTTTCCGCAAATCGCTTTCCAGCTTTTTCCTCTCGTCAATAATCTGGGTACCTCCAATCAGAATAGCAGGTTTTCCGTCCTCATCATACTCATATACGGCGCCATAGATATTTCTCCAAGATAAAGTATTGTCCGCATTCTGGTATAAAAACTCTTCATCGATAAGCTTGGAACAACCTTTCTCCAATCCATCTATCGCTTCATAGATTCTTTTTCTGTATTCCGGCAATACATGCGACAGGTGCTCATCTGCATTCACTACTGTAACTCCCTGCTCATCTCTCTCCAAATCTCCATCCCAAATAATCTCTTTACGTTTCAAATCCCATTTCCACAGTTTCAGTTTAATGGCTTTCACCAGCAAACGGTGCTGAAGATTCTGCTGTTTCAATTGCTGTTGCTTTTCCCCCAATTCATGCATCAAGAGACTATAGGGCTTCATCAATTCCTGTTTACCATCAATAGATATCCCTGGAAGACGATTGCGAAGCTTATTATATTTTCGGAAATAATAGACTGCCGCTATCAGTGAAGCAATGAAGGCAAACAGAGTTATTAAATATAAAACATACATCATAATCTGTCTCTTATACACAT
>ERZ1026975.1736-NODE-1736-length-9349-cov-5.500968_pt1 | contig 9349 bp, 7 predicted proteins | sample MGYA00519561_ERZ1026975 | MGnify/ENA primary metagenome ERZ1026975 (study PRJEB26926, sample SAMN06164672) | human gut metagenome | biome: ENVO:00009003; feature: ENVO:2100002; material: ENVO:00002003 | host: Homo sapiens | place: USA | collected 2012 ... | reverse complement strand
TCGGAGATGTGTATAAGAGACAGATGCGGAACTCCGTGCGCAGCTTGCCCGCGCCGAGGCCGAAGCTGCCCTCGCGGAACGAATCGGGCACGGCCTTCAGGGCCTCCTCCGTCGTGCGGAGAATCGTCGGCAGGACCATGATGGCCAGTGTGAGCGCGCCTGCCAGCATGGATTTGTCCATGTTCAGGGCGATGACGAACATCAGGTAGCCGAACAGGCCGTAGACGATGGACGGGATGCCCGAGAGGGTCTCTGCCGTAAGGCGGACAACCTTGACGAGCTTATTGCCGCGCTTGGCATACTCCACAAGGTAGATGGCAGCGCCGATGCCGAACGGGACGGACAGCAGCAGAGACAGCACGACCATGAGGAGCGTATTGATGATAGCGGGCGTCATGGAGCAGTTGTCCGACGTATAATGCCAGGCAAACAGGCCCGGCTTCAGGTTCGGCACGCCCATGATGAGGATATAGGCCAGCAGCGCGACGAGAATGGCGAAGGTGATCACGGCAGAGGCCGTGACGGCGATGCGCTGGACAAGCGACATCGGATGGCGGCGGTAGGACGCGCGGCTCGTGCGCCCGGCGCTCGGTTTCGAACGTTCCGTTTTTTTCATGTTGCGTCAGCCTTTCGTTTCACGGCGGAGAAGCACAGATTGATGAGCAGGATGAACACGAACAGCACCACGCCGCAGGCGATGAGGGCCTCGCGGTGCAGGTCCGTGGCATAGCCCATCTCCAGCACGATATTGGCCGTCAGGGTGCGCACGCCGCTGAGCAGGCTCTTGGGCAGGATGGGCTGGTTGCCCGCGATCATCACGACGGCCATGGTCTCGCCAATGGCGCGGCCGACGCCGAGGATGATGCCAGCGAGGATGCCGGAGCGCGCGGCGGGGAACACGGCGGAGAACACGCTGCGCTCATGCGTTGCGCCCAGCGCGAGCGAGCCTTCGTAATAGCTCTCCGGCACGGCGCGCAGCGACGATTCCGAGACGCTGATGATGGTCGGCAGGATCATGATGCCGAGCATGATGGAGGCCGTGACGATGCTCTTGCCGCTGCCGAACATGGCCTGCAGGGCCGGGACGAGCACGACAAGGCCGAAGAAGCCATAGACGATGGACGGGATGCCGGCCAGCAGATCGACGGCGGGCTTCAGCACGCTGTAGAGCCGCTTCGGGCAGAAGCGCGCCAGATACAGCGCACACAGCAGGCCCAGCGGGACGCCGATGAGGATCGCGCCGCCCGTGACGAGGATGCTGGCAATGATCATGGGGAAGATGCCGTAGAGCTCCTGATTCGGCGCCCAGGTCATGCCGAACAGGAATTTTCCGAGGCCGATCTTATGCATGGTGGGGATGCCGTTGGCAAACAGGAAAATGCAGATGAGCGCCACGGCAAGGATGGAGATGCAGGCCGTCAGCAGGAAGACGACCTTCATGGTCCCTTCCCGAATGGCGTGGAGATTGTGTTTCATAGTTCCTCCTGAAAGAAGACAGGATCGTGGGGGGTAAGCACTTGGTTTGTAGGGGAGGGGACAGCCGGGCCCGGCGCAGCACCGGTGCAATTAACAGGCTATCGTTAAAATGGCACGCACCGATTGCGTCTGTAGCGGCGCTCAGTGAGCGCCTTTGGCAGTTGCAAATTTCCGTGTACTATCGTCGAACGCACACGTCTTGTAGGGGGCGGCGTCCTCGACGCCCCGCCGCGTAAAGTTACCGTATTCGCCGAGGCCTTCTTGTAATCCGGCCGGGTCCTGCGAGATTCCCACGTCGGCTACGCCTCCTCGGAATGACACGTCAGGGTGGTGCAGTGGTGCACCAGAGCCCTCCTGCCGTTGAATCGCCCCGTACAAGGCGCTCACTGAGCGCCGCTACATTTTTCTCTCGCCCGGCGGGCTTGTGCAGGGAGCGCCGCTACAGACGCAATCGGTTTTTACGTTTTTATCGGGAGCCTGTACGGATCGTTCGTGCACTGCCGGGCCCGGCTGTCCGCTCCCCTACAGCGCGCATCGATGGCTGCCTGCGAAACACGCAGGCAGCGGGAGCCGGACTCCCGCTGTGCGTTTCCTTTTGGAAATCCTTACTTCACGGCGCTCCAGTCGGTGACTTCGCCGGTGAAGATCTGGCGGATCTGCTCGAGGCTCAGGTTATCGACGATGCTGTCGTTGTTCACGACCACTGCGATGCCGTCCATGCAGATCGTGGTGACTTCCAGCCCCTGCTCCTTCTCGCTGTCCTTGACTTCACGGGAGGCCATGCCGATGTCGCACAGGCCCTCAATGGCGGAGGTCATGCCGGTGGAGGAATCGGACTGCTGGACCTTGACGGTCACGCCGCTGTTGATGGCCATGTAGGCCTCGGCGAGCTTTTCCATGACCGGGGTGACGGAGGAGGAACCTTCGACGACGACGGTGCCGGTCGGATTGCCGGAGGTGAAGGCGCCGGTGGAGCCGGTGGAGACGCAGCCCTTATCGGTGATGACCTGCTGGCCCTCGTCGCTCTGGATGAAGGCGATGAAGTCCTTCGCAGCGTCGCTCAGGTCGCCCTTCGTGGCGATGTTGAACGGGCGGCAGATGGGGTAGGTGCCATTCTTGACGTTGTCGGCCGTGGCCTCGACGCCGTCGACCTTCACGGCCTTGACGGTGTTGTCCAGAGAGCCGAGGGAGATGTAGCCGATGGCAGCCTTGTTGCCGGCGACGGTCTGCATGACGACTGCGGTGGAGCTGCTGATCTCGGCGGTGGCGACGGTCTTGTCGACCTTGTCGACCTCGACGCCGGTCAGCTCGACGAACGCGCCGCGGGTGCCGGAGCCTTCCTCACGGGAGATGACGGCGATGGCATCGCTGCCGCCGTTGCCGCCGCAGGCGGCGAAGCCCAGCGCCATGGCGCCGATAATGCTGATGGCAAGAATTGCTTTGAAGATCTTTTTCATAACTCAAAACTCCTTTTTGATTGTTTCCTTTGATTTCGGATCACGCGCTTATCATACCGGCTCGCTGTAAAGCCTGACACCGCAATGATGTTAAATCCGCGTAAAATCATGGACTTCTTAACACAAAATACACTTGACTGTCGGTGCAAACTCCGCTACAATACCATCGTAACCGAATATCGACAGTTCGAGACCATCCTGTCGTAAAATAAAACTATGGACAGCTGCGCAGCGTCCATGCTGCGCCTTTTTTGTCCCGGAATGGAGAAAACATGAAATCAAAACAGATCCGTATGATCACGCACGGCGCGATCCTGGCCGCGCTCTATGTGGCCCTGACCTACCTGCAGAATTGGCTGCTGCCCGGCACAACGTCGGCCGCCATTCAGTTCCGCGCGTCGGAGGCGCTGTGCATTTTTGCCCTGTTCACTCCGGCAGCCATCCCCGGCCTGACGGTCGGCTGTCTGCTGTTCAACATTTCCAACGCGGGCGCGCTGCCGCTGGACTGGCTCGTCGGCACCGGCGCGACGCTGCTGGCCACAACGTGCATGTATCTGCTGCGCCGCGCCACGCTCTGGAAGCTCCCGCTGCCCGCGCTGCTCATGCCCGCGGCCTGGAACGCCGTGCTCGTCGGCTGGGAGTTGACGTATTACATTGGTGAGATTCCGTTCTGGCTCAACGCGGTCTACGTTGCGGCCGGTGAGGCCGCCGTCCTGCTCGTGCTCGGCACGGCGCTGTATTTTGCCCTTGGCTCCCGCCGCCTGCAGGAGCGCCTGTTCCCGCAGGGCGTTTGAGAAGATTCCCCGTCCGCCGCGTGTTCGGTTACCACGCCCCGGAGAGGCGCACTCCGCAAGGAAGTGCGCCTCCGTTATATTCGCCTGACGGCGAGTGAAATTGTCCTTCGGACAGTGATAGGATGCTTCGCATCGTGATATTGCCTGCGGCAGTTTCACCGGCGAATATAATATCACAAAAGCCGCGAGGCTTTTCTATCACTTTCCGAATAGGAAAATATCACTCCGGGCAAAGCCCGGAATATCACTTTTTTGTCCACAGGCGCAGCAAGCATCGGATTTTGTCAGCAAAAATCCGGTATCTGTCCGTTTTCAGATCGTACAGAAGGCAGCACAAATTTTGTACTGCCTTCTTTCTTATGAAACCTCTCAGGAGGGCATTTTTTGTCCGGCATGCCTCCGTTGGAGCGTTGCAGGGGCCCGGCTGTCCGCTCCCGGCAGCGCACGAACGATTCGTACAGAGTGACATGAAAAAGCAAACGCCCCCGACTTGTCATTGCGAGGCCCCGAAGGGGCCGTGGCAATCTCGGGAAGGCAGCTGCGATTTCGCCGATGGCTTTCCCACATTCCGATCGGGTACTGCGAGATTGCACCCCAAGGGCACTTCCTCGCGCTTCGCGCTCAGGGCGCCACGTCGGCCTTCGGCCTCCTCACAATGACAAATTTAGGGGCATTGCGCCACTGAATTTGTTCCGTAATCATTGCCAACCTGCATGGCGGTCACTGACCGCCGCTACAGACGCAATCGGTTTGTACGTTTTTATCGTCAGCCTGTTTCTTGCGCTGGTTCAGCGCCGGGCCCGGCTGTCCGCTCCCCTACATTTCCCTTTGCGGTGTCGAAAAATTCCCCCGGGGAGGGTTTTCATTCCAGCCGGAATGTGATATGATATGGTAGTAATGATTTAATCTCTGCAGCGAGGAATTCCGCCATGCATGAACCAAACGAATTCGGCGTGCCGACGCACGCGCATTCCCATACCGAAGCCCATTCCCACTCCCACCCGCACGTCCACGAGAGTAAGAAAAACGTCGTCAACCGTCTGGCCCGCGCCATCGGCCATCTGGAAAAGGTCAAGCGCATGGTCGAGGACGACTGCGACTGTGCCGAGGTGCTCATCCAGATCGCTGCGGTACGCGCCGCCATCGAAAACACCGGCAAGGTGATCCTGCAGGATCATATCCAGCACTGCATCGTCGACGCCGTGGAGGAGGGCGACGATCAGGCCATTGCAAGCCTGTGCGCCGCCATTGATAAATTCATGAAGTAAGAGGTTGCCCCATGACCGATTTGAACCACATCCGGAATTTTTCCATCGTCGCCCATATTGACCACGGCAAATCCACGCTGGCAGACCGCCTGCTCGAGGAGTGCAACACCGTGGACAAGCGTGAGATGGAGGACCAGATCCTCGACTCCATGGAGCTGGAGCGTGAGCGCGGCATCACCATCAAGGCCCGCGCCGTCAAGCTGACCTATCACGCCGACGACGGCGAGACCTATACCCTAAACCTCATCGACACGCCGGGCCATGTGGACTTCAACTACGAGGTCTCCCGGTCGCTGGCCGCCTGCGAGGGCGCCGTGCTCGTCGTGGATGCCTCGCAGGGCATCGAGGCCCAGACGCTGGCCAACACCTACCTTGCCATCGACGCCGGGCTGGAGGTCATCCCCGTGGTGAACAAGATCGACCTGCCGTCCGCCCGCCCGCTGGAGGTCAAGCACGAGATCGAGGACGTCATCGGCATCCCCGCCATGGAAGCGCCGGAAATTTCTGCCAAAAACGGCATCAACATCCACGCTGTGCTTGAGGACGTCGTGCGGAACATTCCCGCCCCGCAGGGCGACCGTGAGGCTCCCGTGCAGGCTCTGATCTTCGACAGTCAATACGACTCCTACCGCGGCGTGATCGTCTATCTCCGCGTGAAGAACGGCGTGCTGCGCCCCGGCATGGACATCCGCATGATGGCCACGGGTGCGGAATACAAGATCGTCGAGGTCGGTTACCTGCACCCGAACGGCATGATCCCCGCCGATGCTCTCGGCGCGGGCGAGGTCGGCTATCTCACGGCCTCCATCAAGACCGTGGCGGACACCCGCGTCGGCGACACCGTCACCGGCGTGGAGGACCCCTGCAGCGAGCCTCTGCCCGGCTACAAGGCCGTGCAGCCCATGGTCTACTCCGGCGTCTATCCGGCCGACGGCAGCAAATACGGCGACCTGCGCGACGCGCTGGAGAAGCTGAAGCTCAACGATGCCTCCATGTCCTATACGCAGGAAAATTCCATCGCCCTCGGCTTCGGCTTCCGCTGCGGCTTTTTGGGCCTGCTGCACATGGAGATCATCATGGAGCGCCTGGAGCGCGAATACAACCTCGACCTCATCACGACCGCGCCGAACGTCGTCTACCGCATCACGAAGACGAGCGGCGAGACCATTGAGGTCTATACCCCGCTGAATTACCCCGACCCCGCCGAAATTCTGCAGTGCGAGGAGCCGTTCGTCCGCGCCAGCATCCTGACGCCGCCGGAATACGTCGGCAACATCATGGAGCTTTGCCAGCAGCGCCGCGGCGAATACCGCGACATGACCTACCTTGACGAGGGCCGCGTGGAGCTGCACTATTTCATGCCGCTCAACGAGATCATCTACGACTTCTTTGACGCGCTGAAGTCCCGCACGCGCGGCTACGGCTCGCTGGACTACGAGATGGACGGCTACCGTCCGTCGCGCCTTGTGAAGCTCGACATCCTGCTCAACGGCGAGATCGTCGACGCGCTGTCCTTCATCCTGTTTGCGGACAACGCCTACGCCCGCGCGCGCAAAATTTGCGAAAAGCTCAAGGAGAATATCCCGCGCCAGATGTTTGAAATTCCGGTGCAGGCGGCCGTCGGCGGCAAGATCATCGCCCGCGAGACCATCAAGGCCCTGCGCAAGGACGTGCTGGCCAAGTGCTACGGCGGCGACATCACCCGCAAGAAGAAGCTGCTGGAAAAGCAGAAAGAAGGCAAAAAGAAGATGCGCCAGCTGGGCAGCGTGACCCTGCCGAGCGAGGCGTTTACCGCGGTGCTGAAGCTGGATTCGGATTCTTAACGGGGGTTTGTTCCTTCTTTGTAAAGAAGGAACCGAAGAAATTCCAAACAAAATCACAATATTTGTAGGGGCCGGGCACGCCCGGCCCGCGGCTTTCCGGTAAAATTGCTTTTGCCGTAAGGTTGCGGGCCGCACATGTGCGGCCCCTACCCTGCTTGTAGGGAGGGGTCTTGACCCCTCCGGGCTGTTTGCGGCCATCGTCACGTTCCCGGAGCGGTCAAGACCGCTCCCTACGAACTACCCATAAACGACATCGCAGCAAAAAAGAGGGTACCTGCCGCTCAGACAGATACCCTCTTGTATTTTTATGTAATGTCAGATTACATCAGGCCGCGGTACAGCTCCTTGATCTCCTCAACGCTGGTGTCGCGGGGGTTGCCCGGGCAGCAGGCGTCGGCAAAGGCGGACTCGGCCAGGAACTGGACGTCCTCCTCCTTCAGGATGCCCTTCAGGTCGGCGGGGATGCCCACGTCGGCGCTCAGCTTCTTGACGGCGGCAATCGTGGCATCGGCGGCCTCGACGTCGTTCATCTCATCAATGCCGGTCACGCCCATCGCCTTGCCGACGGCACGGTAACGCTCGCCAGCCACGGTCTTGTTGTACTCCAGACCGGTGGGCAGGATGATGGCACAGGCAACGCCGTGGGGGGTGTCATACAGGGCGGACAGGCCGTGGGCCATGCTGTGGACGATGCCCAGGCCGACGTTGGAGAAGCCCATACCGGCAATGTACTGGCCCAGAGCCATGCCCTCGCGGCCCTCCGGGGTGTTCTGCACGGCGCCGCGCAGGTTCTCGGAAATCAGCTTGATGGCCTCGAGATGGAACATATCGGAGATGGTGCAGTGGCCCTTGGTGATGTAGCCCTCGATGGCGTGGGTCAGAGCATCCATGCCGGTGGCGGCAGTCAGGCCCTTGGGCATGGAGGCCATCATATCGGGGTCTACCACAGCGATCTCGGGGATGTCGTTGGTATCGACGCAGACGAACTTGCGCTTCTTCTCGACATCGGTGATGACGTAGTTGATGGTGACTTCAGCGGCAGTACCGGCGGTGGTGGGGACAGCGATGGTAAAGACGGCGTGCTTCTTGGTGGGAGCGACGCCTTCCAGAGAGCGCACATCGGCGAACTCGGGGTTGTTGATGATGATGCCGATGGCCTTTGCGGTGTCCATGGAAGAGCCGCCGCCGATGGTCACGATGCAGTCAGCCTCTGCGGCCTTGAAAGCGGCCACGCCGTCCTGCACATTGGCGATGGTGGGGTTGGGCTTGATCTCACTGTAGACGGTGTAGGCGAAGTTTGCAGTGTCCAGCAGGTCGGTGACCTTCTTGGTGACGCCGAACTTGAGAAGGTCGGGGTCAGAGCAGACGAAAGCCTTCTTGTAGCCGCGGGCGGTCAGCTCGGGAACGATGTTCTCGATAGCGCCGTGGCCATGATAAGAAATAGTATTCAGAACGATACGATCAGCCATTGGTAAAACCTCCTGATTTTGCGCCCCGCCGGGCGGCGGGTACGACTCTCTATGCTTTTACTTTACCACTTTGTTAAAATCCGTTCAATACCCCTTTCTTATGATTTATCTAAACTTTCTATGTGATTATATAAAGATGGTGTACGAATGTTTAATTTTTGAGCAACAGCTTTTAACGAAACGTTATTTAATCCTTTTTCATCTGCTAAGTCTGATGTTGCTTTTATTACTGCTTCTTTAGTGGTTTTCATAGTTATGCACCTCATTCAAAATATCATACAAACACAATTCTAGCTAATTGAATTAGTGTAGTCAATAACACAATTAGAAAATTATGATTATTTATTGACTTTCCTACAAAAACATTTTAAAATACTAATTGAATTAGTTAAATAACTATTTGAAGTAGTATTTTGAGGAGTGATTATATGTGTACAAGATTTGTTTACAATGGTATAGATAAAATTGTTGGTTTTAATTTTGATATTGACCTTTCTGTATGGGATCATACTGTAATTACCGAAGAAAATAGATTTTATATTGGTATTAAAATGCCTGACGGTATGTATCATTCATTTCATGGGATAAATAAAAATGGTAATGTAGGAACACTTCTTTATGTTCATGGTAATGAAAATGCAAGGTATATAGAAAGCGAGGATTGTATTACAATATCTGAATTAACAGAAAAATTCATTAAGGCAGAGATTTCTTTTGATAAAGCCTTGGACATTGTTAAAAAGAAAAAAATTATTTATGCACCAGATGCTACTATGCAAGCTATGCTTTCTGATAAAAAAGGACGAGTTTTAATTATTGAACCCGGAATTGGGTATAGATATGAACAAGAAAATTTTTCACTTATTACAAATTATTCTATTCTAAAACCAGATATAACAAAGCCGTACATTGTTTCTGGGGATACAAGATACGAAGTGGCTAAAGAGTTATTGGCAGGATATGATAAAGATTTTTCAGTAAATGACGCATTTAAAGTATTAAAATCTGTTTCTCAAAAAGACTTGTGGGCAACTAGGGTTTCATTTGTATATTCTACAGAAA
>ERZ1026975.1702-NODE-1702-length-9528-cov-4.519054_pt1 | contig 9528 bp, 8 predicted proteins | sample MGYA00519561_ERZ1026975 | MGnify/ENA primary metagenome ERZ1026975 (study PRJEB26926, sample SAMN06164672) | human gut metagenome | biome: ENVO:00009003; feature: ENVO:2100002; material: ENVO:00002003 | host: Homo sapiens | place: USA | collected 2012 ... | reverse complement strand
CGCGGTTGTGGCTTGCTCATCGAGATCAATGGCGATCAAGATCCTGAAGTTGTCTTTGCTGATGTCCAGAAGGCGCTCGATCTGTAAGCCTAGGGTAAAGAAATAAGGGTCACGTCCCTAAAAGTAAAAGAGCCTTCGAAGCAGTGATCCATTCCGCACTCATGAGATCGGAATGACCTTTTATCTGCTTCGAAGGCTTGTATTGTTATGAAGCTTTTTCTCTCTCAACATAAGCAAACCGGGGATCGACTGCAAGCGTTGCGCAGCGTACTGACGTTCTGCTTCGGCATCGGCTATATCGCCAATGTATTTCTCGCGCAACCTATTCTTGCGCTGATCAATACCATCATGCTCATTCTCGCGGTGATCTTAAGCTTCATCGCCACGAAGGGATCGACGCGCATGATCGCCGCGGTCCTTCTCTTCGTTGGCGCGTTCCTACTCATTTACGCGCAAGCTCCGCTCGATGTTTGGGAAAAGGCGCTCTTGGAGAATGGCTACTTGCTGGCGATGTTCATCATGGTTCCGCTCATCAGCTTGCCGGTGCGCTATGGCGGCTACAACGAATCGCTCGAGGCTCTGTTCGAGCGCTTTGGGAATAGCGAGAGTCGTTTCTATGGCTTGGTGAGTGTGATGGCCGCGTTTCTCGGTGTGCTCGTGAGCATCGCTTCTGTGCCGCTGACTTGCGAAGTTGCCCGTTCGAGCCGCTTCGCTAGCAATGATCGGGTGCTTGCGACCGCACTCAGTCGCGGGTTCATCACCTGCCTTTTCTGGGCGCCCACCACCGCCACCATCGCGCTCTCGCTGCAGCTTACGGGCGCCGACTGGCTCTCAGTGCTGCCATTTGGCCTGCTCTTCGCGATCGTGGCTGGCTTCATCGGCTGGGTCATGACAACCCTTCGCGAGCGTTTCATCATCGGGCGTTCCCGCGCGCAGGATTCTTCAAATGAGCGCAAAGGTGCTTCCATCGATACCGATCTCGAAACTGGCTCCTCTCGTTCGTCAGATAAGGGGAAGGGCGCTGGATTATCTCGGCCAGGCGCAGGAGCGCTCGATCACAAGAAGATCGCCGAGTTGATCCTCTTCTCCGTGCTCTACATCGTTGCTGTCATGCTGGTCGGGCAGTGCCTCGGTATCTCGATCATCGTGGCGGTCGCCTTGATGTCGATCCTCATTCCGATCATCTGGATGGCGGCTATCAAGCGCACGGTGCTGTTCAAGCAAAAGGTGAAAGAGGAGTACGTTGCGGTCAAACTGCCCAATGTGAAAGGTCAGATGATCCTCTTCACAGCAGCTGGTGTACTGGCTTCGGGAATCAGCTATTCGGGTGTCGGAGAGATGGCGGTGACGGCTCTGCTGCAGGTTACGAACGAAGGGGTGCTTGCGGTGACCATCCTCGTCATGGCGCTCGCGTTGGTCTGCTCAGCTTTTGGCGTACACCCGCTTGTCTACACTACGGTTATCGGCGGTTCCCTGAGCGCTGCTCAGCTAGGGGTTAGCCCCGTGTACTTGGCGCTGCTCCTTGCTATGGGCTGGGCGCTCGGCAATGCGGTGTGCCCGACTTCGGCGAACACCATTGCTGTATCGCAACTGGTCGAACGTTCGCCCTTCAAATTAGCCTTGAACTGGAATGTGTCCTACGTGTTAGTGAGCACGGTGATCCTGATTGCGTTGCTGTGGTTGGGGCATTGCCTTGCGCTATGCTGATCTCTGAAGCGGCTCTTTCTTGTATTGATCACATCCATTGGTCAGGTGGTTGCGAAAAAATCAGGCCAAATGAAGGCCAGCGCACCGAGTGCACCTATCAAAGTGCTCGCGCTTTTGTTTCTGCAGGGGTTCTTTTACAATGAATCTCAATGGATTTTGAATACCACATAAACCGTCATCGCGAGCAGGTTAGCAAAGGCCTGAAGCTTGCGCGCAATGTGCTCGTTATCGTGCTGATCGCGCTGTTTCTTGAAGTATTCCTCTTCAACATCAATCATTATCGCTCAAGCGGTTACGAGACGATCTCGCTCGACGATGAGCTCACTTTCACCGAGACAAAGGGCGAATCGTATCGCATAACGGCGGCGAATCACCTTTTCGAGATCCACGATCTCAATAAAGAGGTCAAGAACATCCACATCGAATTCGACCAAGCGCAGCCCGCTCAAGTGGTTCCGATACAGATCAACTTCACGGATTCGGCGCATGAGTCGTATTTCTACGACACTGAATTCACGGCGGGCATCCCGCTCGTAGACGTGAGCACGAACAACTGGCAAAGCCAGTACATCTATCTTGAGACAACCGGCTACGTCGATGACCTGCGCATCGATTTCGGCGATAGCGAAACGCTCTATCCGTTGGTGCTCAAATCGCTCACGATCAACGCGCCTGAGCCGTTCTTCTTCAACAACCTGCGCTTCATGCTGGTGCTCGGCGTTCTCCTCCTTATCTATTGCTTCCGCCCGAAATCTGCCATCTATCGCATCTTCATCGTCAAACATGAACGCAAGGCGAAGGCGGGCATCATCGCTACGATGCTCGTGGAGATCGCGCTCGTTTCGAGCTTCATCCTCATGGGCTCGAACTTGGTGGGCGTGGCAACCTCAAGCTACAACTCAGGATCGTGGGACGGCAAATCGCCTGTCACATTCTTCGAGGTGGGTGGCGATAACGCGCAGCAATACGCAGAGCTTGCGAAATCCATGACGCGGGGCGAGCTCTACTTGGAAGAAGAGCCGCCCGAATGGCTCGTCAAGATGGACAACCCCTACGACAAGAGCGCGCGCGATGAATTCCAGAAGGCTACCGGCGAAGAACCGCTCTTCGACGTGGCCTATTACGATGGCCACTACTACGTCTACTTCGGCGTGCTGCCCGTGCTCATCTTCTACCTGCCGTTCTACCTGGTAACGGGTGCGAACTTCCCGACCGCGATCGGGGTGCTCATATGCTGCATCCTCTTCATCGCCGGCTGCACGGCACTGCTCCATCGCTTTGCGCGCTTCCACTTCAAACGGGTGAGCCTTGGCCTGTTCCTGCTCTTGCAGATCCCGCTCATCTTCTGCTCGGGCATGCTCTATCTCGCGAAGTTCCCCACGTTCTATTCGCTGCCGATCATCATGGCGTTAGCGCTGGTGGTGTGGGGCCTTTACTTCTGGATGCGCGGAAGAACGAGCAAGCGGGCAGGGAAGTGGTACTTGGTAGGCTCGCTGTGCATGGCGCTCGTGGTCGCGTGTCGCCCGCAGTTCCTTGTCTTCTCGCTTCTGGCCTTTCCGCTGTTCTGGCGCAAGTTCATCACTTCACGCTATATCACCACGCGAAAGGGCATGCGCGAGTTCGCTTGCCTAGTCTTGCCTTACATGATCGTTGCGCTCGGCGTCATGGCGTACAATTACGCACGCTTCGGCTCTCCTACGAATTTCGGCGCGAACTACAATCTCACGCTCAACGATATGACGCAGCGCGGCACGGTGTTCGGGCGCTTCTTCCCGGCGCTCTTCGCCTACTTCCTGCAAACCCCCTCCACCGATGCTACCTTCCCGTGGCTGCTGCCTACGCCCTTCGATACCACCTATATCGGCCAGACGGTGAAAGAGGTCACGTTCGGCGGCATCTTTATGTGTTTGCCGGTCCTGTGGGTACTCTTCTTCTCGAAGCGCCTGTTGAGCTTCCGCATTCGTCAACACGAGACGCGAACCGTTGCGGGCGTGATCCTTCTCATGATCGTTGCTGGGTTCGTGGTCGCGCTGCTCGATGCGCAGATGGCGGGCATCCTGCAGCGCTACTATGCCGATTTCACGTTCCTGTTCCTAGCGGCGGTGGTACTGCTCTGCTTCATAGCAAATGAGGCGATCGACCATCGTTCTGCCACCTATAAGGTTTGCCAGCACGTGCTCATGGCACTGGTGGCGATCAGCCTCTTCTACTCCATGCTCATGTGCTTCGTCCCTGAAACCGGGTGGCTTTCTGAGGCCTACCCGTGGGCCTACCAGAACCTCGTTGAGATGGTCGTCTTCTGGAGTTAGTCCACACGCGCCGCTTCGCCGCTGAAGTGCGAACGCGCAGCAGGAAAGACCTTCCGCTTCCATCCGTTCTTTTTGTTCGTTTAGTGTCTGTTCAATGGATAGACCGTCAATTCATTTGCCTTGCACGCGCACTCACCCCTTTTACCGAATTGATGCGGTTATGCCAAGAACGAACCCTTCGGTCTGGGGGTTCGTTGCTACAATGAAAAAGCGCATTTTTAGCGCAGCCTAAGTTGAGAGGAGAGGTATGTCACAGCTGACCGAAATTCGCTGGCATGCACGCGCTGGTCAAGGCGCGGTAACGGCAGCGAAGCTCGTTGCAGATACGGCAATGTTGCAGGGCAACTTCATCCAGGCAATGCCTGAGTATGGTCCTGAGCGTACGGGTGCACCCCTGAAGGCTTACACCCGCGTGTCGAGCGAGCCCATTGAAGTCCACAACAACATCTTGAACCCGGACATCGTCATCGTCTTGGACGATACGTTGCTCGCTTCGACCAATGTAACGGAAGGTATGCCCGAAGACGGCATCATCATCTTCAACACCACCATGACCCCCGCAGAAGCGCGCGCTGCAGTGAACGCTCCTGCTTCCATGCGTGTTGCTACCGTCGATGCAACCGGCATCGCACTGGCAACCATCAAGAAGGACATGCCGAACACTCCTATCGTTGGCGCGCTCGCTAAGGTTGCTGGCTTGTTCCCGATCGACCTCGTGAAAGAGCGTCTCGTCATCACGTTCGGCAAGAAATTCAGCCAAGAGATGATCGACGCGAACCTCGAGTCCGCCGATCGCGCATATGAGGAGGTGCAGGAATAATGGCAGAGCAGATCTCTTACAGCGGCACCGCTGGATTCGACTACGATGGCTTCGATAACTGGAAGCTCTCTGATTATCCCGAAGGCTATGTCTGCCCGAACCCTGGCACTTCGGTCAACTGCTACACCGGTGGCTGGCGCTCCATGCGTCCGATCTGGGATAGCGAGGCTTGCACCAACTGCATGCTCTGCTGGGTCTACTGCCCAGATTCATCCATCGAAGTCAAAGATGGCGAAATGACCGGCATCGACCTGTTCCACTGCAAGGGCTGCGGCGTTTGCGTGAACGAATGCAAGTTCGATGCGCTCACGCTCATCTCTGAGGCAGAAGCTCAGGCTCAAGAGAAGGAAGGGGAGTAAACCATGGCTGAAAAGAAACCATTCTCCGCTACCGGCAATCAGATGGTCGCTGAGGCTATCCGCCAGGCAAAGCCAGATGTTATGGCAGCCTATCCTATTACTCCTCAGACCACCATCGTCGAAACGTACGATAAATTCGTAGCAGATGGCCGCGTTCACACTGAATATGTTCCAGTCGAATCTGAGCATTCAGCACTTTCTGCTTGCATCGGCGCTTCTGCTGCAGGTGCACGTGTTGCAACCGCAACCAGCTCTCAGGGTCTGGCCTACATGTGGGAGGAACTCCACATCGCTTCCGGTATGCGTTGCCCTATCGTCATGGCTAACGCGAACCGCGCCATCTCTGCTCCTATCAACATCCATGGCGATCATTCCGACGTTATGGGTGCTCGCGATGCAGGCTGGATCATGTTCTTCGCTGAGACCGCTCAGGAAGCATACGACAACACGGTAATCGCATTCCGCGTTGCTGAAGATCCTAACGTGCTGCTTCCGGTCATCACCTCGCTCGATGGCTTCGTTACCACCCACGCCATGGACGTGTGCGTGATGGAAGACGACGAAACGGTCGAGAAGTTCGTGGGTGAATACAAGCCGCTCTATCCGCTGCTCGACACCGAGCATCCGGTTGGCCACGGCATGTTCGCTACGCTCGGTCCTGATTACATGAAGATGAAGCGCATCGAACGCAATGTCATCACCAATTCGATCGACATCATCGAAAGGCATGGCAAGGAGTGGGCAGAGATCACGGGTCGTCCGTTCGATCTCGTTGATGCTTGGGGCTGCGAAGATGCAGACTACATCGTGGTTTGCCTGGGCTCCAATGCGGGCAACGTTCGCTTCGAGGCACGCAAGCTTCGCGAAGAAGGCAAGAAGGTCGGCGTTGTTCGTCCGCGCGTCTTCCGTCCGTTCCCCGAGAAGCAGATCGCAGAAGCATGCAAGAACGCAAAGGGCATCGCGGTCATCGACCGTAGCGATTCCTTCGGTTCGCCGTCTGCTCCGCTTGCACTTGAGGTGCGCAACGCGCTCTATCGTGCAGGCTTGAACATTCCAGTTTCTGATTACATCGCAGGTCTTGGCGGTGCTGACATCACGCTCGACCAGATCAAGCAGGTTTATACCGAGCTTGAGCAGGGCGGCAACAGCTCGCTTACCTACCTGGGTGTCGAAGAATAAGAAAGGGGCACAAAATGGCTAATATCAAAGAATTATCTGCTCGCCCCGATGAGTTGGCTCCAGGTCATCGTCTTTGCGGCGGTTGCGGCGCATCCATGGCGGTTCGCCAGGTGCTCATGGGCTCTAACGATTACGACGTAGTATGCGCAAGCGCTACGGGTTGTTTGGAAGTTTCTACCACCATCTTCCCTGATAACGCATGGAACGTTCCGTTCATTCACAATGCGTTCGCGAATGCTGGTGCTACCATCTCTGGTGTCGAGGCTGCTTACAAGGGCCTCCAGCGTGCGGGCAAGATCCCGGCTGATCGCAAGATCAAGTTCGTTGCGTTCGGTGGCGACGGTGGTACGTACGACATCGGTCTTCAGTCTCTGTCTGGCGCGATGGAGCGCGGCCAGGATGTCGTGTATGTCTGCTACGATAACGGCGCATACATGAACACTGGTATCCAGCGTTCGTCTGCAACGCCGAAGGGCGCATGGGCAACCACTTCTGAGGTCGGCAAGGTTGAGCAGGGTAAGACTCAGGTTCGCAAGGACCTCACCTCTATCATCGCTGCTCATGGTGTGCCTTATGTTGCTCAGGCAACGGTTGGCAACTGGCGCGACCTTGTCAACAAGGCCGAGAAGGCTATCGCGGTTGACGGTCCGGCATTCCTGAACATCCTCGCTCCCTGCCCTCGCGGTTGGCGTATTGGCTCGGGCGACACGGCTGAGATTTGCCGTTTGGCAGTGAACTCCAAGTTCTGGCCGCTGTTCGAGGTTGAGAATGGCGTTTGGAAGCTCACTCCGGTCCGTGAGAAGAACCTCATTCCGGTCACGGAATTCCTGAAGCCTCAGGGTCGCTTCAAGCACCTCTTCAAGCCCGGCAACGAGCACATCCTCGAAGAGATCCAGAACGATGTTGATAACTACTGGAAGTATCTCGAGGGTCGTGTCGAGGGTTCGAAGGTCCTTACCAGCCCGATCGAGTAAGACTGGTACCAGTCAGTTCAACATACTGAATCAGATAGAACGGCCCGCATCTTGCGGGCCGTTCTTTATGTGTGCTAGGGGTCGGGTAATTTGACACACTGAAGTGTGTCAAATTACCCGACCCCTAGCACCCTGTGCCTTTTATGCTCTGATTGGCAAGGACTCTATGATTGCTTGGATATCAAGGTACCAGCGCCAAAGATGAATTAGATCGCATACAGAGCTACAATCTTAAACAAAAGAGAGACCCGCTTAACTGCGAGTCTCTCTTTTAGCTTTATGGTAAAAGCGCAAGTTTGTGGTTTACAGCTCGACGATGGTCTTCTGACCCTTTTCAGCGATGAGCGCTTTTGTAAAGGAAACCTCATAGACCACAACATTTTCGCCGAAGCCTTTCAGCATCATCTCGAAGCCAGGACGATGCGCAATGAGTGTGTCTTTGATCTCATCGATCGACCAATCGCTCTTCGAGACGGTGGCATTCTGCACACGAACCACCGGTCCAGGGCCTTGAGGGATCGTGGTGAAAGCTACGGTGTCGTTCGCTTCGAACTCCTTGACCTTAGGTGAGAGAGCTGAAGTAGGGAAGACAACCACGTTTTGCTTTTCGTCGAAGAAGATGTCCAAGATGCGCACATTGGGCAGATCTTCGACCGAGCTTGCAAGCGCGATCAGGGAGGTGTTCTTCATTACCTCGGCGAGTTGTTTTTTTGGTTCCATGAGATCTCCTATCTTACTCTGTTCTTATGGACACTATGATATGGGCAGCATTTTCTCGAGGATGGTCTCAAGAGCATCCTCGAGGACCTTGCGTTGGTCAGCTTCGAGTGTATTCAAGGCTTTGTTGTTCCAATCTTCTGTCTTGGTATAGGCAACTCTAGCAACTTTTTTTCCTTCGTCTGTCAGCACGATGGAGTTTCTGGATTTTCTGCTCTCGTCTTGCTCTATCTTAACGAGACCTTTGCTCTCAAGCTGCCTTACAGCACGAGAAGTGAGAGCTGGATCTTTGGCTACTGCACAAGATATTTCGAGTTGGGACACACCCTTGATCCCTTGCATCTCTCCGGCTAACAGAGCAAGAAGCACGGGGTATTCGCTGGCTCCCACGCCATATTCCTTCATTGTGCTTGTGAGTGTATTCTTCTCGTCCATGGATATGCGCGCAATGACCCGCGAGAATACAAAAGGTATGGTGAGCATGTATATCTCCTCGCTTTCTTGCACAGGATAGAGTGATATGTCGTTCTATTTATTCGTTGACTTATCAACTTATCCTTTTGCAGAATACCCCTAATTCATTGACATGTCAATATAATAAGATATCAGGGAGTTGTGGGGTCATGCACTATTCGGTTTTCTGAACGATCGGTATTGATGAAAAGGATGCTGGTGTCAAACTACCCGGTCGTTTGTCATCTTAAGAGTGGATTCTGTGCGTTACACGAGTTAACGTGCGGTAAGTATTGACGGTCGCGCTGTATTCGCTATAGTTTGGTAAAGCAAAACAAAATAAATCTTCAGGGCAGGGTGAAATTCCCGACCGGCGGTAACAGTCCGCGACCCTTGTTCGGCGCAAGTCCAACAAGGCTGATTCGGTGAAATTCCGAAACCGACAGTATAGTCTGGATGGAAGAAGATCGATCGCTGTATCGTTGTGGTCATATGCCCTGGAACGCTATGTTTCAGGGCTTTTTTCATGGCAGCAACTGCATATATGTTTGCAAGTTTGCGACGTGCGATCATGTACGACACCTTCTTGTGCCAGCAGCTCTGAAGAGCTTGGCCACTGGTGGCCAAGGAAAAGATCAGAGGCTGTTGAGATAAGGAGGTGCTTTTGATGGGTGAGTACGAACAGGCGAATGCGACCAGTGAAGATACGCAGGGTGCGAACGAGCACGAACGTTACATGGCGCATGCGCTCAAACTGGCAGCGCGTGGTGCTGGCTGGACCAACCCCAACCCTCAGGTGGGAGCTGTTATCGTGAAGGACGGTCGCATCATCGGCGAGGGCTGGCACACGGTCTACGGCAAGCTGCACGCCGAACGTGAGGCGCTCGCATATTGCACGGAAGACCCACGTGGCGCGACCATCTACGTGACGCTCGAACCCTGCTGTCATTGGGGAAAGACGCCGCCTTGCACGGAAGCTATCATCCTGTCTCTTATACACATCTGACGCT
>ERZ1026975.1692-NODE-1692-length-9562-cov-6.923109_pt1 | contig 9562 bp, 7 predicted proteins | sample MGYA00519561_ERZ1026975 | MGnify/ENA primary metagenome ERZ1026975 (study PRJEB26926, sample SAMN06164672) | human gut metagenome | biome: ENVO:00009003; feature: ENVO:2100002; material: ENVO:00002003 | host: Homo sapiens | place: USA | collected 2012 ... | reverse complement strand
GAAGAGCGAACAGTACCACGAGTAGTGCGATTTTTTTAAGCATAATGTTTATTGTTTATTTTAATAATTAGTCGTTGAATAAATGCAAATATAGTGCAAACTGAACGCAAAACAAAATAAGCTTGCTTATTTTTAATGCTGAAGTGCGGCTATATTCGCGAAGCAAATGTATGAAATTAATTTGAATATCCTAACTTAGCAAGCACTTCATTGCTGATATCAATACGCGGAGAAGCAAAAATAATGCTTGTTGCGGATGCACGGTCTACAACTACCGAATATCCTTTCTGCTCCGATATTTCTTTAACCGCATTATAAATTTCATCCTGAATAGGTTGCATCAGACTTTCACGTTTCTTGAATAATTCTCCTTCAGGACCAAAATAAGTGCGGCGAAGTTCAGCGGCTTCTTTCTCCTTAGCGACAATCGCTTCCTCTTTCTTTCCCTTTTGTTCTTCTGAAAGAAAGACGGCTTCCGATTGATAGTTCTTGTATAAGGTTTTGGCTTCCTCGGCAACTTTCTCTACTTCACTCTGCCATTTCTTGGAAACCTGGTTCAACTGTTCGTTAGCACGTTCGTAAGCCGGAATGTTCTTCAGGATATACTCCATATCGATCAAGGCAAACTTTTGTGCGCTGGCTGTCATACCTACGGCAAACAGCAAGATCATTAATAAAACAGACTTTCTCATAACGTTTGGTTTTTGTGATACAATTAGAATTCTTGTCCTAAGATAAAGTGGAATTGACTGCCACCGTAATCTGAGGAACCACGTATTTTATCGAAACCATAAGCCCAGTCAATACCCATCATACCGATCATCGGCAGGAAGATACGAACACCGACACCTGCGGAACGTTTCAATTCGAATGGATTGAAATTCTTCACATCATGCCATGCATTACCGGCTTCTACAAAACCTAACGCATAAATACTGGTACTTGTTTCCAGCATCAGCGGATATCTTAACTCAAGTCCGAGACGGGTATAAGCATAACCTTCGTAACCGTAAGGAGTCAATGAACTGTTTTCATAACCACGAAGGGCAATACTTTCCGTTGCGTAGCTGGAGTAACCGGTCATACCGTCACCACCTACATCGAATGTTTCGAACGGAGACTTCTTATACTTGTTGTAGTGTCCCAGCAAACCGAATTCAACACGGCCCATCAATACCGGAGTACGTTTAACTGCTACCGGGTCCATCAACGGGATGTACACCTTGGATTTGAATTTCCATTTGTGATATTCAATCCATTTGTGCATCTTGTTCATGTCGTCCTGGCTGGTAGTACTGTACTTGCTGTAGTCAGTTCCATCAAACAGTGAGTACGGCGGAGTTAACTGTACTGACAATGAGAACTCTGAACCGGAACGGGGATAGATCGGATTGTCAATAGAACTACGAGACAATGTCAGGTTGATACTAAGGTTGTTACACTTACCGTTTGTAACGGGGAAGTACTGCCAGTCGCTCAGGATATAGCGTTGGTAAGATAACTCAGCGGTAAACTGGAAGTAGTCATCCGGCCATTTCAAACGTTTACCGAACATAGCTGCTACACCGAACATCTTGATAGACTTGTCGGGGTCGTAATAGTTCTCATAGCTGTTGTAGTTACCGTAGTTATACATACCATAACCGTACATACCACTATACATACTGTTGTAGTAGCTATTCATATATGCCGAGTTGTAGTAGCGGCTACTGATATCTGTCTGTACGGAATAGAAGGCCGACAGAGAGAATGCGTTCGGACGTTTACCACCGAACCATGGGTCATAGAAAGAAATGCTATAGGATTGGTAATACTTGGCATTAGTCTGTCCGCTGACGGTCAAGGTCTGGCCATCACCCTGCGGCAGGATACCACGGTAATTTTCACCCGGATGCAACAAGTTGGCCAGCGAGAAGTTAGTGAACTTCAGACTCAACTTACCGATGATACCGGTTTGTCCCCAACCGGCAGAGAATTCCACCTGGTCGTTAGCTTTGGATACCAGATCGTAACCTATATCTACAGTTCCGTCTTCCGGTCTTGGTTGAATATCCGGTTTGATTTGTTCCGGGTCAAAGTGTCCCATCTGCTGGATTTCACGCATAGAACGCATCAGGTCTTCACGGCTGAACAGGTCACCCGGACGGGTACGGAGTTCACGGCGTACTACGTTTTCATACAAGCGGTCGTTACCATTGATGCTGATCTTATTAATGGTGGCCTGACGGCCTTCGTAAATACGCATTTCCAAGTCGATGGAGTCTCCTACGATATTTACTTCTACGGGTTCGAGGTTGTAGAACAAATAACCATTATTGTAATAGAGGTTACCGATAGCATCTTCGTCTGACATGGTACGTTCCTCCAGTAATTTCTGGTTGTATACGTCACCTTTTTTCATGCGAAGCATAAAGTTCAACTGTTCGGAAGGATACAAGGTATTACCTACCCACGTTACATTACGCAGATAATATTTATCTCCTTCATCAATCTTCATGAAGATGTCTACGGTGCGGTCATCGTACGGTTTGATGCTGTCTTCTACGATCATAGCATCGCGATAGCCTAATTCGTTGTATTTATCGATGATCAACTGCTTGTCTGCCTCGAAGTTTTCTTCCACGAACTTCTTGGTACGGAACAGATTGAGCAATTTATTCTTTTCGTTGGTCTTCTTCATGATGCGTTTCAACTTCTTAGTTGCAATCGCTTCATTGCCAACGATGGTGATTTCGTGTACTTTTACCTTCTCCTTTTTGTCGATGTCGATATCCACGATCACCTGGTTATCGTTGGATACATCGTCTTTCTGCGAGATGATAACTTCTGCATTCTTAAAACCTTTATCATCAAAGTAGCGCTTAATCAAAGTTTTGGCACGATCGATGACATTAGGGGTCACCTGTCCGCCCTTAATCATACCGATTCGGCTTTCTATATCCTCGCGCTCGGATTTCTTCACGCCGTGATAACGGATATCGGATACACGCGGACGCTGAGTCAGATGAATCGTAAGCCAGACCTTATCGCCTTCTATCTTATCTGCGGTGATTTGAACATTGGAGAACAGACCATGCTTCCAGTAACGCTTACAAGCCTGAGTGACTTCGTCACCCGGTATGGTAATCGTTTGTCCTACAGACAAACCGGATAGTCCGATCAGTACATAGTCCTCATAGTTCTTAACTCCTTCTACTTTAATTTCTGCAATTTCATACTTCTTGGGTGTTCCCGAATAGAGAATAACCGGTTTTGCTGCATCATTATCGGTGCCATTGGCATCTTGAGCCGCACTTGTCAGTACACAACCGAAGAGGCAGATAAACGCTGTGAGTATAGAGAAAATACGATAGTGCATTTATGTTTTTGATTAAATATGTTTGAGTTTAACTGATTTGTTCACTGGTTTTGCCGAATCTGCGTTCCCGTCTCTGGTAGTCGCAAATGGCTTTACAAAGTTCCTCTTCCCGAAAATCGGGCCAATAGGTTTCACAAAAATAAAGTTCCGAATACGCGCATTGCCAAAGAAGGTAATTACTCAGACGGATTTCTCCACCGGTGCGTATCAGCAAGTCGGGGTCAGGCATGAAGTGGGTAGTCAGGTGCTTTGACATTAAATCGCAGTCGATCTGTTCGGGCGTCAATTCTCCTTTCTGCACCAAAGCGGCAATTTGCCGGCTGGCTTCTGTGATTTCCCAACGTGAAGAGTAGCTGAGTGCAAGTACCAGGCACATACCTGTATTCTTAGAAGTATTTTCTACGCAATTGTATAAACGTGTCTGTACATTTGCGGGTAACTTTTCTATATCTCCGATGATCCGGAAACTGATGTTATTCTTCATGAACGTGTCCTCTTCGATGGAGTCGAAAAGAAGGCTCATCAAGGCTGCCACTTCATCTGTCGGGCGATTCCAGTTTTCGGTTGAGAACGTATATAGGGTCAGATATCTGATGCCCAGTCTGGCTGCCTCTTCGGCTATTACATGGACGGTTTCTGCACCGACCTGATGTCCGTAGCTGCGCTCGTGTCCGCGCTGCTTCGCCCATCGTCCGTTGCCATCCATGATAATCGCCACATGCTGGGGTATCCGGCTCAAATCAATTTGTTCTTTATATTGCATCTTTTTTAGTTGTTACATTCCTTACATCTTGGGAAGAGATCGTAGGTGACGAAAAAGACGGTAAATGCATAACTGTCTTTATTCTTCCAACCTTTTCCTTTTATCTGGTATGGGTCTTCCAGTTGCAAACCTTCCCGTTGAGTAACATCCAACTGGTCGCTAAGGCTGAACCGCATCGTAAACTCGCATCCTATATTGATGCGTGGGGTTGCTTTGAATTTTATTCCCACTCCTATGGGGATGTTCATCGTAAAGACCGTTTTTACAGGCTTTGGTGCAAACGTAAAACCCAATCCACCTAATATATAAGGTGTAAATCGACGGTCACCCCGGTACGTATTACCGATACCATATCCCAAAAAGTTATATTCAAACTGTGCTCCCAAATCGATTATAGTCCGTTTGAAAGTGGCATACTCTCCATTCGGATACACATTTTTGAAATCTCTCGTGTCACCGGAAATCCTGCCGGCTGTCAGGTTGCCTTTTATTGCCATGTGTGGATTCAGTAAATACCGGGCTATAAAACCTCCCGCTATACCTGTGTCTTTAAACGGGGTGCTGCTATTTGCATCTCCCATATAAAAACTTCCTCCAATGACTCCTCCCATCTCCCAAGTATATTCTTCCTGTGCCATGGCACAACAGAATGGGAACATGAGCAGGCAAAATACTATCTTTATATTTCTTGTAATAGTCATACCGTTTTCTTGTTACTCCTTAACTATATAAGGAAACGGAAATTTGACTATTTTATTATTGTTGCTTGAATCCCAGTTTGTTTAGACGTCCACGCCAAACAGAACCGTCATTCCACGCGATCCAAATATAATGGTTCTTATCAATAGCCAAAGAATAATCTCCCTTACCTTCGAATAAACTTTTATATTCAATTGTATCTTCGTCGTCTTCATCTTCTCCTGGAATGATAACTTTTTCAGATGCATATCTGAATTTATCAGCAGATTCATTCCAGGCAATGCCTGCAAGGGAAGAATAGATGGTTTTAAACTCTCCACCCATCATGTGGAATTGGCTTCCATAATACATGATTGCTGGATTCTTCATAGCTGGGCAAGAAAAGTCTGTCGGGGTACTCATATCGGCCCAAACAAGTCCGTCCTTTGAGAACCAAGGTGTTGTAGCTTCAACCGTTTCTTCAACATTGCCTACTACTACTGTTTGTTTGATGCCACTTGCATTCGTGAATACAGTAGAATATATTTCTTTTAAAGGGAAATCAGAGGGAACTTCTTCGCCTTCTTTCCAAGTTGTTTCTCCGGCGCTTTTTGCACAGAAGAAATTCTTTCCATCTTTTGCAAAGATACCGGTAAGCATATTTTTACTTCCTGTTACCTCATCTGCAGGAATACCTGCTAAGAATGTTACCATGTACATTCCCTGCATATCCATTTCTTCCCAATTTGTACCATTATCGGAGTAGAATGCTTTTCCATTCTCTGCTGTAGTATATAATCGGTTGTCGAAATTAATGATAGAAGTTAATTTAGCGTCTGAAGGAAGACCGCTGATTGTAATCAGGTTTCCCCATTGGATACTGGCAGGATTTGATACGGAAGTGCGATATGCTGTTGTCGTAGAGGTGTAGACTAATAAATCTTCATTCAAAATAACAGATCTTTGCTTACCGGAAGCCGGAGAAGCGGGAAGTGAAGGCATTTCTCTCCAAATCAGTGAGTCCGGATCCTGTTTATGAACATTTACCTTAATGGTATATTCGCGGGTAGTGATTCCGTCGGCTGCATGTACTTTTAGTTTGATCGGTTCTCTCAGGTCAACTGAGTCGTTCATGTTGAATACAGTATCATTCAGACCAGAAGTTACCCTTCCTGTTACCGTCAGTGTGTCGATTAAGATACGTTTTATGATGGAATCAGCACCCATAGGAAGCGAGTCTACATTATAAATTTCTCTTTTCAACTGGTCAATCGTAAACTTATAATATACGCCTTTTGTTATAGTATCAATACCAAAGGCACGTATCGTCGCGTCGGAACTATATTCATAATTTTCATCTGAGTCAAGACACGAACTTATGGCAATTGACATAAGAAGAAAACTCAGTATTACGGATAAAAACTTTATTCTCATTTTCTAAAGATAGTGTTTATTTACAAGTTGCAAAAATAGGAACATTTTTTTCTATAATCAGCATCCCGGGGAAGTTTTATATAAAATTATAGATAATACCCCTGTTTTTCTCGATAAAAAAGCATCAAAATGAGGTAATTCGGACTATTTCGTTGCTGTATAATGCCGTATACTTCTGCCGAAAGATTGCTCACTGGCATAACTAATTTTATCGTTCATTTCAGGAGCTTTAACACCGGATATCAGTGATCTGGGGCTTTCTTCAACATATGCTTCATCCCAAAGCCCCGCATCGATGAAAGATTGTAGTAAGGTGCTTCCGCCCTCCACCAACAGAGATTGAATACCACGCTCATACAATATCTGCATGATCTGAGGCAATATGTCCTGTTGGAAATCTATCGGGAGATATTCCACGTTGGGCAGAGCGTCATGAAAGTGTTCGGTAAAGACGAGTGTCAGTACACTTCCGTCAAACAAATGAAGGGTAGGAGACAGACTCTGTTTCCGGTCGATGACGAGACGTATGGGAGAGCGCCCATACCAGTTGCGTACATTTAAAGATGGATTATCCAGTTTAGCAGTACGTGTGCCTACAAGAATGGCAGAATGTTCCGCTCTCTTTTTATGTACCAGCATGGAGGTTAAGGGAGTGGATAGAATCACAGGATTACCCTCGGTCCGGCATAAGTCAATAAACCCGTCTGCGGATTCTGCCCATTTCAGTGTGATATATGGGCGGTGCAAGGTGTGAAAGGTTATGAATCTTTTGATTAGGTGTCGACATTCGTCTTCCAGTACTCCTACGATTACTTCTCGTCCGGCATCTTTCAGCTTCTGTATGCCCCGTCCGGCAACCTTGGAAAAAGGGTCCTGGCAGCCGATGACGATACGGGGGATTTGTTTTTCAATAATCAAATCTGCACAGGGGGGAGTTTTCCCGTGATGAGAGCAGGGCTCCAGACTTACATAGATGGTGGAACGCTTTAGTAATGAGGTCTCTTTTACGGAACGAATAGCATTGACTTCAGCGTGTACTTTTCCGCAACGTACATGATAGCCCTCACCGATGATTTTCCCGTCGCATACGATTACCGCACCTACCATCGGGTTGGGAGCGGCGTTGCAAAGTCCGTTTTGCGCCAATTGTATACAGCGGCGCATGTATTTTTCTTCTTCCATGTGTGCCATTTTTCTATGATAATTCTTACTTTTGCACCCCAAAATGGATTCTTCGCAGTAGGATACGGACGGAGATCGGTCTGACCGGGAAGCCGAACAGGTGAAGAATCCGCTAAATATCCATTATGAACATTACCGCCTCTTACATTCGCCGGAAATTGCAGGGCCGTTATGATCCCCGCGAAGCCGGAAACCTGTCCCGGATTATCTGTTGCGAGATATTGGGGCAGCAAACTGTGGATTATTATCTGGGCAAAGATATAATTTTATCCGTAAAAGAGGAACAGGAATTGGAAAGCATTCTTGCCCGTTTACATAATTTTGAACCGATACAATATATTTTAGAGGAAGCCCGCTTCTTGGGAAGAACTTTTCGCGTGACTCCGGGTGTGCTTATTCCCCGTCCGGAAACCGAGGAACTGGTAGAGATGATGTTGAAAGAACTTTCTCCCGTTTCTCGTGTTTTAGACGTTGGGACAGGTAGCGGTTGTATCGCCATTTCTTTGGCGAAAGAATTACCGGAGTCGCAAGTCACCGCTTGGGATGTATCGGGAGAAGCTTTATCTATTGCTGCTGCTAATAGTAAGGCTTTGCAGGCATCTGTACGGTTCGAACAGCGCGATGTGTTAACTTATGAACCTTGTGTGGCGGACTGTTATGATGTAATTGTGAGCAATCCGCCTTATGTTACTGAAGCTGAGAAACAGGAGATGGAACATAATGTGCTGGACTGGGAGCCTTCGTTGGCATTGTTTGTGCCCGATACAGATCCTTTGCGTTTTTATCGCCGCATAGCCGTGTTGGGACTTGAGATGCTTACGTCCGGTGGAAAACTTTATTTTGAAATTAACCGTGCTTTTGGAAAGGATACTGTAGCGATGTTGTGTGAAGCAGGATATCGCACGGTTCGACTCCAAAAGGACATATCTCATAATGATCGATTTGTAATAGCCGAAAAATGACGAATATTACTGAAACAGAGGCGCTGAATAAAGTAGCTGCCTATTGCTCTACAGCGGAACATTGCCGTGCTGAGATTTCTGAAAAACTACAGCGTTGGGGATTGCCCTATGATGTCATTGACCGCATTCTCAAGCGGCTGGTAGATGAAAAATATATTGATGAAGAGCGCTTCTGTCGTGCCTTTGTGAATGATAAATATCGCTTTGCCAAATGGGGAAAAGTGAAAATTGCCCAAGCACTGCAACTGAAGAAAATTTCTTATAATACATGCCGGCAGTTCTTGAATGAAATAGATGAAGAAGAATACTTGTCTATTTTAGATAGTTTGCTGACTGCAAAAAGGAAAAGCATACATGCGGAGAATGAGTATGAACTGAATGGAAAATTGATGCGTTTTGCCCTGAGTCGGGGTTTTGAAATGAAAGATATTCGTCATTGTATACAACTTTCTGACGAAAATGACGACTTTGAGTGAAAAATCTCTTTATTCTTTTTTTTATTCTCGTTCTGTTTCTGTATTTTTGTGCCATATTTACTATAAATAGCTAATTTAGTTATGAGAACTTTAGAAAAACTATTCGCAGAGAAGTTGCTGAAGATAAAAGCGATTAAACTACAACCGGCAAATCCCTTTACATGGGCTTCCGGATGGAAATCTCCCTTTTACTGTGATAACCGCAAAACACTTTCTTATCCTTCTTTGCGTAATTTTGTAAAGATTGAGATTACCCGTTTGATATTGGAACGTTTCGGGCAGGTGGATGCAATTGCCGGCGTAGCAACAGGCGCTATCCCTCAGGGAGCTTTGGTTGCCGATGCGCTGAATTTGCCGTTTGTGTATGTACGTTCTACCCCGAAAGACCATGGATTGGAAAACCTGATCGAAGGAGAGCTTCGCCCGGGTATGAAAGTTGTGGTGGTTGAAGATTTGATTTCTACAGGTGGAAGTAGCTTGAAGGCCGTAGAAGCTATTCGTCGCGACGGATGTGAAGTAATCGGTATGGTTGCAGCTTATACCTATGGTTTCCCGGTTGCAGAAAAAGCATTCAAGGATGCCAAAGTTCCTTTGGTGACGCTGACGAATTATGAAGCGGTTCTGGATGTTGCACTTCGTACGGGTTACATCGAAGAAGATGATATTGCAACGCTGAACGAATGGCGTAAGGACCCTGCACCTGTCTCTT
>ERZ1026975.1681-NODE-1681-length-9611-cov-5.461699_pt1 | contig 9611 bp, 6 predicted proteins | sample MGYA00519561_ERZ1026975 | MGnify/ENA primary metagenome ERZ1026975 (study PRJEB26926, sample SAMN06164672) | human gut metagenome | biome: ENVO:00009003; feature: ENVO:2100002; material: ENVO:00002003 | host: Homo sapiens | place: USA | collected 2012 ... | reverse complement strand
GATGTCTTAGGGTCTCGTGGGCTCGGAGATGTGTATAAGAGACAGGTTCCACGCGACGGTCCTTCCGTCCTTCTTCGGCTTTTCCGCGGGCTGCTCAGCCCCCTGCTCGCGCCGCCCGGCCAGCAGACTCTCGGCCATGTAGAAGCCGAATACGGCCAGAATGGCCGCGCTCTCCCACAGGGAGAGACTGCCGTCGCGCGTGAAGACGAACAGCAAGCAGATGGCGGACAGCAGCAGACAGGCCTTGCCGGCATATTGCCTGCGCGTCATGGCGCACTGCATACACACGAGGGAGATGCACAGGATGAGGCCGGTGTTGGCCGTGACGGAGCCGACGGCGTTGCCCACGGCGATGTCCGCGTTTCCCTCGAAGGCGGAGAACAGTGACACAAGCAGCTCCGGCATGGTCGTAGCGAAGCTGACGACCGTCGCGCCGATGATAAACTTCGGGATGCCGGTTGACTCGGCGATCCATGTTGCCGCGTCGACGAACAGGTCGCCGCCCTTCATGATACAGAACAGGCCTGCGCCGAACAGGACGAGCACAAAAAACAGATTGCTTCCGGTTAGATCCAGCGGCATGGACGATTCCTCCAATGATTGCTTCTGCCGAGGCCCGCAGGCGATCGGTTCGAAGATTCTGCAGAAGTAAAAGAAAACCGTTGTCAAGTGACAACGGTTTTCGATTCTGGAGCGGGTGACGAGGCTCGAACTCGCTACCTCCACCTTGGCAAGGTGGCGCTCTACCAGATGAGCTACACCCGCATTTGCAGGAATCATTATAGCGGGATCGGCTCGATTTGTCAAGTCTTTTTTGCAAAAGGTCGAAATTTTTTACGCTATGGCTCCGTCGGCTCCTCCGGCTCCGGCGCGGGATTGGAGGGATAGGCCTCCGCGTCCCAGTCATAGCCTTCGTCCCGCAGCGCGGCGGGATCAAGCAGGTCGAGGGAATCGCCGCCCTGCTCCACGGAACGCATCAGGTCGACAGCATACCACGTTTCCTCGAGCTGCAGCAGGTTCCACCAGTGCGCCTCGCTGCCGCGCGTGCCACTGACCAGACGGCACGCCAGCCCGGCACGGGTGCACTCGGCATAGAACACCGAGGCAAACGACAGGCTGTGCGCCCGCCCGCTGCTCAGCAGATCATAGGCAGGCATGTCCGGCGTCTCCTCCGCAGTCGTATAGGTAAAGCGGGTCAGCAGGAAGCGGGCCAACAGCTCTGCGCAGCGCCGGGGCGTCGTGCCGCTCTCCACATAGGCAGCGGCAGAGTCCAGAATGGTGTTCACCGCGGCCTGCATGCTGCGCAGCGTGTCGCGCGGCTGGCTGTAGGTAAAATGCAGCTCCAGAATGCGCGTCTCGCCCGTCTCCGGGTAGACGGCCGCCGAGACCTCCGGCAGGGCCATGGCGCTGTCCGGATGCTCGAGGCAGTAGGTGCGGATGTAGCCGGAGAAGTCCGCATCCTCATAGCTGCGGATGCGCAGCGTCAGCGCCGCGTCAAAATTAGCCAGCGCCTGCCGGATCTTCGCATGCGCGCCGTTGACGCCGCTCACGGTCACGATAGCATCAATCTCCGCCGCGGAGCGACGGAACACGATGCTGACCTCGACGGTGCCGGTCTGCGCGTCGCCGCGCAGCTCCGCATCGGCATAGTCCACGGCGTAGGCGCCGATGGGGTCCTCCTGCGTGATGTAGCGCACGGTCTCCGTCAGGTCGGCGGTGAGATCGCCGCTGTAGCCCGAGATGCGGATCTCGCCCTGCTCCGTCCAGTTGCGGACAAATGATAGCATCGCGCCGCGCAGCTCGCTGCGGTTGCCGGCCGTGGGCGGCTCCTCCTGCTGCGGGGTCTCCGTTGCAGGTATGCTCGGCTCAACGTGGGTGCGGACGGAGAGATAGCTGTCGTCCGCGCCGCAGGCGGACAGCCCGGCCAGCAGGCCGAGCAGCAGCAGACAGGCAATGAAATTCCGCACGGCGGCGTCCTCCTTTTTGGCTTTACGGCAGCACCGCACAATTCAGTGAGAGCATATCCGGCGAGGGCCGAAGCTGCAATTGTGCGGCGTTTCCTTACAATTCATTTCGGTCGTACCGCTTGAAGCCGTCGCCCAGCACCTGATGGGCATCCTGCAGGATGATGAAGGCGTCCGGGTCGATGTCCATGACCAGCTCCTTCAGCTCCGCGAGCTGCTTGCGCTTCACGACGCTGAGCAGGACCATCTTGTCCTGCCGCTTGTAATAGCCCTGCCCCTTGAGCAGGGTCACGCCGCGGTCGAGCTGGCTGTCGATGGCCGTGGCGATGGCCTCATACTTCTCCGTGATGATGAGCGCGACCTTGGAATAATCCATGCCGTAGACGACGCGGTCGAGCGCCATGGAGGAGACGACCATGGCAATGACGCTGTAGAGCGTGTTGTTGAAGTCGCGGTAGACTACGCCCGTGATGACGGCAATGGTCAGGTCCATGCAGAGGATGATCTTGCCGATGGGGAAATTGCGGAATTTCAGCTTCATCAGGCGCGCGACGATGTCGACGCCGCCCGTCGAGGCGTTGCCCAGGAACACGAGACCGAGGCTCACGCCCATGAACACGCCGCCGAACAGGGCCGCCACGAGCGGCTCGACGGCCGGAACCGGCAGGATGCGGGCGAACAGGTCAAGGAAAACGGACGTCAGCACCGTGCTGTAGAGCGAGCCAAAGAAGAAATGCCGTCCGATCTTTTTCAGGCCGCAGAGAAACAGCGGAATGTTGATCATGGCGTTTAGAATGCCGACCGTCAGGAATTTCGGGTGAGCGGCATAGACGATGATCATGGCGATGCCGGAGACGCCGCCGCTGCTGATGCCGCCCGGCTCCAGAAACAGGTCAAAATTCAGCGCGTAGAGGAGACTGCCTAAGGTAATAAGCAGGATATTGCGAAATAACTCGGTCTTCTGCTGGTTCAGGGCCTTCATGCGATGTTCCTCCTTCTTTCTTTTGCGCCGGACGGCCCGGCCGGGGATGCGGGATCAAAGCTCCTCGAGAGAGATCTGCTTTTCGGCGGCATCCTCCTCGCGGAGCAGCGCGCCCGCTGCGGGGAGCGTGCGGGTGCGGTAGCGCGACTCGTTCACAATGCCGCTTTCGGCAAGCGGGCAGGCGCGGGAGAGCTCTGCCTTACGCCGGAGCGTGAGAACGGCGACGCCGAGCGTCGTGCGCGTTGTCTTCGGGGCCAGCTGGGCCGTCTGCAGAATGAGGGCGCGGCCCTCGGTGGAGTACAGCACGAGCTGCACATCCTCCTGCAGCAGGAAAATGCCGCGCAGCTCGCTGCGGTCGCTGTAGGCGCCGGTCAGCTTGCGGCGGTTGGACTTCGTCTGATAGGCGGAAAGCTCCACGCGCGCCGCCTTACCGTTGGCGAACAGGAAGAGCATGCTGCCGCTGTAGTCGCCGGGCAGGCAGACGGCCGCGACGCTCTCGCCCTCGTCGAAGCCGAGCTTCGTGGGCAGATAGTCGCCGAGCAGCGAGGCCTTGCCGTCGTCGAAATCGGCGCAGCGCGCCTTATAGACCTGGCAGCGGTCCGAGAAGACGAGCAGCTCCGCCGCATTCGTCGTCTCGCACGAGAAGCGCAGGCCGTCTCCCTCCTTGAAGCGCTGCTCGCCGGACATGCGCAGCGACTGCGGCGTGATCTTCTTGAAATAGCCCTCGCGGGAAACGAAGATCGTCACGGGATAATCGGGCGTCTCCTCCTCCGGCTCCGGGTCGAGCTCCGCCGCGTCCTCCACGATGACGGTGCGGCGGTCCGTGCCGTATTTTGCGGCAACGGCGTCCAGCTCCTGCACGATGAGGCGGCGGATTCGCTTTTCGCTGCCGAGCGTCTTTTCCAGCTCGGCAATCTCGGCGGCCAGCGCGTCGACCTCCTGCGTTCGGCGCAGAATGTATTCCTTGTTGATGTTGCGCAGCTTGATCTCCGCCACGAACTCCGCCTGCACCTCGTCGATGCCGAAGCCGATCATCAGGTTCGGCACGACCTCCGCCTCGGACTCCGTCTCGCGGATGATGCGGATGGCCTTGTCGATGTCCAGCAAGATCTGGCGCAGGCCCTGCAGCAGGTGGAGCTTTTCGCTCTTTTTGCGCTTCTGGAAGAACAGGCGGCGGCGGACGCACTCCGTGCGCCAGGCCGTCCACTCCTCGATGATCTCGCGCACGCCCATCACGCGCGGCATGCCCGCGATAAGGATGTTGAAATTGCAGGCGAAGCTGTCCTGCAGCGGCGTTGAGCGGAAGAGCTTCTGCATGAGCTTATCCGGCTCGACGCCGCGCTTGAGGTCGATCGTCAGCTTCAGGCCGGACAGGTCGGTCTCGTCGCGCATGTCGGAGATCTCGCGGATTTTGCCCGCCTTGATGAGCTCGGAGACCTTGTCGATGATGGCCTCCGTCGTCGTGGTATAGGGGATCTCATAAATCTCAATGAGATTTCCCTCCTTCTGGTAGCGCCAGCGGGCGCGCAGGCGGACGCTGCCGCGGCCTGTGCGGTAGATTTCCGCCATTTCCGCCGCGTCATACAGCAGCTCGCCGCCCGTGGAGAAGTCCGGCGCGGGCATGACCGAGAGCAGGTCGCATTCCGGATTCCCGATCCACGCGGCCGTGGCCTTGCAGACCTCGCGGAGGTTGAAGCCGCAGATGTTGCTGGCCATGCCGACGGCGATGCCCATGTTGGCCGAGACGAGGACGTTCGGATATGTCGTCGGCAGCAAAGCAGGCTCGAGCATGGTATTGTCGTAGTTATCCACAAAATCGACGGTCTCGCTGTCGATATCGCGGAACAGCTCGGCGCAGATGGGGTCGAGCTTCGCCTCGGTATAGCGCGAGGCGGCGTAGGCCATATCGCGGGAATAGACCTTGCCGAAGTTGCCCTTCGAGTCGATGAACGGGGTGAGCAGAGCCTCGTTGCCGCGCGCCAAACGGACCATGGTCTCGTAGATGGCGGCGTCGCCGTGCGGATTCAGGCGCATGGTCTGACCGACGATGTTGGCGGATTTTGTCCGCCCGCCGTTCAGCAGGCCCATTTTGTACATCGTGTACAGCAGCTTCCGGTGTGACGGCTTGAAGCCGTCGATCTCCGGGATGGCGCGCGAGACGATGACGCTCATCGCATAGGGCATATAGTTCCCGGTCAGCGTGTCGGTGATGGGCTGCTCGAGCACCTCGGCCCGCAGGCCCTCGACATGCGCCGTGTCAATATTCTTTTTGAGCTCGGGTTCCTTCTTTTTTCTTGCCATAAACCGATCCCTTTACAGTTTATTTTGTTCGTGAATGGAGATTTCGTTGCGGGCAGTTTCGCATATCAATGTAGGGGCGGGGACAGCCATGCCCGTCCGCGAGGCGGCAAAAACAGCACCAATTTGATAGGATGCACCGTTGTTCCCGCTGCACCCGCCTGATGTGTCATTGCGAGGAGCAAAGCGACGCGGCAATCTCGGGAAGGCACTGGCATCCAACACCAGCCACAATGAAAACGGTATGCACCGATTGCGTCTGTAGCGGCGGTCAGCGACCGCCTTTGGCAGTTACAGGTTTCTGCGCACCTTCGCCGACCGTACAATGCCCCCAGATTTGTCATTGCGAGGCCCCAACGGGGCCGTGGCAATCTCGGGAAGGCAGCTGCGTTTTCGCCGCAGCCTACAAGTTATCCACCATTGTACTGCGAGATTCCCACGTCGCTTCGCTCCTCGGAATGACACGTCAGGGGAGCGTGAGGTGCACCAGCGCCCTTACGCGGTTAAATAGGCCTGTACATGGCGGTCACTGACCGCCGCTACAGACGCAATTGGTTTGTGCGTTTTTATCGATACCCAATACGAATCGTCGGTGCACCACGGGGCGTCGGGGACGCCGTCCCCCGCCACGCCCGACCGGCGGTTTCGCGTAATTTTCACTACGAAATATCCGCCATTTCCAGATACTGGCTGCCGTTTTCGGCGATATATTCCTTTCTTCCGGCGAGATTATCGCCGAGGAGGAGGTCAAAATAGAACGCCGTTTTCTCCGCGTCCTCCGGCATGACCTTGATGAGGCGGCGCGTTTCGGGGTTCATCGTCGTGAGCCACATCATCTCCGGCTCGTTCTCGCCGAGGCCCTTCGAGCGTGCGACGGAAATCTTCTTTCCCTCGAGTTTTTTTAGGATATCAGCCTTCTCCGTCTCGTTATAGGCGAACCACGTTTTGTCCTTGCAGGTGATCTCGAACAGCGGTGTCTCCGCGATATAGACATAGCCCTCGCGGATGAGCGTGGGCACGAGACGGTAAAGCATCGTGAGCACGAGCGTGCGGATCTGGAAGCCGTCGTAATCGGCATCGGTGCAGATGACGATCTTGTTCCAGCGCAGGCTGCCGAGGTCAAAGGCCGTCAGGTCCTTGACGTGCTTGTCGCGCACCTCGACGCCGCAGCCCATGACGCGCAGCAGGTCCGTGATAATCTCGCTCTTGAAAATGCGGGCATAGTCCGCCTTCAGACAGTTGAGAATTTTGCCGCGGATGGGCATGATGCCCTGAAACTCCGCGTCGCGTGAGAGCTTGACAGAGCCCATGGCGGAATCGCCCTCGACGATATACAGCTCGCGGCGGCTGGCGTCGCGGCTGCGGCAGTCGACGAATTTCTGCACGCGGTTGGCGATGTCGAGATTGCCGGAGAGCTTCTTTTTGACCGTGATGCGGGCGCGCTCGGCCGTCTCGCGGCTGCGCTTGTTGATGAGCACCTGCTCGGCGATACGGTCGGCCTCCTGCTTGTTCTCGAGGAAATAGACCTGCAGGCGGCTGCGGAAGAACTCCGTCATGGCCTCCTGAATGAAGCGGTTGTTGATGGACTTCTTCGTCTGGTTCTCATAGGACGTCTGCGTGGAGAAGCAGTTCGTCACGAGCACGAGGCAGTCCGCCACGTCCTGAAACGTGATCTTCGATTCGTTCTTCGCATATTTGCCGTTCTGCTTGAGATAGGCGTCGATGGCGGAGACGAACCCGCTGCGCGCGGCCTTGTCCGGCGCGCCGCCGTGCTCGAGCCACGAGGAGTTGTGATAGTATTCCAGACGGCTCAGATTGCGTGAGAAGCACAGTGCCGCCGTGATTTTCACCTTATACTCTGGCTTGTCCGCGCGGTCGCGGCCGCGGCGCTCCGTCTCCCAGTACTGCGGCATGGTGAAGGCGTTGCCGTCCGTCAGCTCCGTGATGTAGTCGAGGATGCCGTGCTCATAGCAGAACTCCGTCGTCTCGAACTTGCTGCCGGCCTGATTGCGGAAGCGGAACGTCACGCCCGCGTTGACGACGGCCTGCCGCTTGAGCGTGTCGAGATAATACTCCACGGGGATGTCGATGTCCGTGAAGACCTCGAGGTCCGGCTTCCAGTGGAACAGCGAGCCGGTCTTTTTGCGGTCGGCGGGCTTTTTCTCCATCTGGCCGTCGATCTCGCCCTTTTTGAAGTGCAGGTGATATTCGAAGCCGTCTCGGAAGACCCGCGCGTTGAAATACTCCGAGGCATACTGCGTGGCGCAGGTGCCGAGGCCGTTCAGGCCGAGGCTGTATTCATAGTTTTCGCTGGCGTTGTTGTTGTATTTGCCGCCCGCGTACATCTCGCAGAAGACCAGCTCCCAGTTGTAGCGCTGCTCCTTCTCGTTCCAGTCCACGGGGCAGCCGCGGCCGAAGTCCTCGACCTCGATGCTGCGGTCGGCGTAGCGCGTGACGATGATAAGCTTGCCATAGCCCTCGCGCGCCTCGTCAATGGCGTTCGACAGGATCTCAAACACGGCGTGTTCGCAGCCGTCCAGCCCGTCGGAGCCAAAAATGACCGCGGGGCGCTTGCGAACGCGCTCCGCGCCTTTGAGCGTGGTAATGCTCTCGTTGCCGTATGCTTGCTTTTTGGCCATAATGTCCCTCGCTCTGCATGGTTTCATGATCGTGATAATAAATATAGTATATCCCGGCGGCTGCAAAATGTCAAGAAATCTGCGAAGGGCCGGACTCGCGGAATTTATTATGGATATCATTCCTGCAGCGGCGCTCTACCGGCCGCACACGCCATTGCAGGGGAGCGGCATGCTACAATGTTCCGCGAAAAAACGCCTTGTATTTTCCCTGCATTTCCGGTACAATAGGAAAAAATCAAGTCATACGTTATAAAGATAGAGAGGTCGATTTCCATGAAACACAATCGCGGCGGGTTCCTGGTCGCCGTTCTGCTGCTGGTCATCGCAGTCGCCGTAGCCGGTATCGTCTATTACGTCCTGCGTATCACGCAGACAGGCCCGGCCACGGCCACCGGCGGCGTGGAGCCGACGGAGCCTTCCTCCTCCGCCGCGCCGACCGACGCTCCGGAGACGGACGCGCCGACCGAAACGGAGGCCCCGACGGAGACCACTTCGCCCGAGGAGCTGGCCGCGCAGGAGATCCTGGACGGCATGACCCTCGACGAGAAGCTCTGCCAGCTCTTCGTCGTCACGCCGGACGCACTGACGGGTCTCTCCCCCGCCACGGCGGCAGGGGACGCCACGCGCGAGGCGCTGGAACGCACGCCCGTCGGCGGGCTGGTGTATTTCGCGCAGAACATCGTATCGGCAGAGCAGGTCACGCAGATGCTGCAGACCACGCAGAGCTACAGCAAGATCCCGCTGCTGCTGGGCGTGGATGAGGAGGGCGGGCGTGTGTCGCGCCTGATCGGCGTCGGCCTGACGGATGTACTGGACCCGATGGCGACCTACGGCACGGCCGGAGACACGGCCGCCGTTGAGGCCATGGGCAAGAAGCTGGGCGGTCAGGTGAAGGCCGCAGGCTTCAACGCGGACTTTGCGCCGGTGGCAGACATCGTGACGAATCCGAACAACACGGAGATCGGCGACCGCTCGTTCAGCAGCGACCCCGCCGTCGCCTCCGATATGGTTGCCGCCATGACGCGCGGCCTGCAGGAGGGCGGCGTGCTGGCCTGCCTGAAGCACTTCCCCGGCCACGGCAGCACGGAGGCGGACTCCCATCTCGGCACGTCCGTCACAAACCGCACGCTGGACGAGCTGCGCGAGGCGGAGCTGCTGCCCTTCCGCGCCGGGATCGAGGCGGGCGCGGGCATGATCATGGTCTCGCATATGTCCGCCCCGGCCGTCACGGGCGACAACACGCCCTGCGACCTCTCCCCCGCCGTTGTGACGGACCTGCTGCGCAGGGAGCTGGGCTATGACGGCGTCGTCATCACGGACGCGCACAACATGGGCGCCATCACGGCGAACTATACACCCGGCGAGGCGGTCCTGCTTGCCATCGAGGCCGGCTGCGACCTCATCCTGATGCCGGACGACCTCGACGCCGCCCTGCAGGCCCTGCGTGACGCCGCCGCAGACGGCACGCTGACTGAGGCCCGCATCGACGAGAGCGTCCTGCGCATCCTGACGCTGAAGGCAAAGGCAGGACTGCTGGGATAATATTGCAGAAACCGGGACAGCGCGCGCGGCAAGTGGATAATGGAAAATGGATAGTTTTGCTAGGCCGCCAGCTGTGCGTTGTAGGGGAGGGGCACGCCCCTCCCGGCGCAATGCTGCCGATCCGCACGGGCTGCCGATAAAAACGTGCAGACCAATTGCGTCTGTAGCTGTCTCTTATACACATCT
>ERZ1026975.1669-NODE-1669-length-9656-cov-6.183835_pt1 | contig 9656 bp, 9 predicted proteins | sample MGYA00519561_ERZ1026975 | MGnify/ENA primary metagenome ERZ1026975 (study PRJEB26926, sample SAMN06164672) | human gut metagenome | biome: ENVO:00009003; feature: ENVO:2100002; material: ENVO:00002003 | host: Homo sapiens | place: USA | collected 2012 ... | reverse complement strand
GAGTATTGATGATATAATTTCAATAGTTTATTAACAAAACAGGAGGCTTTTAGTTGGAATATCCACTGTGCCAACCGTCCGAACCCAGGTTGTTTTTCCAACACTTTCGTTCGGTGTCGCCTGTTATTTAAGTCAACGATGTGCAACACGAAATTGTTGCATAGGATATACAGCTTATTCTCGTAAGTCAGAGCGCTGTAAATGTGCCGCAATGGAATAGGAAAACAATATAAATCATCGTCGTCAAACTCGACCTCTTCAAAGTCCAACCTGAGATTAAGTTGGAAAGCCACTGATTGTAATACAAGGAAATTTTCACAGATATTCTGCCGTTTCATTAGGCGGAGTACTGTTTTGAGGATGTCATTTTTTGTTTTATCCATGGTCCGATTATTTATCGCACCCATATAAAAAGGTGCGAGACTCTTCTATTACGGAGCAGGAGGCTCTGACAAAGCCTAAACCCAATATAATAGTTAAGTCCGCACCTATTGAAATCATATACTGAGAGTATATAGTCCTGGCACGAACGTTAAACATATTATTGGGGTTTGAGTAAATTGTCAGATTTCCTGCTACCAATATGTTAACGTACTACGACGTTGGAAATGCATTTCTCTTCATTTCCAATAACAAAGATATAAGTTTTTTCAGTTTATTCTCTATGTTTAGAGAATAAAAAAGCTAAAGGACACCGATTTATGCGATGTCCTTTAGCTTGCTGAGAATATATTTTTATCAGATAATAGTGTTGATAGTCCTGCGAATTTCGTCCTTTTTGGTATTTCTGAAATAATGCTTCGGAATACTTTTAAGGCGGATGGATATTTTGTCGCATCTGCCGGAAATGTAATTCAAGAAACGATTAAACAGTATATTAAAAAACCTCGGGGTAGCTGTGCTACCCCGAGGTTTTCATCCCCTAAAATAAAGATTTAGGAATTTTCAAATGCGATTTTCTATATATCAAGAAGGGATCAAAGCAATTTATTCATTTTGTCAATGATAATATCCCGGCTCACAGCACCAATCTGTTGGTCTACAACTTTATTATCTTTAATAAATAAAAGTGTGGGGACATTCTGTATTTTAAAATGTACGGTCAAATCGTTATTCTCTTCCACATCACACTTGCCGATATTGATTTGCCCTTCATATTCATGCGCCAGGTCCTCTATCATTGGTGATAAGGCTTTGCAAGGACCGCACCATTCCGCCCAAAAGTCAATCACCAAAGGTTTATCAGAAGCCATTAGTTCCCCCAAATTTTTTGTATTTATTTCTATCATGATTATAGTTTATTATAGGATTACTTTATCGGATACAAAGTTATCCCTTTTATCCTGAAAATCCAAAAGATGCAGGACATCCTGATGCCTGCCCCCGGATATTACTTCATGGCAAATGGATATCAAATCGTGCTATTACCTACCTGAATGTCAAAAGGATGCAGGTCGAATTCGTGAGTAATGTTCGTATCATCCTGCTGACTTTCCATGGCATCCTCCCCGAAAATACACCCTTTTAACGTGACGGTGGTCGTAGTCCAGTCATCGGAAGCGAGAGGATTGGCAAAAGATACGATCAGGTCGAATTCTCCAATATCCATTAAACTACCGTAAGTTGATCTCAACAACTGTTGTGTGGCATAATCCATCGTAATGGAAGCTTCATAGGAGATATTTCCGAAGCCCCGGCTGACCGGCTTTCCGCCAAGACCGTAATTGCTCTCGATTTTACGCTTTTTTGCCCATTTTATACCCGACACCCCTTCAAGACTGGTGCTTCCTTCGTCAATACCTAATGCAGTCGATGATAAAGTTATCATCGACCAGCTATATGCTACATTATTTATTACTGCCATATTTTTTTATTTTGCGGTTAGAGAAAGTCCCTCTTCAACGACAATGCGCACAGCAACACCCACAGGTACAACTACATACGATATTTTTAGCGTATCGTTTACCAGTACGTTCTGGTTGGCATCAATGGTTACTGCATACCCGGATATCTCCTGGGCGGACTTCATTTTGGCAAGAACTTCCCCCACCAGGGTTTTAAATGAAGAAATCTTGGATGCCGCCAGGTAACCTGTACTTGGATTTACAAGCAAAGGGGCGTTGACATAGGGTAACAACGCTTCACGCACGGCACGCCGGCTCTTATTGATGGTCCGGTTGCGGGCTATAGTCCGGTAATCCCCGGTTGAACACGTTTGATCCTTGGAAACGTAGATGCCGTTTTGACGCCCGGCATATTGGATGGGGAAAATATACCCCTTGTCGTCCAAGTCGTCCAAAAGAACAAGCGAAAGAGATTCATAACGGTTCAGGCTGATAAAATTCTCCTCTGCGTCATCCATATTAATATCCCCGAACCCGAACTCGATTTCCTGAAAATCATCTGAGAAAAGATTGAATGACTTAACCCACGCGATTGATTCCTGAACATTGGCCCGGGCAATAGCCCCCATGACAGCACCGAGAAACCCCACCGGACAATGGGTTTTATTGCGTTTCTGCATCAATGACACCTGCTCGTGATGGGCCTGCCCGAAAATGCAACTTACACGACTCGCCTCGCAGATACAGGATGGAATCTTGTTCAAGTCGATACGACGGCCTTCCGTTGTGTCGGCACCGGTGTTTGACGGATTGGCACACAAGACCAATGATAAAGGCTGATTCTGTGAAGCCAACGTCTCCGCCTTCCCGTTCAAGCCTTTCACCAGATCCAAATTATATTTACCTTCCGCGCCGTTTGCTTTCCACAAGGGTTGTTCTGTCCAGATACCTAGCTGGTTTATCATTCCCCCCGCAACCCGTTGCATCGTCTCAAGGGCATCCCAGGAAGCTGAACAGTCCGCAAACATCACGTATATTCTCCCGCTGTTACTGGCAGACATACGGAAGAACTCCTTGATGTGATAAGCGGGTATCCCGTGCAGGAAATTCACATCGTTTTCCTCTTCTTCCGTCGCGGTCACACGCTCGATAATTCCGAAGTCTTTTACCGCTGAAGAAAAACTCGTGATATAAACCACGTCATTCAACTTCAGCTTCGATTCATTGTTTTTACCGTAACCGCTTGTAAACAGATCCGGCTGAAGCGATACGTCAAACAACAATCCCGTTATTTTTTCATTAGACGAAGACGGTTCATAAGGGATATTACCATCGACATCCGTGATGAATACATTACCTAAAGACATTAGTTTCTCGTTTTAGAAGGTTGATAATAAGGATTCTTATACAGTACCGCTTCTTTGCGGAGCATTGCCGGAGTATCCGGTGTGTAACTGCTGCCATGACGGTCCACATAAAGGCTTTCGTAGTTCGGGTAAACTTTCAGTATTTGCCTTACCTGTTCGTCGGCCACAGGAGTATCGGAAGGCTCCATCGCTGTCTTTATCTCCGGATGGATGGTTTCTTCTGCCGGATGGATGCCTTGAACATCGTCTTCTGCCGTTTTAACTACATTTTCCCCGGTCTGTTCTGTTACTGCCGGAGTATCTGGATTTACTTTCTTTGCCATAAGTCTTTGGGATTAAAAAAGGGGAACGGAGCTAATTCCTCCGCTCCCCAGGGTGAGATATTCAAAATCAGACGAAAGGTGTTATTCTGTTTTTTTGTATGCGGTATGCACAACAATCTCCGCGGGGCGAACGATGTTGATATCCATCTTCATCCTCATTTGGAAAAAAAAGAGCTCGGAATTGGCCTGCAACCGGTCGATCTTTAAAACTTCCGTATCGTTGGCATAGTCGACACCCATCCACAAGTTACTGTCCATGCCGGTGCTGAATTCACCCAGGACGAGCGTGTGTTCAGGAACCCCGACAATGGGGATAATCTGCTTTCCTTTAAAGCGATAACGGTTCACACCCGTATTTTCCATGTATTTTACCTGCTTGTCGGACAGGTATTGATCATATGCATCCCATGCATCAAATCCAACTACAAAAGCGAGGGATGCTTTCTTCCTGATCTGTTTGGGACATTTCTTCCACATGGCGTACAATGCCTTTTCTACGGCAGCACCGTCAGTCAGCTCGGTCGTTCCGGAGACGACACATTGTCCACCGGCAATTGTCTGAGCATCAGTAGCATTTACATTATCGAGGATACGTTTGATCACTCCATCGAAATACTTTTCCTTGTTGGAACCGATTTTTATACAGCCTGCAGGTTCCGTAATTTTGGCATTGGCCTCACCGCCGCGGGCAGAAGTCCAAATAGCATTACCGATATACTCATTTTTTTTATCCATCAGCAAACGCAGCATAGTCGCCTGGATGCGCGGGTCAAGTTCCCTGAATACTAAATTGCCGTCAGGCTGGGCAAAAGCCCAATACTTTTCGTAATCCCTTGGGTTGAATTCCAGGTAAATCATAAAGTCTGCAGGCTCCAGATAACGTTCGGTAAAAACATACTCGTTTTCTCCGTTTCCACCTTTTGCCCCATGCGAGGAAGCCGGGGTAGGAACATTATCCTGAATAACATTTCCCAGCTTGACAGCCGGTAAAGTGTATTTGTGCTGGATGCCCGTTTTGATATGGACTAAACCTTCTTTAAAGGTATCGTTGCCTTGCGCGGTGTAGGTCAACAGGTCTTCCAAAACCTCGCCATTGTAACCATTTTGTAAAAAATTCAATGTATCAGCCATATTATCGTATGAGTTTTCGTTAAAAAAGAATCTCAGCCGACTGGCGGATACCCCGCACGAAGCAATGCTGCTTCCGGCACAATCAATTAATATCGGTTCCGTTTAGACCGGAAAGAATGGTCAGGACAATTTTTTAAATTCAAATTTCGAGCCGACTACTTCTGTGACCTTTTCAGTCATCAGCTCTGCCGCGTTTCTGGTCGCTTCCAAGGTAGCCTGTACATTGGTGGGGTCTGTGGCAATTTCCTTAGAAATCTGTTCACGGGCAGGGATATTGGAAAGCGTCCTTTCCACAAGATCGTAGTTGGCTGCAGCCATTTCTTCCCATTGGGCCATACTTTCTAAAGTAATCTTTCCGGCTTTCTGTGCTGTAGCAACCAGCTCCTTGATACGCGCCTGACGTTCTGCCTCTTCCTTACGTTCGTATTCACCAAGACGGACATTGACAGTATCCAGGTCGGTTTGCATATTCTGAATAGTTGCGTCCTTACCGGCTATTACCGTTTGTGCGTCTACCAAAGATTTACTCGTTTCCTTATATTTCGCCTCGATAGCAATCAGGTCGGAAACCCTTGACATTACATCTTTCACTTCGTACTGGTTCTGCAGCCCCAGAGCGGCAGCCACCGCACCATATTCAGGGGAAACTTTCTTTTCTTCGTTCATATCTGTGCTATTTTCCTTTTCGTTAAGAGTAGGGGTTGCTGTGGAAAAGGGTTTATTTTCTGAAGTCAGGGATGGCGCTTCTGCACAGATCCGGTTCATCAACGCTTCGATATGAGGAATATCAGCATTGGTATTTATCTCATTGCGGACTTTATCGCAGAGTTGCTTGGTAGTCTGGAGCACATTCTCTGCCGGAATAATACCGGCTTTCACGGCACCCGCAGCATCAAAAAATGTTCCGTCCTTGCCGGCTTCCCCATTCATTATTGAACGTATATGCTCTGCTTTCAGTCCGAAACGTTTACGGTAAATTGTCTCTATCTGCTTCGTAAAAGCAAGAACCATATCTGACGGCTTCTCATTTTCTGATTCCGGCAACATCGGATTGTGGATCATGAGGATAGCATAATCACGCATCAGGGAGCGATTGGCAGAAGCCCAGATTATCGATGCCATAGATGCAGCCATGCCTTCGATGACACATTCGGTATCCACCTTTGAGTTGCGGATCGTTGAATAAGTGGACATCCCATATAATACACTCCCGCCTTCAGAATTAATCAGTATCCGGATGCAGGACGGACGTACAACATTTTCCAAAAAATCAAACTCTTCATTAAAGCGTGAAGTACTTTCTTCCGTTATCCTTCCAAAAAAACGGATGGTGGCTATTTCATTTTCTCTAGCTTCCCCCACCACATACTGTAAGTTGTTTATATCCATACTTTCTCATTTTTACAAAGTATAGCCTCCTTTTTTTTAAAAGGTTCAAAACAACCCGTTCACAGATGACGGAACCTTATCACCCCACTTCTGATGGTGGGGTATCCGGTACTTCTTCCGGATATTCTTCATCCACCGGCCAATCAAACGTACTTACTTCCCCATAATCCGGTAGAGGGTGTTTTTTATGTCCTTCCGTATCATGGTCAGGCGCATCCGCATGGTCAGTAAAGGGAGGCATGACCAAATAACGCTTGACCCAGTTACGGTACCGGAAGGCCGAACTCTCCCGGAACCATATCTCGTAGTCCAACCAATACGCCTGCAGCATATTCGTTGTCAGAGGCATATCGAAATAAGTCAAATTGCACCGTTCATTTAAAGCCGGCTCGTATTCTTTCGCATCCTGAATAGCTATATTTAAACGCTGAAAGATAATAAACGGGTCACATTCATGTACCTTGTCTGTATTGTTGAGTGTATTCAGTATAAACCGGACCCGCATGGTGGCACGTCCTTCCCCTATGCGTTGCTGTTGTGTCAAATAACGAATATTCACAAAATGAATGAAAACAGCCGGAAAAGCAACTTCATATTCCTGATTTTCAGCGCGGATAATCCGTGCAAACTGTCCGTTGTCAATAGCGATAGTTCGGAATAAAAGAGGAGAATCCGGATCGTCTGCGTCCTCTCGTATACCTTGAATGGCACGTTTTACTGCCTGATAGACATTCACTATGGCATTTTCCGCGTATTCCTCCGGTTCCACTACAGGAGGTTCAGAAGGAACAAACGGTTTTTCTATTGGATTCTTGTCTTTTATCATTGTGGAAAGCCTTCAAAAATCATACTAAAAAAATTACTCTCAATATAGTCATCAATTGCCTGGTTAATACCGATAAACTGACGATGCACCGGACGGCGGTTTGAATATTGGTTTACAGTATAAAGCCCGAATTTCGGGTCTGTATTATGCACAGCCGCGTAATTTGCATAACCGCTCTTATGCTTGCCTCTCTTTTTATCCATAGGAACACTCTTCTCTGTAGTCCAAATCGAATATTTTGCGCCTTTACGGTAGATACGGCTCCGGTTGTCGCGCCTTCCGGTAATATCGATACGTTCCGCTTCCGACTTGATCGACTTTGACAAGGTTCCGCTATCAATCATCACAGGGTGTGTGAAACGCTTGCCCCAACGGGAAGTTCTAGGCGCCCATTTTGTGCCACAGAAACCTCCTGAAGAAAAAGAAGAAACAAACTGTTGTTTGGAATAATCTCCCGCAGCAGTCGCAAAATCAAAAACATTACCTGCCAGTTTACTCGCCATATAGGTAGTCCATTTTCCAACCACCCATTGTCCGCAAAAGTCATCCAATGTTATTTTTTCCATGGTAAACCGAATTTTAGTTTTATACGTTTCCCTATCTCCTGAATACTATCCGGGATTTTATAACGAAAATAAGGATGTGCTTCTGTAAATACCCTTCCCCCGACCGCAAGGCTTTCTGAAAATACAGGATTTATATCCGGCTTATGCCTACTTTTCTTAGAGGGTAATGCTCCATATACCGAACCGAAACCGTCGGCTACCAGAAAACATCGACACCCCCACTCCAAAGGGGGAATCAACTCTATCGGAAACTCATGCTTCGGATAGGAAATTCCTTCCCAGGTTTCATGCCAGGGACGAACACGCTCGTCCCCTTGTGTCATAAAGGTGATAACCGTACCAGCATCCACCGATAACCACCAGGCCGCCATGCTTGCTGCGAATAAGACTGTCGAGTTCTCCTCCCTTGCATAAGTCAGATTGTATCGTTCGCAAATGGCTTCATATTCTTCCACCTCACCGCCATCCGGTTCTTCCGGCAGCTCCTGCATCATGGCATATTCTTCTGCTACAACAAAATCAACCAGATTATCTACTGCTGCAACAAGAATATCTCTTTGCTGCCGCTCCCGTTCTGCCGTAAAGTCATTATTATTCCGCAGAATATCCAGGGCACGGTCCAGGTCAAGACGCAATCCTTGTAAAGCACGGTCAATCAAAAAAGAAGCACGAAGAGTAATAATATCTTCCAGCATTTCCAGACTTTCAGCACTCGTTTTTGCATCAACGACCATACGGATAAAAGCGGCCCGGATAGCCACGTATTCTTGTCGGGTTGTATCCTTAACGTTACCTGTCGGTGATAAAGTGTCGGTTGCGGCATTCACAGACCCCGGACTTGGGAATGGCAGTCTGCCGCTTACTCCATTCCCTTTAAAAAATTTGCGACCTTCATACCTCGTGGATGGCCGTAACGCCTGAAATATTCTTCGTCCGACATAATGCGCCGGTCGTTTGAACTCTCTCCGCCAAGGAACTCTCCCCCGACGGCATAGCTACCACCGGACATGACATTGAGTTGCTTCCCGACATTGATACCGAATTCTTTCTCTATCTCATCGCTTGCCACTTCATATTTGTCTGTAATCAAAGAGTACAGTTTGATACGGTCTTCATTGTTCATCTCAATGCGGTTTGAATACTTGAACTCCAATCCCGGTTTAATATACCCCATAGCTACTAAACGGGGAATGATTTCTTCATTCATCGTATTTTCTATAAAACGGCGGTAAACCTCGATCCGGTCACGGAACACATCCTGATGCGCTTTGGTCGAACCGACATAACTCTGCATTTTACCGGCAACACTTTCACTGCCCACAATCAGATTGGAAACCTCCGCATTGGTAAAATCAATCAGCCCTGTATAAATTTTCTCGGAATTACTCATCATAAAGTTCTTGATTTCAACCTCGTCCTCAATCCCGGTTACGATGATTTTATTCTGGGCGGCATTGGCAATTTCATTGGCCAGCCGCTTACGGTCCGTATTGCTTTCGGATACTGTCTTTCCATGTATGATGGGTTGCCCGTACGTGCAACCAAAATTAACGTAATTGGCTAAAGTAAATTTCTTCGCCAAAACGAGCGGGGTTGTCGCAGAAAACAAGCCTAGCTCTCCTGTATTAATGAGCACGTAGTTCCCTTGATAAGTTGAAGAAGTCAAATCCCAATTCGGTAACCAAATGCCCTGACGTTTGACAACACGCTGCTGGTCGGGAAGGACATTACGCCGTTCTATCAGGTTCACTATTGCCAACTTACCTGTTTTAGGATCGAGTTCAGGCATGATCTCCAGTAACGTATAACCGTATAGCTTGGCTTCTACAATTCCCTTGATTATTTTATCAAACTGGCTTCCTTGTACCTTCTGTGTTTCCGGGACATCTTTTATGTACTTCCCTTTTTCATTTATCCGTGCCAACATATAGCGGTCACCCAATATCTGGCTCTCCAGAGTTTCTATTACTGCACGTATATGGGCGTCCTGTTGAAGACAGGCTTCATAAAGGTCTATCAAACGGGAACGGTCATCCAGGACACAACCCAAAGCTACATCCGAACGGGCAGATTTATACCGGTTATTACGCTCGATTTCCAGCACATATTCCTGAATGGTTTTCTTACTGGTCTTGAAGATGCTCTCCAAAAGTTCACCGTTGACTGAATTTCCACTTGTTACTACCTGTCTCTTATACACATCTGACGCT
>ERZ1026975.1664-NODE-1664-length-9685-cov-6.068640_pt1 | contig 9685 bp, 4 predicted proteins | sample MGYA00519561_ERZ1026975 | MGnify/ENA primary metagenome ERZ1026975 (study PRJEB26926, sample SAMN06164672) | human gut metagenome | biome: ENVO:00009003; feature: ENVO:2100002; material: ENVO:00002003 | host: Homo sapiens | place: USA | collected 2012 ... | reverse complement strand
GCCTTATCGTCGGCAGCGTCAGATGTGTATAAGAGACAGCCATTACAATCATGCTCCAGTATTTCAGTGAAGGAAGCGTAAAGGTTATCGCTCCGTCTTTCTGTTCAAAAGCTAATTCCTGCGAAGCTCCGGCATGTGCATCGGGAGTAGCCACCCACACTTTGCTCACTTTTCCCGCAACATTCAGCTTCAAGGGCACTTTAGTCACCAACCGTGGTTCGGGCATTGTCCCATTCAGGTCTCTCCAACTTAAACTGTTTGCACTAAGGAAGTTCAGCAGATGAACCACCTGTTTGCCATTCACCCTTCTGGCGAAAGAAGTAATGGCTGATTTCTGTGGCGGCCAAGTGTTCAGATTCAGATTTTTGCTTACATCCGTACATACCAAAGTTACCTTCTCCTCCTCCCCTCCATCGCGAAGAAGATTCTGATAAGCAGTCATAAAGTCATAATAGCGCACAACAGCCGTCTTCAAAGCATCACTCATCTGCAAACGGGTGTTTGGAAAATATTCACTGCACAACATATGGTCGCCTCCCAATTCCAGGTGCGAACCTCCCAAAGCAAACATCACCGCATCCGTCAGTAAGATTCCCGGCATATTGAACTCGCCGGAACCCTTTTCATAATTCATATAAGCCGCAAACACCGTCTTCAATGCCTGATTTCCGTACTGATGATTCGCTTTCAGGATCGTATATAAATCCGTGAAATCAGCTTCATCCCCCCAAACTTCATTATACAGGAAATCCACTTTCCCCGTACCTGCAATCTGGGATGCACCGTAGCTACTTACTGCATTCATCACCAGTCTCTTATCAGGATGTTTCCCCTTCATAGCTTCAATAAACGAAACATAAGTCTTAGGCAGATTCACCTTATTCCCCTTGTAATCATAGCGGTCGCCACGGTTTCCCAACTGGTCTATCTGATAGCCGTCAAAGTCAAGATTGGCATAGACATCATCGTTGCGCTGGGCAATATATGCCTGCCATTCGGCATTACCCGGATCGAGCAAATAGATATTGCTTTTCCAACTGTCAGGCAATGTATGCGCATCCTTATCCGTATGCCCTGTGCCTTTAAAGATGTACCATTCTTCTTTCACACCGTCACCCGCTGCATCATCGAGCGCACCGAAACAAAGATTATAAAACATCGCCTTCATTCCAAACGAGTGCTGGATGCGGATATAATCCTTTACCGACTGTGTATAGATATCCCGGTTGGCAATGTCCTTATATACCGCATCGAGATGTTCACGCGTACCGCCTAATGGCCAGTGGTGCTTGTTGTGCCAATCCTGAAACTGCACACCATTGATATGGCAACGGTTCAGAAAAGCCATTTCTTCCTGAATTTTACTTTCCGTTTTAGAAGCGTCGAAAGTGGCGACAAAGCCATAACGCGGAAAGCGTGTCCAGTCGCTGGATACATCGACGGCAATAGTACCGAGAATGACTTCCGTACCGTCTTCTTTAGTGCGATAGACATCCGCCAGATATCCGGTGAAATCCGTTGCAGGGGCAGTCCATGTCCAGGAACTGCCTGCGACTGCCTGTTCGGAGATTACCTTGTTCAAAGTACGGTAACGTACCTTTACTCCCGCAGGCAGGGCATCGGCTGTGAAGGAAACGGTTTCACCCGGTTTGTAACAAGCCTTGTCAGTAGTCAGGTTCACGGTTAAATCGGAGGTAACGGGAGTGACATCAGTCACTCCTCCGGTTTCTCCTCCACCGCCGTTACTACCGCCGGTTTCATCATTGTCTTTGCTGCACGAAGCCAAAAAGAACATGGCAGCCATTGCATAAATTATATATTTCATCGTTTCACTGTTTTACTATCGAAATAGTCTCTTCCAACTGATTCAGAGTAATCTTATAAGAACCAGCCGTCGTAATCTTCCATTTCAGGTCGATACCTCCAATCATTACATCCAGGTATTGAGCTTTGAAAGCATCGCTGGCCTTATCCAGGAACAACATCGGTTCCGTCTCGCCCGAAGGCTGCTTATCGGCTACGGTCGGCATAAACCAAGCACCGTTCCAGTCCTCTTTCTTATCACAGGTCAGTTTCAACTCACCCACGTTTAGTACACCTTGCCAGGTAAATACATACGGATTATCCGTGGCCTGCATCGGCGTGGCATCTCCAATGCTCCATCCCGCAGGCGCAGCATCCCCTACCATATAAATCATCTCATAAGGAACAAATTCGCTCATCATCATGCGCTCTTTCCCTGCACGAATATCGACACATATCTTATAAGCCTTACCACATTCGGCATCTTTCAGCACCCATTTATTGTCAGGATCGAACCCTTTCACAAATACCATTTCCGTATCGGTGTAAGCGGCATTGGCATTCTTTGCTTTATACATGCTCTCCCAGCTTCCTTCCGAAGTTCCGAACTTGAATTCCCCGCCCTGGCCTGCATCAAACAAACGGGCATAGCGGAACAGGAACGCATCGAGCACATCCTTTTTCATCGGCACAAATCCCCAGTCGTTCATACCTCCAACGAAATAAAGCTGATCGTAAGCCGGTCTAAGGTTCTCGGTCTGAGTCAGTGTGATAGCACCGGTAAACAGGTTCGCTTCAACAATATAGTTGAACTCTTCTTCAATCGTAAACGATTCGTCCGGCTGATCGGCACTGGTACGAAGCACCAGCTTTCCGTCAGTTCCTTTGTTGTACGACGGCAAAAAAGCCCCCAGCGTAGTGATAAACTTAAAGGAACCCGCAGTCATCTTTCCCGTCCATGTAAAGATACCATTGTCTTTCCGGGTCATTTCCGTTGCATCGTCCGCACTCCAACCGCCGGGAGTGGCATCACCTATCAGGTAAAGAGTGGAAGTCAACGGTTTGTAGGCAGTAACACTAAAAGAGGTGGTGGCCACCTGTGTCTCTTCCCGATCCGTTACTTTGGCTGTCAGGCGTGCTTCCAAAGAGATGTTTTCAGTAGCTTCCGCACCGAAATGCTCACGAAGGATGTTATTCAATTCCTCCACGTTCTTCTTCCAGGTATATTCCTGCACGACGTTCTCCAAAGCCACATAAGGAGTGGCAAAATTACTGCCCGCCTTGGCAAGTTCCAGTGTATAGGAAATCTTATTTCCCGTACCATAATTCGTGCCCGTTGTCCAGGAGAGTTCCAAGGCATCATCGCCATGCGCCTGCTCGTTCAAAACGACTTCCGTGCTGCTGGTGGAAAGCGCCAGTTCATTGTGCCCCTTGTCCAGTTCCATATAGTCATTGTCCACGCATGCAGACAGTGCCATACAACCCAGCAATGCAAATACTAAATGTGAAATATATCTTTTCATATTCTTCTTCTGATTTAAGTGATTAATAACCCGGATTCTGTGTCATCAGTATATTCGCATCCATTTCCGTCTGCGGAATGGGGAACAACAGGCGATTCTTGTTCACACTGTTCTTGCCGATGGATTGCAGGAAACGGATGGCATACTCTCCATTATTGACGCGGATCATATCGAACCAGCGATGTCCTTCGAAAGCCAGTTCCATGCGTCGTTCGTGAATAATCTTCTCACGCATCACCTCCTGTGACAGACCTGAAACTTCCGGCAGTCCGGCACGTTTGCGAACTATATTCAGGGGAGCGGCAGCTTGGCCGGGTTGTCCCATTTCATTCAGCGCTTCCGCTTTCTTCAGCAAGACATCCGCATAGCGGTACACAACAAAGTTATTGGGGTTCGTATTGTATTCCGGCGAAATAGTCTTGGACACCAGAAATTTGCGCACGTTATATCCGGTATTGGAATAAGAACTCTTGTAAGTCTTCCCGTCAAAGTCCGGACAACCTGCATAAAGAACCGTCAGTTCTTTCCGTTTGTCACCTTCTTCATACTGGCTCACAAATTCCTCCGTAGGCTGATTCCAGCCGTAGCTGCCTGCAACAAAGTCCGAGTTGCGGGGCCCCATGAAAGTGGAAAGCCAGGAAGACTGACCGTCCGTTCCCCAGAAATCATATTCCGTACTTCCGGAATACTGCACTTCAAACAGAGATTCGGGACCGTTATTGATGGTAGCATCGAAGTTATTTTCATACTTGCAGGTGGAAAGGTCGTAACCCAGGTTCGTAATCTCATTGCACAGTTCCACCACGTCTTCATAATAACTCGTATGGTTGGGAGCCAGTGTCAGGTAAATATCCGCCAGCATGGCAAGGGCGGCATCCTTACAGGCACGTCCTTTTTCTTCTTCATTATATTCCGCTTTCGCCGGAAGCAAATCGACCGCATTCTTACAGTCCGAAATGATCTGCTCATAAGTCTGATCCAACGTAGTGCGTGCTATTGCAGTAGATTCACCCGGATTATAAGGTTCCAGACGCAAAGGAACGCCGCCATACAAACGGGCTAAGATATAATAGTAATGGGCACGAAGGAAATATGCTTCACCCATACAACGGTTCTTTATACTTTCCGATACGGCTTCGGCCTGCGGAAGACTGGTCAGCACAATGTTGCACTGCCCGATACCTACCCACGGAGAACGCCACATATACAGGGCCATACCATTATCGCTCTGCGTGATAAAATTGGATGCCTGTATGGTTTCCAGACCGTCCGTACCACCGCCTGCACCTACCAGGCTGTTGCCCGCAACGATATCCAGCGACCACATACGCTGGTTGTAGAGATTGGAAGACTGAAGCGCCTTGTAGCAAGCATTTGTCAGTGCCACGGCCACATCATCGGTCACGGTTGTTTCAGGGTCAACGGCATATTTGGGCGACTTATCCAGGAAGTCATTACATGATACCAGCATCAATACAGCCAGCACGTATAGTAAGTTTGTTATCTTTTTCATATCCAAATCAATTAAAAGTTAAAGTTTAATCCTACACTGAATGTACGGGAAATGGGATAACGGGACAAATCAATACCGTTGATATCCACCTCCGGATCGAAACCGGAATATCCGGTAATGGTAGCCACATTCTCACAAGAAAGGGAAAGGCGTGCATTCTCTATCTGCAACTTCTGCAACCATTGTTTCGGGAAGGTATAAGAGAGAGTGATATTCTTCACACGCAAGTAAGATCCGTCTTCTACAAAGCGGTCGGATACACGGCAGTTCTGATTAGGATCGCCGAACACGGCACGCGGCATGGAGTAGCTTGTCCCTTCTCCGCGCCAACGGTTCAGCACATCAGTCGTCTGGTTGTATGCGGCAGCCATACCTACATTGTCGATATTGTTGGCATTATAAATCTTATTGCCGGCCACTCCCTGAAGGAATACGGAAAGCTCGAATCCTTTATAAGACAAGTTATTGTTCATTGAGAAGAACCAACTGGGATTGGGATTGCCAATCACTGTGCGGTCACTGTCGTTAATGACACCGTCGTTGTTCAAATCCCTGAAACGGATATCACCCGGTTCAGCTCCCGGCTGCACGGCATGCGCATCCACTTCCGCCTGGTTTTGGAACAAGCCATCCGTCACATAGCCGTAGAAAGCATTAATCGGATAGTCTTTTGCCAGCATCGTGACATACGAGTTGTTGATCTGGTTGATATAGTAAGGAACCGCGCTGTTCAGGTCCTTAATCTTATTCTTATTATAAGTGGCGGTCACGTTTGTTTCCCAACCCAGTTCTCCGGTCAGATTGATGGTGTGCAGACTCATTTCCAAGCCCTGGTTGCGCACTTTACCGGCATTCGTATAAGTGGTGGTGGTATCTTCAAATCCCGATGTGATGGGGATGGATGCCTTTACTAACATATCCCTTGTCTCTTTCAGATAAGCATCCAGTGAGAATACGATCCGTGAATTGAACAGGGAAGCATCAAAACCGATATTCGTCTGTGCCACCTCTTCCCAATGGATGTAAGGATTGGCAAGCGTAGAGGAAACCAATGCGGTCTGATTGCCGCTCGTTGTTCCGAATGGATATACACTGGTGTTGTAAGATGCCAGGTAACTATAATTGCCGACACTTGCCTGGCTACCCGTCACTCCATATCCTACACGTATTTTCAGGTCGTTCACAACGTCATTCTTCGGGAACCAGCTTTCCTGCGAAATGCGCCATGCGGCAGATACAGAAGGGAAAGTACCCCAACGGTTCTTTTTACCGAAACGGCTGGAACCATCGCGGCGGACAGTTGCCGTCAGCATATAGCGGTCTTCGTAAGAGTAGTTGATACGTGCCATGTAAGAGAGCAACGCCCATTCATTGGAACTGCCGCCAATGGCGTACATCTCCTGACCGTTATCCATTTCATGCACATTGTCGAACATGAATACGTTCTTCTGCGCATTCAGGTAATCATTCTCATTCCACTGTGCAGACGAACCCGCCATCACTCCCACACGATGCTTTTCTGCAAAAGTATGGTCGAACAGGAAATAGTTATCCCACAGGTAAGTGAATGATTTATTATCGCTCTTGTAACGCGAAGTTTCTTCCGTCGGAATAGGCTTCCAGTTATATTTCGGCGTGAAGTTATCGATGAACCAGAATTTGGCATCGTAACCGAAAGTGCTCTTGAATTTCAGCCATTTGGTAAAAGTCAGTTCCGCCGTCAGGTTGGCAAGGAAGTTATAACCTTTCGTCTGGCTCTTGTTCAGTTGCGTAGGCCCTATCGGGTTGCGGATGCTACCGTACCATTCCGAATTACCTTCCGGCCCACTCCATGAGCCGGCTTCATTCTTCACCGGAAGAACGGGAAGAGCTTTCAGTGCATCACCGATATTATAGCTGCCCGAATCCTTCGTATCAGTGCTGAAAGTGATATTATTGGAGAACTTCAACCACTTCAGCACCTGTGCGTCGCTGTTGGACTGAAACGTAAAACGGCGATAGTTTACACTGCGCACCGTACCCGACTGATCGAGAAAACCACCGGACACATAATAATGAGACTTCTCATTTCCTCCGGAATAACTTACCGTATAGTTCTGCATCACACCCGTGCGCAGCAATTCGTCCATCCAGTCGGTACCTGCACCCAGTTCCGAAGGATTTGCCCAATTCGGATTCGGGTTGCGACCGCTGTTCACCATCATATCATTACTCAAATCGGCATACTGGCTTGCGTTCAGCAAAGAAGGAACGTTCGTGGCATTCTGGAAAGCACAATTAGCCGATACCGACAATTTGCCTTTCCCTTCCGTTCCGCGCTTGGTGGTGATCATCACTACCCCATTGGCTCCACGCGAACCGTAAATGGCTGTAGCCGATGCGTCTTTCAATACGTCCAGGCGTTCCACATCCGCCATGTTCAGTGAAGACAGACCCAGGTCGGTGGGCACACCGTCAATCACCACCAGCGGATCGCAGTTGTTAATGGACCCCAGACCACGAATCTTGATAGATACATTGTCACCGGGCTTTCCGGCATCCACTACCTGCACACCGGAGATGCGGCCCTGAATGGCTTGTCCCAGGTTAGAAACGGGAGCATCTTTGATGTCCTTGCTTCCCAAAGAGGAAACAGCACCGGTAAGGTCACTTTTCTTCATGGTTCCATAACCGATAACCACCACTTCGTCCAGCATTTCACTGTCTTCCGAGAGTGTTACCATAATCTGTTTCTGTCCTTTTACGGGAACTTCCAAAGACTTATAGCCCACGAATGAAACTACTATAACGGCATCCGAAGGCACATTCAGCGAAAAATCGCCATCAATACCCGTTATCGTACCGTTCGTTGTGTTCTTCTGCACCACACTGGCACCGATAACGGTTTCTCCGGTCTGGTCTTTCACTACACCTTGTACTGTGATTTGCTGTGCGAACATGCACATCGGAAGTAACATTCCTATCAGACAAACCATGATTCGAAGCCTGATCGGCATTTTGTACTTTTGCATAATATAAGAGTTTAAAGTTAGTAATAAAATATAGATTCACATGCATTTGTCCCCTCTGTGAAGGAACAATGCAAATGTATCTGATAAGAGGAAGCAATAAGGGGGAAAAGAGTGAAAAAGTAGTAGTTTTAGGCGTTTTACAAGACATAAAGCACTAATAATCAATGCTATCAAGAAGATGCATTGTTCCAAAAAAGTAGTAAAAATATAAGCGTAAAAAAGACACTTATATGCCTTAAAAGTGTGGTTTTAGTCTCTCGACTTACCTATTTTCATTACTTCCTGTTCCAGTTGGTCACGGTCGCCCGCAGCTTTATTGCGAACTTTGGTACGGTAATTATAAATGGTAGTCACAGAATAGCGCAGGAATTGGGCAATCTTCACACTGTCGGTAATTCCCAAACGGATAAGGGCGAAGATACGCAGTTCGGTACTCATTCGTTCGTTGACCTTGGGGTAAATCTGCTCCCCTTCGGCAAGCAGGGTGTTGAAGTCTTCTACAAAAGTGGGAAACAGTTGCAAGAAAGTATTATCAAAATTGGCATAAAATTCTTTCAGTTCCTCTTCTATAAACTTGGAAGATTTGATGTTTTTGTATAGCTCATCTACCTTGCCCGTAGCGGCTATCTTGCCCAGTGAACGCCGATAGTTATCCATCTTTTCCAGATATACGGAACACTGGTCCATATAGCGACCGATGTATTCCTCTTTCAGGTAGGAATTTTCGGCAATGATGTGGTTGGCTTCTTTCAGTTGCAGATTGTAGCGGTGGAGTTCTTCATTCAATTCTTTCAGACGCTTGTTGGCATCTATCACTTCGTGGCGTGCGGCTGCTACGCGTTTCATCTGCTTATACACATAGAAGATGGCAATCAGCAGGAAGATGGACAGCAAGCTGATAGAGACTAACGCCCATTTCATTTGTTCCTGTTGCTTTTCGGCCTTTTGCTGGTAAGTGTCGTTGATGAGGGGGAAGATTTGCAGGATTTCCAGAATACGCAATCGGGCGTTGCAGAATACGGCATCGTCCATACACAATTTCAGATACGAATAAGCACGGTCTATGTCTCCTTCCTGATAGAGCAACACAGCCAGTTTCCTCAAAGAAATATATTCGCGCACTGCGGACTTCATGTCTGCAATGGAGGAAAGAATCAAATACTCCTTCTCTTTTTCTGTGTCTTCTTTCAGGCGGTATGATTCTGATAAAGTGTAGGCACAGATTGCCACATCGTGCACATTGTCTATCTGTCCAGCCAGGTAGTCGGTCAATAACTGGATGGCTTTATCGAATTCGCCCCGCACATTGTGCTGGTCGGACTGAATCAGCGTGTACACCAGAAGATTGTCTTTGTTGACCAACAACAGGGAATCACGGTATCTATCCGTTATCTCGGCATAGAGTTTTTTCTCCTGTTCCGTAACGGCATAATCGGCCATGAGGCCATAGACGGTACGGTAAATATGGTAATAATACGGGTGCAGGTCATCCGGTAGATGATTGATTTGTACGTTGTGCATCAGGTCGACTGCTTCTTTATACATGCCTGCTGTGCCCATAATCTCGGCAGTATTCATGAGGGCGTTGTCTTGATGTTCCTTGTTTTTCATTCGCAGGGCTACCTGATATCTCTCGCGTGAGATGTAGAGCGAAGAGTCGGTGTTGTAGGAACGGTATTCATCCAGATATTCCCCCAACAGGGTAAAGCGGTTTTCGTCAGAAATGCGTTGTCTCAAGGCTTGTCTCAGGTCGTTCAGCTTCTTTTCTTTTTGCTCGATGTATACACTGTCTCTTATACACATCTCCGAGCCCACGAGACCCTAAGACATCTCGT
>ERZ1026975.1630-NODE-1630-length-9875-cov-5.868330_pt1 | contig 9875 bp, 13 predicted proteins | sample MGYA00519561_ERZ1026975 | MGnify/ENA primary metagenome ERZ1026975 (study PRJEB26926, sample SAMN06164672) | human gut metagenome | biome: ENVO:00009003; feature: ENVO:2100002; material: ENVO:00002003 | host: Homo sapiens | place: USA | collected 2012 ... | reverse complement strand
GTGGGCTCGGAGATGTGTATAAGAGACAGGCTTTTGGATAAGCTTGAGAACAACAACAACGACATCACGAAGATTGCCAACCAGACCAATCTGCTCTCACTGAACGCTTCCATCGAGGCTGCCCGTGCCGGAGAAGCAGGCCGCGGATTTGCTGTCGTAGCCGAGCAGGTCAAGAATCTGGCGGAACAGTCCACCGAGGCTGCCGGAGAGACCACAAAGCTGATCGAGAGCACCATCGATGCTGTCAACAAGGGAATCGCCATTGCAGAAGAAACCGAAGCCAGCATGGATCAGGTAATGGAAGAAGCCGAGGCTTCTACCAAGCGTATGGTTGATATGGCACAGGCCCTTCAGGCTGAAGTGTCCAGCGTCCAGCAGATCGATGAAAACATCGCTCATGTGGCCGGAATCGTGGACAACAACTCCGCATCTTCTCAGGAGACCGCCGCTGTCAGCGAAGAACAGTCCGCGCAGGTACATACTATGTTACAGCTGATGCATCAGTTCCAGATCTAGTTTTCAGAATGATAAAGCCTGAGTGCTTCTAAAGAAGCCTCAGGCTCAGACTGTAGACAAAGCTCCTTCCTGTGAGGGAGCTTTTCTTGTGTCATGACTGCAAAAATTATGTACTTACAAGCATATAAGAAGTAGTGAAAATGCCGTATTTACGGGACTTTTCACTACTTTTTTGGTATAATGAAAGTATCAAAATAAAGGCGGTGTTTCCTATGATGACACAGAATGCAGATAAGAAAAGAGAACAGATTCAGATGTTCTGCATGGATGACCTTGTTCCGCAGGATCATCTGCTGCGCCTGATTGACCAGGCAATCGACTGGAGTTTTATCTATGATCTTGTGATCGATAAATACAGTGCAGACAATGGCCGCCCCAGCATGGATCCGGTCATGCTCATTAAAATTCCATTCATCCAGTATCTGTACGGCATCCGAAGCATGCGCCAGACAGTAAAAGAAATCGAAGTCAATGTCGCATACCGATGGTTCCTCGGTCTGGAAATGATGGACAAGGTTCCCCATTTCTCTACGTTTGGAAAGAATTATACCAGACGCTTTAAGAATACTGATCTTTTTGAACAGATCTTTTCCCGTATCCTGCAGGAATGCTATAAATACAGACTGATTGATCCTTCCGAGGTCTTCGTGGATGCCACCCATGTAAAAGCACGGGCAAACAGCAAAAAGATGCGGAAACGGATTGCAGATGAGGAAGCACTGTTCTTCGAAGAGCAGTTAAAGAAGGAAATCAATGAAGACCGGGAAGCGCATGGGAAAAAGCCTCTGAAAGAAAAGAAGGAAGATCCCAAAGATCCCCCCTCCTGTGGTGGCAGCTCTGATGGAAAAGAAGAAAAAACGGTCAAGGAAAGTACAACGGATCCGGAAAGCGGATGGTTCCGAAAGGGTGAACATAAAAATGTTTTTGCGTATTCCGTGCAGACAGCCTGTGACAAAAACGGATGGATTCTGGGTTATAGTGTAAATCCCGGCAACCAGCATGACAGCCGGACATTTAAATCCCTGTATGATAAGATAAAAGACATTGGCATTCAGACACTGGTAGCCGATGCAGGATACAAAACACCAGCGATAGCAAAGTTACTTCTGGATGATGGTATCACACCGCTTCTGCCGTATAAACGCCCCATGACCAAAGATGGTTTTTTCAAAAAAACCGAGTATGTGTATGATGAATATTTTGACTGCTATGTATGCCCGAACGATCAGGTGTTGGCTTATCATACGACGAACCGTTCCGGATACCGGGAATACAAGAGCTGCGGAATCGTCTGTGAAGGATGTCCATATCTGAAGCAGTGCACAGAAAGCAGGGATCATGTGAAGGTAGTGACCCGGCATATCTGGGAGCCGTACATGGAAAAGTGTGAGGATATCCGGCATACGATTGGGATGAAGGAAGTGTATGCGCAACGGAAAGAGACCGTAGAGCGCCTCTTCGGAACAGCAAAAGAAAACCACGGATTCCGCTATACACAGATGATAGGAAAAGCCCGGATGGAAATGAAAGTCGGGCTTACGTTTGCCTGCATGAATCTGAAAAAACTGGCAAAGATGATAGCCAGGAAGGGAAAAAGGGGAACCCAAAAGTGTTTATTATTGATCAAGTACACACTTTTTGAACCCAAAACAAGAAAAACGCTTCTGGAGTGCTGACCAAAAGCGTTTTGTCTACAGTCTGAAACGCTTTTTCTAAAAGCGTATCAATACCAAGTTTGCTTATGAATTCTTTGATAAGAAGCAAGCCTGCATCGGATGAGAGATCTCCTCCATCAAAATTTATTTTAATCTGTCTATTGCTTTCTAGTGATAAGGTGTTTACAATACTCATAAAGGGCTCCTTTGTTGGTATTTATTTTGATTAGACACCTTAATTTTACCACAAATGGATGCTCTTTTTTTATTCACTTGATAGGTGAAACAGCAATATTCAATTAAAATACAGTAATTACGTGGATTTCAGCCACTTCACACGGTATAGCCGTGAATAATCTAGGATAACTATTTAATAAGAAGAAACCAGAGAAAAATTGATGAAAAATTCAATTTCTCTGGTTATTTTTGGCAAAAATAGATAAGAAACAAAAAATATGGTGGTTTGCATTTGTAAAAAATGTTATAATAATCTTTGTAAAAAGATTTCGCAAGAAGGAGGAAATATCTATGCATAAGTATGGACCAGTGATTAAGATGTTGTCATTGGTGACTCAGATAGGAATTACGATGTTGACTTCTGTTTTTTTATGCATGGCGATCGGAATGTGGATTGATAAACATTTTTCCACAAATCTATTTCTTCTTTTTCTGATTCTTGGTATTATGGGAGGAATCAGAGGAGTATATTCTCTGATTCACAATATACTGGAACAGGAAGATATGGAGGATAAAGATGAGAGATAAATTAAGACAGCTAGACGAGACATACCTGGATCTTGTGATCGGAATTCTTTTGTGCGGAGTGTTATCTGCGATTTTGGGTATGATAATAACCAGAGGTGATCTAAGATATCTGATCGGAGCTATTGTGGGAACGATCTTTGCTCTCGTGATGATCACAACGATGATGGTAAGCATCCAGAAGTCCGTACAGATGGATACTCATCAGGCAAGCCGGAATATGATCAAGAGTGCGTTGATAAGATATGTAGCGACATTGGTTATTTTATACGTGATGATCAAACTTAGTATGAGTGCTTTTATTGCTGCATTGGTTGGATTCTTAAGCAGTAAGTTTGCAGCATTTTTACAAAAACCGATTCACGAGCATATCACGCGCAGAGTTTTACAAGAATAACGTGAATCACATTTTCCGGGTTTCTAACATGGAGAAAGAGAAAATCGGAGAAATGGAAAATATAATAAAAAGGAGGTTGTGCCATGGGAATTATGAATGCCCCCATGATGTTGGCAGCATCATCCGGTGATGACGTTGACTTTATGGTGCATGGGCTGATCCCGCTGAAGTTTTTCGGGCATAAGGTCTGGATCACGACAACGCATGTGACGACGCTGATCGTTATGGTGTTTATCATCGTATTAGCATTGATCGCAAGACATGCAGTTCTTCACGGTGATGAGAAGCCGTCAGGACTTCAGAATTTTGTGGAGATGATCGTTGAGATGCTTGATAATCTGGTAAAGGGAAGCATGGGAAGACATTGGCGTCCATTTGTAAATTACATTGGAACGATCATGGTCTTTATCTTTTTTGCAAATACATCTGGATTATTTGGCTTAAGACCACCGACAGCGGATTATGGAACAACGCTTGCGTTAGCGTTGATCACGTTTGTACTGATTCAGTACAGTGCATTTAAGACGAGTAAATTACATGTATTTACAGATCTTTTCAAACCGATTCCAATCTTATTTCCAATTAACCTGATCGGAGAGTTTGCGACACCGCTTTCCATGTCTCTTCGTTTGTTTGGAAATATTATGGCGGGTACGATCATGATGGCATTGTGGTACGGATTGCTGCCATGGCTTGCGCAGCTAGGTATTCCAGCATTCTTGCATATGTACTTTGATCTGTTTTCAGGAGCGATCCAGACATTTGTATTTGCGATGCTGACAATGACATTTATCACAGATAAGCGGGAAGCTTAAATTTTAGCGACAAAATTTTATGTAGTTTAGGAGGAAAAAACTATGAATATTTCAAGTGAAGCATTTGTATTAGGGTGTTCTGCGATCGGAGCAGGACTTGCACTGATTGCAGGTATCGGACCTGGTGTTGGACAGGGATACGCAGCAGGACAGGGTGCAGCAGCAGTAGGACGTAATCCAGGAGCGAAAGGTGATATCACATCTACCATGCTTCTTGGACAGGCGGTAGCAGAGACAACAGGTCTTTATGGTCTGGTTATTGGTTTGATCTTATTATATGCAAATCCACTGTTTGCAAAACTTTAATAAAACAAGCCGAAGGGAGGCCAAGGCGTGGACGGAAGAATATTTGGATTAGATATTCAGCTTGGCTTTGATGTGATTATGCAGGGAATCGCAGTGTTCATCATGTTTGCACTGCTTTCCTATATTCTGTTTGAACCGGTTCGCAAGATCTTAGAAGACCGTAAGAACAGAATTGCAGATGAGATCGATCAGGCAGCAGCCGATCAGGCAGAAGCTGCAAAGTTAAAAGCCGAATACGATCATAAACTAAAAAATGTTGAAAAAGAAGCGGATGCCTTAATGGCACAGGCCAGAAAGAAAGCACTGAAGAGAGAGGAAGAGATCGTTGCAGGAGCGAAAGAAGAAGCTGCAAGGATCATAGAAAGTGCGAATCATGAGGCAGAGCTTGCAAGAATCAATGCACAGGATCAGATGAAGCAGGAGATGGTCAAGATGGCAGTCTTAATGGCTGGCAAATTCATCCAGAACCAGATGGATGAGAAAGACCAGAATGCTTTCGTTGATCAGACCTTACAGGAAATGGGTGATAAGACATGGCTTCAAGAGTAGATAAGATTTACGGGGATGCCTATATTTCTGTGAAAACAGATGAGGACGATCTTTTAGAAGCTTTGGAAGAGGCGAAAGCTGTCAAAGAAATCTTAGATTCCAACACAGATTTCGTGAATTTCCTAAATCATCCCCAGATCACAAAAGAAGAGAAGATGGAGGCAGCAAAGAACGTTTTTGATGGCCGGGTTTCTGATGATATGACAGGATTTTTGATGATCATCATCAAGAAAGGACGTTTTAAAGAATTTGATGGAATCTTTACTTACATCATTTCGAATATCAAACGTCAGTTAGGAATCGGAGCCCTACATGTAACGTCAGCAATGCCGCTGTCACAAGAACAAAAAGACAAGATCTTAAAGAAAGTCATTGCTTCTTCAGAATATCAGAAGTTAGAGGTGACTTATGAGACAGATAAAGACATCATCGGTGGATTGATCCTTTGTATGGATGATCGGATTGTGGATAATTCCGTTCGTACAAAGCTTGATTCGATGGGCAGATATCTGTCACAAATACAACTATAGAACAGGAGGAAGATAAGCCCCATGAATTTAAGACCAGAAGAGATCAGTTCTGTGATCAAAGAACAGATCAAACAATATTCAACAAAGCTTGAAACCTCTGATATTGGAACGGTAATACAGGTTGCCGATGGAATCGCCAGAATCCATGGATTAGAGAAAGCGATGCAGGGAGAACTGCTCGAATTTCCAGGGGAAGTTTATGGAATGGTATTAAACTTAGAAGAGGACAACGTAGGTGCAGTTCTCTTAGGTGACCGAAAGAATATTAACGAAGGCGATATTGTCAAGACAACGGGCCGCGTGGTAGAAGTGCCGGTTGGAGATCAACTGACAGGACGTGTCGTAAACTCCTTAGGACAGCCAATTGACAATAAAGGTCCGATCGAGACAGATAAATATCGTCCAATTGAAAGAGTTGCGTCAGGAGTAATCTCAAGAAAATCCGTAGATACTCCGATCCAGACAGGAATCAAAGCGATCGATGCGATGGTACCGATCGGAAGAGGACAGCGTGAGCTGATCATCGGAGACCGTCAGACAGGTAAGACAGCGATCGCGATCGATACGATCATTAATCAGAAAGGACAGGGTGTTCACTGTATTTATGTGGCAATCGGCCAGAAAGCATCCACAGTTGCTAATATCGTTAAGACATTAGAAGAGTTTGGTGCGATGGATTATACAACGATCGTAGCATCCACAGCCAGTGAATTAGCACCGCTTCAGTATATCGCACCATACGCAGGATGTGCGATCGGTGAAGAATGGATGGAAAGAGGAGAAGACGTATTAGTTGTATATGACGATTTAAGCAAACATGCAACTGCATACCGTACACTTTCCTTACTTCTTCGTAGACCACCTGGACGTGAAGCTTATCCTGGAGATGTATTCTACTTACATTCAAGACTTTTAGAGCGTGCAGCCAGATTATCTGATGAATTAGGTGGGGGATCATTAACAGCCCTTCCGATCATCGAGACACAGGCAGGTGATGTATCTGCATACATCCCAACTAACGTTATTTCCATCACAGATGGACAGATCTATCTGGAAACAGAGATGTTTAATGCAGGTTTCAGACCAGCGATCAATGCCGGACTTTCTGTATCACGAGTTGGAGGATCTGCACAGATCAAGGCAATGAAGAAGATCGCAGGACCAATCCGTACAGACCTTGCACAGTATCGAGAACTGGCAGCATTTGCCCAGTTTGGATCAGAGCTTGACGATGATACAAAAGAACGATTAGATCAGGGTGAGAGAATCAGAGAGATCTTAAAACAGCCACAGTATCAGCCATTACCAGTTGAGAAACAGGTTGCGATCATTTATGCAGCAGTCAAGAAACATCTCTTAGACCTGCCAGTAGATCAGATTCTTGATTTCCAGAAAGAATTATTTGAACTGATCGATACAAAATATCCAGAGATCTTTACAAGCATTGCCGAGATGAAAGTCATGGATGATGCGACAGAAGAGAAACTGATCAAAGCGATCAATGAAGCAAAAGAATCATTTAGAAAGTAAGGTGATCTGTTATGGCATCGATAATTGATATTAAAAGACGAAAAGCCAGCGTCGAAAGTACCGGACAGATCACAAAAGCGATGAAACTTGTATCCACGGTAAAGTTACAGAGAGCCAAGCAGCGTGCAGATGAGTCAAAAGCATACTTTAATAAGATGTATGAGACGATCAGCTCGATCCTTGCCAAAGCAGGTAATATCAATCATCCGTATTTACAGGAAAATGGTTCCACAAAGAAAGGGATCATTACCATTTCATCCAACCGTGGATTAGCAGGAGGATATAATAACAATATTGTGAAACTGATCCGGGACAGCGGTATGAACAAAGAAGATATCATGATCTATGCGGTAGGACATAAAGCGATGGATACGTTAAAACATCGTGGGTATGAGATTGTTTCTGATGATTCAGAGATGATCAACGAGCCAGTCTATGATGATGCCAGAATCTTAGGAGAGAAGCTTCTAAAAGCTTTTGAAGATGGAGAGATCGGTGAGATCTATCTGGCATACACCGATTTTAAAAATACCGTGGTTCATGAACCAAAACTTGTAAAATTACTCCCAATTGAGAATGATCAGCAGGCAAATGAAGAGAAATCTGAAAGCAAGGCTCCAATGAATTTTGAGCCAGAGCCGGAAGAAGCACTTTCTTTATTAATTCCAAAGTATATCTGCAGCATGATCTATGGAGCCTTAGTTACATCTGTAGCAAGTGAAAATGGAGCCAGAATGCAGGCAATGGATTCTGCGACAAGCAATGCAGAAGAGATGATCTCAAACTTAGAACTTGCATACAACCGAGCAAGACAGGGAGCGATCACACAAGAATTAACAGAGATCATTTCAGGAGCAGAAGCCCTGAAGTGATGGACTCGATATAAGAAGCAGGAGGAAATAACATGGCAGATAATCGTACAGGAAAGATCACACAGGTCATCGGTGCGGTTCTGGATATCAAGTTTGGCAGTGATAACCTGCCAGAGATCAATGATGCGATCGATATTCAGACAAAAGACGGCGAGAAATTAGTCGTTGAAGTTGCACAGCACCTGGGTGATGACACCGTAAGATGTATCGCAATGGGACCAACCGACGGATTAGTCCGTGGAATGGAAGCACAGGCTACAGGAGGACCGATCTCCGTTCCTGTAGGAGAGGCAACCTTAGGACGAATCTTTAACGTGCTGGGAGATCCTATTGATAATAAACCGGCACCAGAGGGAGCCAACCGCTTACCAATCCACAGAAAAGCACCGGAATTTTCAGAACAATCTACAGAGACAGAAGTTCTGGAAACAGGAATCAAAGTCGTTGACCTTCTCTGCCCATACCAGAAGGGTGGAAAGATCGGTCTGTTCGGTGGTGCGGGAGTAGGAAAAACCGTACTGATCCAGGAGCTGATCCGAAATATCGCAACAGAACATGGTGGATATTCTGTATTCACTGGTGTAGGAGAACGTACTCGTGAAGGAAATGACCTTTATACAGAGATGAGTGAATCAGGAGTTATCGACAAGACCGCCATGGTTTTTGGACAGATGAATGAACCACCTGGAGCCCGTATGAGAGTTGGTCTTACAGGGCTTACGATTGCAGAAGATTTCCGTGATCGTGGAGGAAAAGACGTCTTATTATTCATCGACAACATTTTCCGTTTCACACAGGCAGGATCTGAGGTATCTGCCTTACTTGGACGAGTGCCAAGTGCGGTAGGTTACCAGCCAACACTGCAGACAGAGATGGGTGCCTTACAGGAACGTATCACATCCACAAAGAATGGATCGATCACATCCGTACAGGCAGTCTATGTGCCAGCCGATGACTTAACTGACCCGGCACCAGCAACAACGTTTGCCCATCTGGATGCAACAACTGTATTATCACGTGCGATCTCAGAGATGGGAATCTATCCGGCGGTAGATCCATTGGAATCAACATCCAGAATTCTCGATCCAAAAGTCGTTGGAGAAGAACATTACAAAGTAGCTCGTGGTGTTCAGGAGATTCTGCAAAAATACAAAGAATTACAGGATATCATTGCAATCTTAGGTATGGATGAACTTTCCGAAGACGAGAAACTGGTCGTAGACCGCGCAAGAAAGGTACAGAGATTCTTATCTCAGCCATTCTTCGTAGCTGAACAGTTTACAGGAAAACCAGGACAGTATGTATCCTTAAGTGATACGATTCAGGGATTCAAAGAAATCTTAGAAGGAAAACACGATGAGATTCCAGAAGGAATGTTCTTGAATGCAGGAACCATCGAAGAAGTTGTAGAACGTTTTGCAGCAAGAAATAAGTAGGTGATCCTATGGCTGAAAACACAATGAAATTAGAAGTCATTACACCAGAACGCTCATTTTATACAGGAGATGTCACATTTGTTGAGTTAAATACAACCGAAGGAGAAGTCGGAATCTACGCAAGACACATCCCGATGACCATGATCATCGCACCAGGTGTCCTAACGATCACAGAAGAAGACGGAACCAAGAAGAAAGCGGCATTATTAAAAGGATTTGTGGAAGTCACAGAAACAACCATGAGTATCCTGGCAGAAGTCGCAGAATGGCCGGAAGATATCGATGTTGAACGTGCAAAGAAAGCGGAAGAGAGAGCAAGAAAGAGACTCGAAGCTAAGAGCGCAGATATTGATATTGCAAGGGCAGAGTTGGCACTTAAGAGAGCGTTAGTTCGTAAGGGATTGAAAGCATAAAGTTTATTTGAATAAGTGTAAAAAGATTCTAGGCAGATTGATTGCTTAGAATCCTGTCTCTTATACACATCTGACGCTGCCGACGATAAGGCTC
>ERZ1026975.1598-NODE-1598-length-10042-cov-5.228797_pt1 | contig 10042 bp, 7 predicted proteins | sample MGYA00519561_ERZ1026975 | MGnify/ENA primary metagenome ERZ1026975 (study PRJEB26926, sample SAMN06164672) | human gut metagenome | biome: ENVO:00009003; feature: ENVO:2100002; material: ENVO:00002003 | host: Homo sapiens | place: USA | collected 2012 ... | reverse complement strand
CTGCGGGGCGGATCTGGTGCTGGAGCTGCCGCTGCCGTGGGCGCTGTCGTCGGCGGAGGGGTTTGCCCGCGGCGCCGTGGGGCTGCTGGGCAGTCTCGGCGTGGTGACGCATCTGAGCTTCGGCAGCGAGTGCGGCGAGCTGGAGCCGCTGCAGCGGGTGGCCGAGGTGCTGCTCGATCCGCTGCTGGGCGAGGACCTGCGCGCCGAGCTGCAGTCCGGCATCCCGTTTGCGGCGGCGCGGCAGCAGGCGGTCGCGCGGCGTGTGGGCGCACTGGCGGAGCTGCTGCAGGCACCGAACAATATTCTTGCCGTGGAGTATCTCAAGGCGATCTTTAACCAGCGGCTCGATCTGCATCCGCTGACGATCCTGCGCACCGGTGCGCAGCACGACCGTCCGGCGGAGGGGAATGTGCGCTCGGCGAGCGAGCTGCGTACGCGCATCGGCGCAGGGGAGAATGTGTCCGCCTTTCTGCCGAAAGCAGCGGCGGAGATCAGTGCACGAGAAAAAACGCTTGGCCGCGGTCCGGTGCTGCCGGATGCGCTGGAGAGCGCGCTGCTCTCGCGCCTGCGCATGCTGCCGCAGACGGCATACAACGCGCTGCCCGGCGCATCCGAGGGGCTGGGCAACAGCCTGTACCGCGCCGCACACGAGGCGCCGACGCTCGACGGTGTGCTGGCGGCGGCGAAATCCAAGCGCTATGCGCTCTCGCGCATCCGGCGCATGACGATGTGCGCGGCCCTCGGCGTCACCGCCGGCATGGACACGGGCACGCCGCCGTATGCACGTGTGCTGGCCATCGGCGCGCAGGGCAGAGAGCTGCTGCGCGCGATCGATACGCGTGCGTCGGTGCCGCTCATCACGAAGCCGGCCGCCGGACGGAACCTGCCGGGTGCCGCCGGAGAAATCTTTGCCCTGACGGCGGATGCACACGATCTCTACGTGCTCGGCTGCCCCGCCAGAGAGGAGCGCCGCTGCGGCGGCGACTGGCGCACGAGCCCGTTTGTGCTGTGACCGGCATTGTGCGCAAAGTATTCGAAATTTTAATGTGAATATTTCATGAATTTGATATTGCAATTTTGTGAAAACGATAGTATAATCTTTGCATATTCATTTGAAGGACATTTGTCCGCACGCCGCGGACAGCGTCCGGATAAGAAATGATTGGAGGAAATACAATGAAAAAAGCGATTGCTCTGCTGCTCGCTCTGGTCATGGTGTTCGCGCTGTGCGCCTGCGGCGGCGGCGACTCGGCCAGCGGTGAAAATGTCGTGAAGATCGGCGTGTTCGAGCCCGCCAGCGGTGACTCCGCCCTCGGCGGCAAGAAGGAAATGCTCGGCATGCAGTATGCCAACCAGGAGACCCCGACCGTCGAGATCGGCGGCGAGACCTACAAGGTCGAGCTCGTCTACTCTGACAATGCGTCCGACTCCGCGAAGGCTGTCTCGGCGGCTTCCAAGCTCGTCAATGAGAAGGTCTCCATCGTGCTCGGCTCCTACGGGTCCAGTGTGTCCATCGCCGCGTCCGACACGTTCAAGCAGGCCGGTATCCCGGCCGTGGGCGTGACGTGCACGAACCCGAATGTCACAATCGGAAACAGCCACTATTTCCGTATTTGCTACACGGATGAGTTCCAGGGGACGGTTCTTGCAAACTATGCAGCCGAGCTGGGAGCCAAGAAAGTCTACTGCCTCGGCGAGAACGGCAACGAGTATGACAAGGGCCTGACTACCTTTTTTAAGCAGGCGTTTGAGAAGGCCGGCGGCACGGTCGTCGCCGACTCCTTCCCGCAGAACAACTCCGACTTCAGCTCCTACCTGAACAAGGCGAAGGATCAGGGCTGCGACGTGTTCTTCGCGCCTGTGTCTATTGCTTATGCCACGCAGATCGTTTCGCAGGCGAATTCGCTGAATGTAGACATCCCTATTCTCGGACCTGACACATGGGATGATAACATGGTTCTGAACGCTGCGGCCGGAACGAAGGACAACATTACTATTACGACGTTTTATGTTGAAGGCGGCAATGAGGAGTTTGACAGCGCGATCAAGGCCTACATCAATAGCAACGCCGATGCCAAGACTGCCAACGGCGGCGACGACACCATCTCCGCTGTGACGGCCATGGGCTATGACGCTTACTATGTTGCGCTCGAAGCGCTGAAGGCTGCCGGCTCTACCGACCCGGCCAAGGTCATGGAAGCGCTGCCCAGTGTCTCTTGTGATGGTGCGACCGGCCACATCGCGTTTGGCGAAAACGGTGACGCGATCCGTGATATTGTCTATATCAAGTCGCTTGACACCGCTACTGTTACATGGAAATTCGTTAAGCAGCAGAAGGCTTCCTGAGCTTCTGAATCGGTCTGAGATCAAGAATCCGGGGGGAGCTTCGGCTCCCCCTTTGGGATTTTGAGCCGCTGCGAAAGCCGCGGAAGCTCCGCGGTTTTCGCGGCGGCTGAATGTCCGCATTTGCAAACGATAGAGAGGGAAACAGATGGAATTTCTAGTCGCACAAATTTTATCCGGCGTTTCGCTGGGCGGCCAGTATGCCATGATCGCCATCGGTTATACGATGGTCTATGGCATCCTGCGTCTCATTAACTTCGCCCACGGCGACGTGTTCATGTGTGCAGGCCTCATGATGGTCTTCATGTGCGCGTCCCTGCCGGTGTACGTGTCCATTCCGCTCATGCTCGTGCTGACGGTGCTGCTCGGCTTCGTCATCGAGCGCGCGGCCTATAAGCCGCTTCGCAGCGCGCCGCGCATGTCGGTCATGATTTCGGCCATCGGCGTGAGCTACCTGCTGCAGAACGTGGCACTCTATGCCACCGGCGGCCAGCCGCAGACGTATCCGTCGCTGCCGTTCGTGTCCGGCACGGTCACGATCCTCGGCGCGACCACGCACTGGGTCACGGTCATCACGCCTGTGCTCGTGACCGTGCTCGTGCTGCTGCTGCAGTGGCTCATCAACCACACAAAGATCGGCATGGCCATGCGCGCGGTCGCAAAGGACTTCGAGACCAGCCAGCTCATGGGCATCCAGATCAACAAGGTCATCTCCGTGACGTTTATCATCGGCTCGTTCCTGGCGGCCGTCGGCTCGCTGCTGTACTTCACGAACTACCCGACCGTCATTCCGACCTCCGGCGCCATGCCCGGCCTGAAGGCGTTTGTTGCGGCGGTGTTCGGCGGCATCGGTTCGATCCCCGGCGCCGTCATCGGCGCGTTCATCATCGGTATCTGCGAAACGCTCATCAAGGGTACCAGCATGACGGTGTTCTCCGATGCGTTCACGTTCGCGCTGCTGATCGTCGTCCTCGTGGTCAAGCCCACCGGCCTGTTCGGTGAAAAGGCCACGGACAAAGTCTGAGAGGGGGGGATCACTGTGCTGAAAGCGAAAGACAAAGAAGCGCGCCGCGGCAATCTGATCACCTTTGCTATCGTGCTCGCGCTCACGCTCGTGACGATGGTGCTGGAAAACGTTATGTCTCCCGGCTCCCTGCTCTTTACGGTCATCAAAAAGGGTGCGGTGTACTCGCTCGTCGCCGTGTCCATGAACCTGCTCAACGGCTTTACCGGCCTGTTCTCGCTCGGTCAGGCGGGCTTCATGCTCCTCGGCGCGTATGCCTACGCAATCTTCATGATCCCGGACGCCGCGCGTGATGGCGTGTATTACCTCTTCGAGGGTTCGAGCATCCACTTCTCCTTCCAGGAGATGTTCCAGCATCTGTTTGGCGCCACCGGCTTCGGCGGCGGCATGAGTCTGGTGCTCGGCGTGCTCGTGGCCATCATTTTCGCGGGCCTGGTCGCCGCGTTCTTCGCGTATCTGATCGGTCTGCCGGTCCTGCGCCTCAAGAGCGACTATCTGGCCATTGCCACGCTCGGCTTTGCCGAGATCCTGCGCGCCATTTTCCAGTGGCAGACGCTCGGCAAGGTTACCAACGGCGCCAACATCCTCAAGGGCTATCCGACGTTTGCGGATTTCAACATCACGAATGCTTCCGGCAAGGTGCTCTTCCGCCTGAGCGCGGTCGTGCCGATCCTGCTTGCCGGTATCTGCATCTTCCTCATCGTCCTGCTCATCAATTCGTCCTACGGCCGCGCGTTCAAGGCCATCCGTGACGATGAGATCGCGGCGGAGGCCATGGGCGTGAACCTTGCCAAGCACAAGAGCCTGTCGTTTGTCATCAGCTCGTTCTTCGCGGGCGTGTCGGGCGCGCTCTTTGCCATGTTTGCCACGACCGTGCAGGCCAAGGTGTTCACCTCGGCCATGACGTATGAGATTCTGCTCATCGTCGTCATCGGCGGCATTGGCTCCGTCTCCGGCAGCTGCATCGCCTCCTTCCTGTACATTGCGTGCTCCGAGTGGTGGCTGCGCTTCCTCGACAACGAGGCGTATATCGGCGCGTTCAAAGTGCCGCTGCTGCGCAATGGTTTCCGTATGGTCGTGTTCTCGATCATCATCATGATCGTCGTGCTCTTCTTCCGCAAGGGCATCATGGGCGAGCGCGAGCTGCCGGATCTGTTCCGCAAGCGAGCGAAAAAAGCGAAGAAGAACGTAGTTGAGGAGGGCAAAGCAGATGAGTAAAGACATCCTCAGCGTGGAAAATATCACGATGCAGTTCGGCGGCGTTGTGGCGGTCAATAACCTGTCGCTGCACATCCCCGAGGGGCAGATCGTGGCGCTCATCGGCCCGAACGGCGCCGGCAAGACCACGGCCTTCAACTGCATCACCGGCGTGTATGAGCCGACGAACGGCCTCGTCAAGTTCCTTGATGAGCCAATGGTCCGCAACCATCCGACCGGCAAGATGAAAAAGCTCTACAAGGGCGAAAATCCGCTGCTCTACACGGCGGAGTATCACCCGGACGACGAGACGAAAGAGCAGATGCTCGCGCGCGACCCGCTGGCCGGGACGGGCAAGATCGTCTCGCCGACGCCGGACAAGATCACGAAGCTCGGCATTGCCCGCACGTTCCAGAACATCCGCCTGTGGAAGAGCATGACGGTGTTTGAAAACGTGCTCGTGGCAAAGCATATGCGCGCCAAGCAGAACGTGTTTTCCGCGACCTTCCGCGGCAACGCCAAGGAAGAAAAGCGCATGCGCGACGAGACAATGGCCCTGCTCGTGGAGCAGGGGCTGGAGAAATACAGCGACGACATCGCAACGAGCCTGCCCTACGGCATCCAGCGCCGGCTGGAGATTGCCCGCGCGCTGGCGACGGATCCGAAGCTGCTGCTGCTCGATGAGCCGGCGGCCGGCATGAACCCGCAGGAGACGCTCGAGCTCGCGGCGTTCATCCATGAACTGCGCGACAAATACGGCCTGACGATCTTCCTGATCGAGCACCATATGGATCTGGTCATGCGGATCTCCGATTACATTTACGTCATCGACTTCGGCAGCAAGATCGCCGAGGGCATCCCGCAGGAGATCCAGAACAATCAGCACGTCATTGACGCCTATCTGGGGGTTGTGGAAGATGAGTGAAACGATTCTGAAAATTGAAGACCTGCAGGTGCACTACGGCGGCATTGAGGCCGTCAAGGGTATTTCGTTCGATGTGCAGGAGGGCCAGATCGTCACGCTGATCGGCTCCAACGGCGCGGGCAAGAGCTCCACGCTGCGCACGATCTCCGGCCTCGTCAAGCCGAGCGGCGGCAAGATCACGTTCCGGGGCGAGGACATCACCGGCAAGGACCCGACCCAGATCGTGACGCAGGGCGTGACGCTCGTGCCGGAGGGACGGCGCATTTTCCCGGACATGACCGTGCTGGAAAACCTGAAGATCGGTGCCTACCTGCGCAAGGACGATCTCTCGGAGGATCTCGAGTGGGTGTACAGCCTGTTCCCGCGCCTGAAAGAGCGCAGCTGGCAGGCCGGCGGCACGCTCTCCGGCGGTGAGCAGCAGATGCTCGCAGTCGGCCGCGCGCTCATGAGCCGCCCGAAGCTGCTCATGATGGACGAGCCCTCGCTCGGCCTCGCGCCGTTGGTCGTGCGCGATATCTTCTCCATCATTCAGGAGATCAACAAGCAGGGCGTGACTATCCTGCTCATTGAGCAGAACGCGAACATGGCCCTCAAGATCGCCGATGTCGGCTACGTGCTCGAGACCGGCCGCATTACGCTCACCGGCAGCGGCGAGGAGCTGCTGACGAATGACGCGGTGCGCGCGGCGTACCTCGGCGCATAACTGCATACGCTACCAGACGGAAGGATGCCCGCGGGCGTCCTTCCGTTTTTTCGGAACATTCCTTGACCGAGCGCGTCCAATCCTGTACAATGCAGTTGAAAACCATCGAACCATAGAGGTGTCCTATGAAAAAGTATCTTTCCGGATTTCTGGTGCTGTGCCTGTCACTCACGCTGCTGACCGCCTGCGGAACCGGCGGCCAGACCGGCAAAACGGTGACGGCCGGCGGCTTGACCTTTGCCAAGAGCTACAGCGAGGTCTATTCCGCGCTGACCGATGCGCAGAAAGCGATCGCAGACCGCGATAAGTCGCTCAATATGTCCGACGGTACCTCCGGTGACCCGGAGACCGGCGGCAAGGGCGACGGCGAGGGCACGTTCTACTCCGGCACGAACGTGCAGGTCGCGGGTGTTGACGAGGGCGACATCGTCAAGACCGACGGCACGTATATCTACATTCTGCGCGGTAGCGAGCTGATCGTCATGCAGGCGGACGGCGCGGACGTCACGGACGTGTCCAACGTGTTCGTCGGGCAGGACTGGGAGCGGACGACGACCGAGGACGGTCAGGCCCACACGCAGGAAAAGCTGCCGCTGGAGCTGTATCTCGTGGATAGCCGCGCGGTCATCCTCTCGTCGTATACCGACTGGACGGGCAGTGACACTTCCTCGGACGAGCTTTCCGGCAGCGGCAATAACTACGTCACGGTCGATATTTATGACGTTTCCGACCCGGCGGCTCCGACGCTGGTCCAGTCGCTCGGGCAGGACGGCTACGAGATCGCCTCGCGCATGGTCGGCGGCGTGCTCTATCTGTGCACGTCGTATTATCCCGATGCACCCGAGAAGGGCGACGAGACCACGTATGCGCCCCGGCTGTATGACGGGGACACGGCGTCGGTCGTGCCGTGCGATAGCATCGGCCTCATGCCGTATAACAACTCCATGACCTACGCGGTCGCGGCGTCGTATGATATCGCGTCCGGCACCCGGCTCTCCAGCCAGTCCGTGCTCGGCGGCGGGGAGACGGTGTATATGACGGCGGAGAATCTCTACCTGTGCGCGAGCGTTTACGATGACGGTGCAGGCAAGACGTATAAAGACGGCAGCTACACGGTCACGGATTATACCTCCAGCGTCAACACGGTGGTCAACCGCTTTGCGATCGCGGACGGCAAGCTCACCTTCGCCGCCAACGGCGCTGTGGCCGGCGCGCTCAACAATCAGTTCTCGCTCGACGAGCGGGACGGTTATCTGCGCATGGCCACGACCGAGCAGACGTATGCCTACAGTGTTTACCGCGATGAAAAGCACGACTTTGAAAACACGAAAACCAATGACGACGCCACGCAGATGCGCAACGATGTCTACGTGCTCGACAGTGACCTGACCACCGTCGGCAGCGTGGCCGGGCTCGCGGAAGGGGAGACGGTGTTCTCCGCGCGCTTTGACGGGGATTACGGCTATCTGTGTACCTACCGCCAGACGGATCCGGTCTTTGCGGTCGATCTGACCGACCCGGCGAACCCGAAGGTCGTCGGCGAGCTCAAGCTCAGCGGCTATTCGGACTATCTGCACGTCTGGTCGGACGGGCTGCTCTTCGGCCTCGGCATGGAGACGCAGGCCGTCGACGGCGCGACCGTAGACGGTATGAAGCTCGTCATGATCGATACGTCCGACCCTGCCAGGCTGCACGATCTGCACACGCAGACCATCGACGCCGACTACAGCGAGGCGTTGTATAACCATAAGGCGATCCTGGTGGACAGCGGCAAGGACCTCATCGCGTTCCCGGCCGAAAACAGCTACCTCGTCTATGGCTATTCGGCGGATGACGGCTTCACGCTGCGCAAGGAGATCCCCGTCTCGCAGTGGGACGAGAACAACCGCGGCCTGTACATCGGCGACTACTTCTATGTCGTCGGCTCCGACCAGGTGAACGTGCTCGACCTGGGCACGCTCGAGAACGTGGCGCAGGCGATCATTCCGCGCGGATAAATGAAGTGAAGATTTTCTGACAGGCGGTGCGCTCGAGCGCACCGCCTGTTTACATTTTTGCGCCGCTGTGGTAAACTGATACATTGAGCGAATATCGCAACAAGGGAGGCGGCGCTGTGCTCGAAAAGCTGCGACAAATTGAAAACCGGTATGCCGAGCTGGAGAGCAAGCTGGCCGATCCCGCGTACTATTCCGACCCCGCGGTGTTCACAAAGCTCTGCCGCGAGCAGCGCGAGCTGCAGCCGGTCGTGGAGGCCTACCGGGCCTATACCGCCTGTCAGGCGCAGATCACGCAGGCGGAAGCGCTGCTGGGCGACCCCGAGCTGCATGAGATCGCGCGCGAGGAGATCGAGAGCGGCAAGGCCCGCTGCGCGGAGCTCGAGCAGCAGCTGCGTGTCCTGCTGCTGCCGCGCGACCCGAACGATGACCGCAACGTCATTCTGGAGATCCGCACCGGCGTCGGCGGAGAAGAATCGGCGCTCTTTGCGCATACGCTTTATAGAATGTACAGCATGTACGCCGATGCGCGCGGGTGGAAAACCGAGATTGCGAACCTCAACGAGACGGAGCTCGGCGGCGTGCGCGAGGCGAGCCTGCTCATCAGCGGGCAGGGGGCGTACTCACGACTGAAGTTTGAAAGCGGGGTCCACCGCGTTCAGCGCGTGCCGGAGACGGAGACCGGCGGCCGCATCCACACCAGCACCGCCACCGTGGCCGTGCTGCCGGAGATGGATGCCGTGGAGGTGCACATCGACCCGAAGGACCTGCAGATCGATACCTACCGCAGCTCCGGCGCCGGCGGCCAGCACGTCAATAAGACCGAGAGCGCCATCCGCATCACGCACCTGCCGACCGGTACGGTCGTGGAGTGTCAGGATGAGCGCAGCCAATATAAAAATAAAGATCGCGCGATGAAGATCCTGGCCTCGCGCCTGTACGCCGCGGAAAGCGCCCGGCAAAACGCCGCACGCTCGGCCGCTCGGCGCAGTCAGGTCGGCACCGGGATGCGCAACGAGCGCATCCGCACCTACAACTTCCCGCAGGGGCGGGTGACGGATCACCGCATCGGGCTGACGCTCTACAAGCTCGATCAGGTGCTCGACGGCGATCTGGATGAGATCATCGATGCGCTCACGCTGGCCGATCAGGCCGAGAAGCTGCGCGCATCCGCGGAGGAAGCATGAACACGAAACGAATCACAACCGAGATCGCGCAGGCGGCGGACGCCATCCGCGCCGGGCAGCTCGTCGCCGTCCCGACGGAGACAGTCTATGGCCTTGCCGGAAACGGGCTGGACCCCGATGCCGTCGCGCAGATCTATGAAGTCAAGGGCCGTCCGGCCGTCAAGCCGCTGTCGCTGATGGTGCACGACGCGTCCGCCATGGCGCGCTACTGCGCCGATGTGCCGCCGGCGGCGTACACGCTGGCCGAGGCCTTCTGGCCCGGTCCGCTCACGATCGTGCTGCGGGCGCAGGACTGCGTGCCCGAGATCGTGCGCGCGGGCGAGGTGGTGGAGGCCGCCGCGAAGGAGGAGATCATCGCCGAGGACGCGCTGGTGACCTATTCGCGCGCGGGGCTGATCAGGCGCGTGTACCCGCCGCGGGCGCGGCGGCAGGCGCCGGGCGGCTGTGCAGCTGTGCAAACACCTTTTCTTTCAGCCGGGCGGCCTCTTGCTGCGTGCCCAAAGCCTCTTCAACGGGCGGGGCATAGCAGCGGTCCATCCATTCAAACCACGTCTTCATGCGATATTCCCCTTTCCTGCAATGCTTTGCGAAGCGCGGCGCGCCCTCTTGCAAGGCGGCTGCGCACGGTGGAAGCGTTCATCTGCATTTCCCCGGCAATTTGCGCCGTTT
>ERZ1026975.1596-NODE-1596-length-10045-cov-4.482382_pt1 | contig 10045 bp, 2 predicted proteins | sample MGYA00519561_ERZ1026975 | MGnify/ENA primary metagenome ERZ1026975 (study PRJEB26926, sample SAMN06164672) | human gut metagenome | biome: ENVO:00009003; feature: ENVO:2100002; material: ENVO:00002003 | host: Homo sapiens | place: USA | collected 2012 ... | reverse complement strand
TAGGGTCTCGTGGGCTCGGAGATGTGTATAAGAGACAGGTCAACAAATTTCAGCAGCTTGGCCAGCGCCGAACTGATGATGTTGAGGGTGGTGCGGATGTCCGCGCTGGTCGTGGTAGCCACGTAGCCCTTGATACGCCGGTCAGTGACGTTTTCCAGCATGGCGGCCAGGCGGCTCTGCTGGACCTGAGTGCCCCTTTCCGGCGCGTCCGCGCCCGCCAACTCCACGATGAGGTTGAACACACTGACGATGTGCCGTTCCGCTTCTTTTCCGTACTGCGATACCAGCAGTACAAGGCCCGTTATCAGTCCACGAGCTGTCTCGTTAAAATACTCGCTGTTGTCACCGCTCCCGGCACCACCAGTAGCCCCTATAATGGCACTGGCAATGGTCTTGGCATACCGTTCTGCGGTGGCGTAATGCACGGCCTTCCGCCTGGCGTCCTGTTCCTTGTGCCAGGCATCAATCTCAGCGTTGACGCGATACAGCAGATTAAAATGGCAGGAACTGAACACATTTCGAAGGTCGAGCTTCAGCACGCGGTAGCCGCAGCGCCGCAGTTCCGGCCCGGTGATGGTGTACAGATCGTCCTTGACGGATACCAGCACCATGCTGGCTCCATTCCCGACGCCTTTACCGTTTTTGGTGTTGTGGTTGACGCGGGCATTGTAAGTAATGGTCGGGATATATACGCTGGTGGATTTGCCCGCGCCGGGCGGGGCCACCATCAGGACGGACTGGTCGCTGATGTCGAGTAGCCAGGTACTGCGGGTGGCTCCCACCAGCATCCCCGGCGTTTTCTCGCTGCCATGGGGAACCTCAACGTACACTTTCTTCTTTTCTTCATCATCCATAAAGTGCGCGTCGCCATGCTGGCCGTGCCCGGCCTGCACATCTTTTACTGCCAATGGTGTGCGGTTGTACATCTCGACCAGCGCCGCTGCCAGCAGAGCCGCCAGCAGCTTTGCCAGGACGAGCAGCCCATCTCCCAACGCATACCCGGCCCCCACCTGCAGGGCCGTTGCCAGGGCGTATACGATCACGATCGTCAGCAGCGGTCGCAAACCTCTTTTCAAAAAATCATCTCCTCCTTACAGGTCCATCATGAACGCCTGGCTTTGAGGCGACAGTTCCGTCTCCTGTTCCGGCTCCGGCTCATTCTCCGCTTCCTGCTCCAGCGCTCTTTCCTGCTCATGGGCCAGGAAGTGGTCACAGTAATCCAGGGCTTTGTCCAGACGCTGCAATGTGACCGGCAAGTCGAACGTCGGGTATTTGACGGCCTCCGCATGGGCGGACGCCAGCTGCTGCGACAGCCGGTCACTTACCCCAACGTCATACCGTGCCGCCAGCATCACCGCCAGGGACGCGCTCTCCAGGTCGCGGACCGGCTGCTCCACCGTCGCTGTGCGCTGGATAACGGCGTCCGCGTAGCCCTTCAGTTCACTGAGCCGCACATCTTCCTCGGAACCGGCGTCCGATACATGGATCACGTTCTGGTCTGCGTCGAAGTAGGCTGCGCCCGGCTTGTCCTGGTCACGCTGCACCGTCAGCCCGGCCTGCCGGGCTGCGTCCTCCATATCCAATGGGTTCTTTTCAATTTCACCATCCTGATGACTTTGATGCTCCAAAAACTCCTGATATTGCAGCGGTTCCTTCTTCAATTCCTGCAGGATTTGCTGCTCAGCCCATTCGCGAAATCTGTCCAGAGAGCCCTCAAACGTATCATAACCTTTGCCAGTGGCGTTATATTCGATTAGTCCCGAAGTGGCATACGGAGCAAGATCATAACTGTAGAAACGTTCAGAATTTGGTCCATGTAAAGAGCCACTTCCATCGTTATACATTTCCCATTGCCATCCGGCGGGTAACTGGTTGGCTGGAACGATTTTGCCATCGTCGAGAAATTCGTCTAAATCTTGATATTCTTCTTTCTGCATAGGGTTCTCTTTTTTATTCTGTACGGGTTCCTGCTTTTCCTGGTCCAGCAGTATATTCAGTTCATTCAGCCGGGCCAGCTTGGTCTGAAATTCTTCTTCATAGGCGAATGGCTGTTTGGCCGCCTCTTTGGCAGATTCAATGTTTTTCTCTATCTCTTCGCGCGCGGCGATTTTTACCGGGATCTGAGCGGATATGTTTTCCAGCACCGCGCGGAAAGAGGAAAAGTTCTGCTTCGGATTCAATTCGATCCTGTAGCGCTGTTCGCCCTGCAGATACCCCGCAAATCCAATGATCTTCGGGTCGTAGCCCACACAGATGTCAAACCCGCAATACCGGCCGATCTTCTTCTCGCCTGCACCGGCTGCGGCCGCCTTACAGGCGTCCAGCAGCGCGGCGTCGGCATCGGCGCGTTTGGTATAGGTCACTCCCTGGATAACGGCGGAGAACATCTCGTTCCCCTTATCGTCTTTGCGCAGGCTGCTTTGAAACAATGCGGCGTCCTGCCGCAGGGCGTCCAATTCCTGGCCGATGCGCCGGATTGCTGCCGGATACCCGATAGAGACAAGGTCCTGCAATTCATAGATCTGCGCATTGTGGGCGCTGCGCAGCGTGCTGAGCCGCGCCACTTCGTTGTCCAGGTCCATTTTTTCCTTGATGAGAGGGTTTCCCGCACAGAGCGCCTTGACTTCAGCGTAAGTAAGCGTTGCCTCGTCCAGGTCCTCACAGGAGCGGGCGGGGGTCTTGCTGGTCATGATCTGGCTGATATAGCGCTGCTTGTTCTCAATGAGCTGCCAGCTGTAGGCGTCGAAGCTGCCCTCCGTGGCGTAGCGGAATATCTGCACGCGTTTGTTTTCGTTGCCCTGGCGCAGAATCCGACCTTCGCGCTGCTCAATATCCGAGGGCCGCCAGGGCACATCCAGATGGTGGAGTGCAATCAATTTGGTTTGCACGTTGGTTCCGGCTCCCATTTTTTGTGTACTGCCCAGCAGCACGCGCACTTTGCCAGCGCGCACACGGGCGAACAGCGCCGCCTTTTTCGCGTCGGTGTTCGCGTCGTGGATATAGGCGATCTCCTCTTTCGGGACGCCTCTTGCGATCAGCTTATCCCGGATGTCGTCGTACACATTCCACGCGCCGGTCCCCGGCGTGGCCAGGTCGGAAAATATCAGCTGTGTAGACCGCTGTTCCCGCGTCTGCGCCCAAATCTCGTAGACCTTGTCCGCACAGGCGTTGGCCTTGCTGCCGGGATCGTCCGGCAGGGCCGGGTTGAGCAGCCGCTGGTCAAGTGCCAGCTTCCTGCCGTCCGTCGTGATCTTGAGCATATTGTCTACATGAGGGTCCACGCTGCCCGCGCGCACCGCCTCGGCCCGTTCGCCCAGTGCCTGGATGGTATGCTTCTGCAGCTCCGTGGGCGGGCACATGATGACCGTCGGTTTGCCGCCTTCCAGTTCCGGCACCTCCAGCTTCAGCATGTCGGCTGTCTGTACATCCGCAGCCAGCTTCCACATGCTGATGAGTTCCGGCAGATTGTTGAACCTGGCAAACCGCGTTTTCATGCGGTAGCCGGTCCCTTCGGGGGCCAGCTCCATAGCGCTGACCGTTTCGCCAAAGTTGGCCGCCCATGCGTCGAAGGCGTACAGGCTATGCTCACGCAGGGTATCCGCCTGTATATAGCGCATCATGGTGTAGAGTTCCGCAGCCGAGTTGCTGATGGGCGTGCCGGTGCAGAACACAACGCCTTTGCCGCCCGTGATCTCGTCCAGGTATTGGCACTTCATGAGCAGGTCTGTGGCTTTCCGGCTCTCAGCGGTTGTAATCCCCGACACATTTTGCATTTTCGTCTGCACGGCCAGATTTTTGAACTGATGCGCTTCGTCCACCATGAGTGAATCGACGCCCAGTTCTTCAAAGGTCACTGCGTCGTCTTTGGGGGCGTCCATCAACTTTTCCAGCCGCGATTCCAGAGATTTTTTGGCCCGCTCCAGCTGCTTTACAGACAATTCCTGCCCGGTGCGCTCTTTTTTTGCCGCATTGATGACCTCCGTGAACTGCTCGATCTCATCGCGCAGGAACTGCTGCTGCCGTTCATCGGACAGCGGCAGCCGGGTGAACTGGCTGTGCCCCAAAATCACAATATCATAATTGCCGGTGGCAATGCGGGAACAGAACAGCCTGCGGCGGTCCTTTTCAAAATCCCGCTTTTCTGCCACAAGGATATTGGCGTTCGGATACAGCGTCAGCAGTTCGGACCCGATCTGTTCGGTCAGGTGATTGGGCACGACGATCATGGTCTTGCTGCACAGGCCCAGGCGTTTCTTCTCCATAGCCGCCGCGCCCATGACGATGGTCTTGCCCGCGCCCACCGCATGGGCTACCAGCGTATTGCCTCCGAACAGGATGCGGGCCACCGCGTTGCGCTGATGGGGCCGCAGCGTGATCTCCGGGTTCATACCGGGGAAAGTCAGGAAACTGCCGTCATATTCACGTGGGCGTAGGTTATTGTAGTGTTCATTGTAGTAGGCGGCCAGCCGACGCCGCCGGTCCGGGTCCTTAAATATCCAATCCCGGAACGCGGTCTCAATCTGCTTTTGTTTATCCTGCGCCAGACGTGTTTCCTTCACGTTGGGCACAGCCCGCTTTTTGCCGTCGGGTTCTTCCACATAGTCGTCTACCCTCGCGGGTTGCATATTCAGGCTGCTTTGTAACAGATCGTAAAAGGACCGGCGTTTTGTGCCGTAGGTGGTCGTGGCGCGGACGTTCACACTGTCCATCCTGCCGCCGGTCACGCTCCAGCGGGGCGTGACCGGCTCATAATGTACCTGGATGTGCTGCGCCACCCAGGCATTGGGCTGCATCAGCTCCAGTACAAACTGCCGCACATCGTCGGCAGGTATCCAGGTGGTGCCCAGATGCACGTTGATCTCCGACGCCGTCAGCTCTTTGGGCTGTACAGCGGCCAGGGCGTCCGCGTTGGCCCGGTACACCGGGTCCAGCGCGGCAGCCTGGCGGGCCTGTTCCAGCTTTTGCCGGACGTTGCCCGACAGGTATTCTTCAGCGGTCTGGTAGACCGGATCTTCTTCCGTTCCCATGCCGGGCACACGGAACATCAGGCCGGACAGGTCCTTCACCAGTTCTTCCTGCGTTTTGCCGGAAAGCTGCTGCATATACGCCAGGTCGATGCCGCCGTGTTCGGCAAGCGACACCACCAGCGCCTCAGCGGCGGTATCCACATGATCGATCACGCGCGTCGGGCGGATGGTGCGCTTTGTAAACATATCCGCCTTGCCTGCAAAATTTCCTTCTTCGTCCACTCTTTCCAAAGAGCGCAGCAGGCTGTACCCGCTGTCCTCGTGGAACGCGGCGTTGTTGGCGCGGCTGTACAAGCGGCCGTATTTGCTTACATAATCGTCATATTGCCGGGAAAGCTGCCGCTGCAAACGTGCGATCTCCTCCTCCGGCAAGTCGTTCACCTGCGCCTGGATCAGTTCCCGTGTGGCAGAGAGCAGTCCCACCATACCCTCAATTCGCTGCCGGGTCATGGCGTTGGGGGTCTGTTCCCACATGAGAGAGTCACGCCGGAAATAGATTTTTCCGTCCCGCACACAATAGCTGTAATTGCGCACAGCCGGATCGGCAGGAATAGCCTTCGAGCTGGCCGCGTTTTCTTCATCACCAATGGCCAGCGGCGCAAGTTCCGGCAGGACGGCCTGCAGGCGGCCCATGGCTGTGCGCAGCTGCTCTTCCAGGCTGGTATCTGTATCAGGCTGGCAGGTGGGGCGCGGCCCGTAGGGGCCGCTGACCATTTCCATTTTTCCGCAGATCATTTCCGGGTGGTCGATAAAATACTGGTTCATCGGTATGCCGTCTGCGGTTTGGCCCACATGGAGCCAGTCGGCTTCCGGGGTCGACAGTACGCCGTCCCGCTTCTGCAGAAACAGAATGTCGGCGGTCACTTCGGTGCCTGCCGCCGCTTTGAATGCGGTATTCGGCAGCCGCACCGCGCCGATCAGGTCGCAGCGGGCGGCCAGGTACCTGCGCACATCCTCGCTTTTCTTGTCCATCGTCCCGCTTGTGGTGATGATGGCCTGGATACCGCCCACGCGCAGCTTGTCGATATTCTTTGCCGCAAAGTAATCGTGGATCAGGAAATTGTAGCGGTTGAAGGCAGGGTCGTTTACTTTGTACTGCCCAAAAGGCACATTGCCCACCACCGCGTCAAAAAAGCTGTCCGGCAGCGACGCCTTTTCATAGCCCGTGATCTGGATGTTTGCTTTAGGAAAAAGCTGCTGGGCGATGCGCCCCGTGACCGGGTCCAGTTCCACGCCGTACAGCATCGTGCCGTTCGTATCGAAGGACGCCGGGCGGTTGGCGAAGAATGCGCCCACGCCCATGCTCGGTTCCAGGATGTTGCCGCCCTTCAGGCCGAAGCGCTCCAGCGTTTCATACATGGTGCGGATGATCTCCGGCGGCGTATAGAACGAGGTCAGGGTAGAGGCGCGGGCGGCTTCATATTCCTGTACGGGCAGCAGTTCCTTCAGCGTTTTGTATTCCCCGGCCCACTCGGCTTTTTTGCCGTCGAAGGCGTCGGACAGGCCGCCCCAACCCACATAACGGGCCAGCACCTGCTGCTGTTCCGGGATGGCCTGCTGGCCGTCGGCATCCAGATACTGCAGCAGCCGCAAAGCAGCGATATTGTCCTGGAACCGGGCCTTGGGGCCGCCTGATGGAATGGCGTCGCCAGTGGATATGTAATTGACCGCATTTTTGCGGCCTTCCTTTATCCATTCCTGATAAGCAGCGTGTTCAGCTTCCTTTACCGTTTGGAATTTTTTCCATTCACCGTCCACCGGGATCTCCACGGCATGATCTGCCGCGCTATCCGGGGGTGTTGCGGCGGTCTCTGCCGGGGACAGGACACCGCCGCTCTCCATACGCTGCGCATACTTGCTGATGTCATCCAGCGTGAGCCATTCCGGCTTTTCCGGGAGCAGATCGTACAATTCCCGCATTTTTGCGATTTGCCCCTGGACGCTGCCCGCCCACAACTGCTTTTCCGATCTGTTGCCAGCGCCCAGGAAGTAGTCACAGTCGGTACGCAGTCGATCCAGTAGCTGGTACTCAAAACCATAGTCCTTTGCGGCATTCTGCGCCGGCGCTTCATCCAATGAGAGTTGCTCATATCTGGTGTCCGGCGCGGCCTGGGGCGGCCGGTGCTTCACAGGCTGTTTTGCTTTAGCCAGTTCCAGCATCGCGGCGTGGTCCTCGTCCGAAACGGCGACGTCGATTTCATGCGTAGCTTCACCGTTGCCGATGGTGATAGTATCACCATCGAGGCGCACGGACGCTTTTGTAAGGTCCGGCGGCTGAGGGGTAGCCTCTACTGCCGGGGCGGCAGAGGGTTCCGGCTGTTTTGCCTGCGCGGCGATCTCCTCCGGCGCGGGCATGGTCATGTTCATGGAGTAGGCCACACTGCGGACCGGCTCCAGGCACGCCCGCAGCGTGTGGTTGAGGAGTGTTCCGAGTTTTTCCAGCACTTTAGGACGGTTTTGGTACTGTACCACAAAAGAAAACGAACGGATATCTATATCATCCGTCGGCAAGCCCAGGCGCTTACAGGCGACATACATCGCGCTCTGTTCCAGACAGTGCTGAAGCGCGGCTTTCACAGACGGGGCTGCGTTTGGCAGAACTTCAGAATCCACGATCTTCTGGACCCGGCTGCGTATGTAACTGTCCAGGTTCTTTTCCCCGGTCCGCTTCAGCAGATTATGCAGTGCAATTCCAGTTTTGTTTTTGTGTACCGTCCAGGGACGGGGGCCAGGAGGCGGTGAGCCGGGAACCGTGTCGGCATAATCGTACACATAGGAGATATGGTTGGGACTCTTGTCATCAAAAATCCGTACTCCTGTTGTGCCGCTTTTTACAGCCCGGTTCATATCTTCCCATCGCTTTTCTGTGAGAACCGCTTTCATTCCTGGCTTCTGCGAATACATGGCGACCTGATTTTTGAACGACTGGCGGTAGGTGTATCCGGCTGAATCCAGAAACCTTTTCCATGAATCGCTGTCACCGGCAATTTCCCGCAGCGTTTTTCTATGCGATTTTTCCAACTGCTCATACAGTGTTAGGTTCGGCATAAACGTTGACCCTCCTGTTTTTTATTTCAGGCAATAAAAAGAGCAGACCGAAGTCTGCTCTTTCGATTCGTCTATTTGTTTGTAAATGCGCAAACGGAAAAACTGCTCAAAACGGGAAGATTTCATCGGGCTTTCCACAGTCTTCCCAGTCCTCCTGCGTCCCATTGAAGAACATATTTTTCCCCCGGCCAATAGTCGCAACCGGATGTGCCATCTTAGGTATTCCCAGTTCGCCCCGCTGGCAGCCGCCGAACATCAGCGGCTCGGCCATTTCCTCTGCCTGCGCCTGCAAGGCGTTCATGTGGCCCACATGCTCCAGAAAGTGCGTGTTCTGGTCCGGGGCGGGGTTCTTCACGAGCAGCGCCTTTACCGTGTCGTCAATGAAGTTTGCCACTTCCTCGTTTTTGGCCCTGCAGACTGCGCCCAGTTCTTTTTTGAATACCAGTTCCCAGAACTCCTCCGGGCAGTAAGCTTCCAGCCAGTCCTTATACTTCTGGCCGTATCTGCCGCTGAACCCGCCAAAGTCCTCCAGTTTCGGCCAGAGCTTATCAAAGCGTTCGCTTACTTCCAAAAAGGCATTCTGCTGATCCGAAGGATAGCCCATATTGCAGCGGATCTCTTCGGGAATCAGCGCAAGCAGAGCCACCCGTTCATCCTCTGGCAGGCTTTCAAGGTGCGCTTTCAGATCTTCTTCGGGAACATCCTCAAATAAATACAGGCGGTCCAGTTCGTTCATGTCTTCCAACTGCTGCATATTAAAGTTCATAATGTACCTCCGTTTGTGTCTTTGTTGTGTTTCTGCATACAATTTCGCTTAATCTCATGATTTTGTCAAGGGGTAATTTGAATAAATACCGATTTTCGACGGTGAAATGCGCGTATTCCTTTGCAAATAAGCGTCGAAAATAAGTCGAAGTAACGTCGTAAATCGGTTGTGCCTGATAGGCACAAAATGTCCGTCACCGCTCCATCGCGGACAGGTTTCGCTCGTCTGCAAGGCCGGTTTTCAGCCTGCGCACATTCTGCTTTTCGCCCGTCAGGCCGTTGGCGGCCCGGTGCGCCCGGTTCCTGATCTGTGCCTGCTGCCGGTCGAAGTTTAAGGTTTTCGCCAGGCGATACAGCATATTCTGTGCTGCATAGCCGGGGCTTTTCTCACGGTAGTCGGAACCGTCCACTTTTTCATCCGAATCGGCTGGCTGCGTATTCATTGCCAGATCCTGTTCCGGGGTTGACTTTTCCTGCGCGCCGTGCGAAGCTGGTTTTTCCTGTACTGCTGGCCCGCTGTGCGGCGGGGCCGGGTTTGCCGCCGCGTGAGCGGAAGCCGTACCATTCCTATCTGCTGCTTGCGCCGACGTTGACTTTTGGCGTGCACTGTGCGAAGCTGGTTTTTTCCGTACTGTTGGCCCGGCGTACCGCTCGGCAGCCTGTATGATGATATTGTGCCGTGTGACCTCGGCGCGCCCTGCGCGCCGGTCCTCGAAGCCGCAGTATGGATGAAAGAAACTGTTTTCGATCTCTGCGAATTTTTTGTCCAGCGTTTCCCGGTTGGAAGCGTAAGTCAGCACCAACTCCTTTTGGCTGTCTAGATATTCCTCATACATAGACCTGAGTACGGGGTCCCTCTGTGTGACCCGTTCCAGCACGTTGTCCACCTGTGCCTTGAGGGGCGGCGGCAAAAATTTATAGGTGTGTTTTCCTTTTGTGGCCCGCAGCTCCCTCCCCAGCGCTTTCAGCGCGTCGGTGATCTCCCGGTCCACCAAATATTCGCTGGACACCAGTCTGCGCAGCTGTTCATTGAGTTTATCCCGCTGCGCGCTTTTTTCTTCTTTCAGATATGCCAGGTCGCCGTGAAATATCTCATTGGTGAAGCTGCTCTTGACCGCGAGGGTCGCCGCGTTCAGTGCGGCGTTTTTATCCGTTTCTTTTTCCCGGTGCGGAATGAACGCTTCCCGGCTGTCGGTGGACCACAC
>ERZ1026975.1590-NODE-1590-length-10089-cov-7.510963_pt1 | contig 10089 bp, 7 predicted proteins | sample MGYA00519561_ERZ1026975 | MGnify/ENA primary metagenome ERZ1026975 (study PRJEB26926, sample SAMN06164672) | human gut metagenome | biome: ENVO:00009003; feature: ENVO:2100002; material: ENVO:00002003 | host: Homo sapiens | place: USA | collected 2012 ... | reverse complement strand
CCCTGCGCTTCGTCCCCTATGAAAAAATGGAGGCCGAGGGCTACGGATACCTGCTGTACCTGTTTGAAAAATAGGACGCAAGGGGCCGGCAGTTCTCATGCAAGGAACTATCAGCACATCACAGCATATCGGACTGCCCGGTGGCAGTCCGATATGCTGTGAATGGAAGTTTCCGGCACTCTCCCGGCACTCTCCCGGCACTCTCAATGAGCCGATTTCGAAACGGAGAAGCAAAAGCAGGAGGCTACCGAAGATCCGGCTGACCCTGAGCAGAACACCGAGACCGAAAATAAGGATAAAAACAACGACCCTGCGAAACAGGAAGAGCAGAAGCAGGATGCCAAAACAGAGAACGAGGCCCAGCTCACCATCAACGGCGCAGCTCATAACGAGCTGCTCCACTAACTTATCCCGGCGGGGCATACTGCATCGCCCTGCTTCCTCCATATTGCAAAGCCCCCCGGCACGTCCGCATGGTGCCGGGGGGCCTTTTTGCGCAGCAAAAAGCAGACCGGGTGGTAAAAATGACCGGAAATACAAAAAACCACCTGAACCGCAAGGATTCAAGTGGTTTTTCTCGATGGAGCTGCTATCCAGATTCGAACTGGAGACCTCATCCTTACCAAGGATGCGCTCTACCAACTGAGCTATAGCAGCAAATGGCGACCCGGATCGGGCTCGAACCGACGACCCCCAGCGTGACAGGCTGGTGCTCTAACCAACTGAGCTACCGGGCCATGATCGCTCAAGTGCATCGTTTCTGGCGGTTGACCGCCGGAACGTGTGTTATTATACCTGAGAAACGCGCGGTTGTCAAGCATGAATTTCGGAAAATGTCAAAAAAGTTTTGGAAAGTCCGACATTCCGGGAAAAATACAAAAACAAAACGCACAGAGTACTCTCTGTGCGCTTGTGGCAGGGGTAGTAAGTCTCGAACTCACGGCACGCGGTTTTGGAGACCGCTGCTCTACCAACTGAGCTATACCCCTACAGATATTCCGCATTCGCTGAATGCTTGATTATTATATAAGATTCTGTGCGGAATGTCAAGCATGAATTTCGCTTTTTTTGCAAAAAGCGGGAGACAGGGAAAGCTTTTTCGCAAAACGACGCCGAAAACAGGTGGAACTTCGGCTTTCCACCTTGAAGGAAAGCGGGAAATAGTGTATTATAAGGGGTATCAAACGTGTAATTCCGGGCTTGCTATGCCCTGACAGGGGGAACGCCACTATGGCAGATAAAAACTTTTTGACCGAGATCATTGACGCCGACCTCGCCGAAGGCAAGATCCGCGAGATCCATACCCGCTTCCCGCCGGAGCCCAACGGCTACCTGCACATCGGCAGCGCCAAGGCGATCTATATCAACTGGTCCATCGCAAACCAGTACGGCGGCAAGTTCAACCTCCGCCTCGACGACACCAACCCCGCCCGCGAAGGGGAGGAGTATGTCAACAGCATCATCGAGGACCTGCACTGGCTGGGTGCCGACCCCAACGGCGGCATCTTCTACGGCAGCGACTACTTCGACAAGTGCTATGAGTACGCCGAGAAGCTCATCCTCGAGGGCAAGGCATACGTCGATGACCTGACCCGCGACGAGATGCGCGAGTACCGCGGCAGCGACGCAGGCAAGCCCTCCCGTCCCTCTCCGTGGCGCGACCGCACCCCGGAAGAGAACCTCGACCTCTTCCGCCGGATGCGTGCAGGCGAGTTCAAGGAGGGCGAAAAGACCCTCCGCGCCAAGATCGACCTCGCCAGCCCCAACATGAACATGCGTGACCCGGCCATCTACCGTATCAAGTACGCCGAGCATCATCGTCAGGGCAATAAGTGGTGCATCTACCCGATGTACGACTTTGCCCACCCCATCCAGGACGCCATCGAGGGCATCACCCACAGCATGTGCAGCCTCGAGTTCGAGAACCACCGCCCGCTGTACAACTGGGTCATCGAGAACATCTTTGGCACCGAGTTCCCCAAGCAGCGCGAGTTTGCCCGCCTGAACATGACCAACACCGTCATGAGCAAGCGCTATCTGCGTGAGCTGGTGGAGATGGGCATTGTGGACGGCTGGGATGACCCCCGTATGCCCACCCTGTGCGGCCTGCGCCGCCGCGGCTATACCGCTTCTTCTATCTTCACCTTCGTGCGGGAGGCCGGCATCTCCAAGTCCGACAACCTCATTGATATGCGCCAGCTGGAAGCCTGCATCCGCAGCGAGCTGGACCTGACCGCACAGCGCCGCATCGCCGTGCTGGACCCCGTCAAGCTGGTGGTGGACAACTACCCCGTCGACAAGACCGAGTATTTCGACATCGCCAACAACCCCAACCGTGAAGCCAACGACCCCACGACCCGCAAGGTCGCCTTCACGAAGGAGCTGTGGATCGAGAACGAGGACTTCGCCGAGGTGCCGCCTCCGAAGTTCAAGCGCCTGACCGTCGGCGGCGAAGTCCGTCTGATGGGCGGCTATCTCGTCAAGTGCGAGAGCGTCGAGAAGAACCCCGACGGCAGCATCGCCGTCATCCACTGCACCGCCGACCTCGAGACCGGCAACGGCAGCCCTGCCGATGGCCGCAAGGTCAAGGGTACCATCCACTGGGTGAGCGCCGCCCACGCCGTGGATGCCGAGGTACGCCTGTACGACAAGCTCTTCACCGAGGCGAACATGAATGCCATCCCCGAGGGCAGCGACTACAAGGATTATCTGAACCCCGACAGCGTTGTCGTCCGCAAGGGCTGCAAGCTGGAAGAGGCTCTGGCCGACGCAAAGCCCGGCGATAAGTTCCAGTTCGTGCGCACCGGTTTCTTCACTCCCGACTCGAAGAACCCCGGCGTGTACAATCGTGTCGTGACCCTGCGCGACAGCTTCAAGCCCGCAAAGTAACGAGCGGACCCCAAACATCGCAAAAGGAGCACTTCACAGACCATGAAAAAACACATGACCCGCAACATTATCCTCATGCTGGTGCTGGACGTCATCCTCGGCATCGTGCTGGCCCTCTATATCGCCAACACCGGCACCGTGCCTGCTGCCGATAACGCCGACACCTATACCGACGGCACCTACACCGCCAGTGCGCAGGGCTGTCTGAGCGAGGTGGGCGTCACCGTGACCATCACCGGCGGCAAGGTGACGAATGTTGTGATAGATGCTTCCGGCGAGACGCCGGAGTTGGGCGGCAAGGCGGCAGAGACGCTGTCGGCCTCCCTGCTGGCGGCTGGCTCGACCGTCGGGGTGGATGCTGTCTCCGGCAGCACCATGACCAGCGACGCGGTATTTGCGGCAATGAACGATTGCCTTGCACAGGCCGCACAGTGATGAAGTTCTGAACGGAGCTGCTGCACGGCGTGTCTGTGCGGCAGCTTTTTTGTGAGCGAGGTTCTTATGATACTGGATATTCTGCCGCTGGCGGGCGGCATGGCCCGCCTTGTGCGGGTGTACGGCGGCGAGCCCTGCGTGAAGCTGCCCGGGGCGGTTCCTGCGCCGGAAGGGGAGGGCCAGTGGCCCATCACCGAACTGGGAGATTACTGTTTTTCCGAAAAGCCCCGGGGTCTGCCCGGGCCGGAAAAGACCTGCCGCTATGAGCGGGCCGAGGACGGCACGCTCTGTCTGACCCGTGCTTTTGGCCGGGATGTGAGCGGCAAAGAGCGGTACAGCTTCGACTTCGACGCCCCCGCCGCCCCGGCGCAGGACGACGAGCTCCACCCCATCTGCGGGAACTTCCTGGAAGAAGTCACCCTGCCGGATAGTCTGCGGGTCATCGGCAGCTGCACATTCTACAACTGCCGCAGGCTGCGCCGCCTGACTGCCGGGACAGGAGAGCTGACCATGGGCAGCGATGTCTTCCTCAACTGCTTTGCGCTGGAAGACCTCATCATCCGCGCCACGCCCGAGCAGGCCACCGGCCTGTTCGCCCTCGTGGGCAGCATCGCCGAGGCCGTGCGGGCGCTGTTCTGGCCGGTGGGGGAGGCCGCACCCCGGGCGGGGCTGTGGTATCCCGCCTACTGGGAGGACATCGAGGAGACGCCCGCCCACATCCTGCTCCACACCTTTTCGGGGCAGGGCTACCACTACCGGCAGTGCTTCCTCGAAAATAAGCTTCTCCCGGCGGAGTACGACGCCATCTTCCCGCAGGGCCACGACGCCGACGACGCTTCCGTGATGGCGATGCTCTGCTTCGACCGCCTGCGCTGGCCGTGGCAGCTGAGCGATGCCGCCCGGGGTGCCTACCGGGACTTCCTCAAGACCAACACCGGGCGGGTGCTGACCCGTCTGATCAAGGCACAGGACACCGAGGGCATCAAAGCCCTGCTGGCGCTGGATGTGATGGATACGGATGCCTTTGCCGAGGGTGCTGCCCTCGCGGCCAAGGCCGACAATGCCGAAGCTGCCGCCCTGCTGGCCGACGCAGAGCACAAAAAGCGTGCCGCTGCGCCCCAAAAGAAGAGGTATGATTTTGATTTCTGAGAAGGAAACGTTTTTTGACCCCCGCAAGCCCTTCCGGTCGGCCCGGCCCGAGACTCACGAAGAGTGGCAGGCCCGGATGGGCGGCGAGGTGCTGGCCGTGGTGCGCAGCGGGCTGTATCTGGACTTCCGCTTTCTGGACCAGGCCCTCTCGGCCCTGACGCCCACCGCCGACGAGCGGTGCGGTGTGCTGGCGACGGATGGGACCATCCTCTGCTACCAGCCAAGCGCCCTGCTGCGGCTCTACCAGAAGAACCCCAAATATCTCAACCGGCTCTACCTCCACACGGTGTTCCACTGCATCTTCCGCCATCTCTGGCTGCGCGGCAAGCGGGACAAACGCCTGTGGGACCTTGCGTGTGACATTGCGGTGGAGAACGTCATCGACGGTCTTGGCCGCAAGAGCGTCCAGCGCCCCCTGACGTGGGTGCGCCAACACGCCTATGAGGAAATCATCGCGCAGGAAAAAGTGGCTGCCGCAGCTCCCATCTACCGCTGGCTGGTGCGGCAGACGCCCGGCGTTCTCCGCCAGCTGGAAAAAGAATTCTACACCGACGACCACCGCCTCTGGCCCAAAGATGCCCCCGAACAGCCTCAGCAGATGCCTGCGCCGCTGCCCCAGAAGACCTGGCAAAAAATCGGCGAGCGGATGCAGACAGAGCTGGAGCTCCGGGACAAAGAGGCCGGTGAGGGCGCGGATGCCATGCGGGAGCAGATCAAAGCCGCAAACCGCAGCCGCCGCAGCTACGGCGACTTCCTGCGCCGGTTCTGCGTCACCCGGGAGGAAGTCCACCTCGACCCGGACGAGTTCGATTTGAACTTTTACACCTACGGCCTGTCGGTCTACGGCAACCTGCCCCTCATCGAGCCGCTGGAGACCCGGGAGAGCAAGAAGATAGAGGAGCTGGCCCTCGTCATCGACACCAGCTACTCTACCTCGGGTGAGCTGGTGCGGGCCTTTCTGGCCGAGACGTACACTCTGCTGAAGGGCAGGGAGAATTTCTTCCATCGGATGAATCTCCACCTCATCCAGGCCGACAACGCGGTGCGGCAGGATATTCCCGTCAAAAACGAAGACGACCTCATCCGTGCCATGAACCATTTCGAGCTGCGGGGCGGCGGCGGCACCGATTTCCGGCCCGCCTTCGAGTACGTCGGCCAGCTCTGCGCCGAGAAGAAGTTCTCAAACCTCCGGGGCCTGCTCTATTTTACCGACGGTATGGGGACCTACCCGGCCCGACGCCCGGCTTACGACACGGCATTTCTGTTTCTGGGCGACCGCTTCGACGACGCCAATGTGCCGCCCTGGGCGATGAAAGTGGTGCTGGACGAAGAAGAATTTACCGGTGAGGCCGCCCGCAGCGCCTCGGCCCTGTCCGAAGCGCTGGCGGAGGAAGACGACCTCTACCGTGACCTCAACAATTCGTGATAACGAGGGAAAGAATATGAACATCAAACGAGCCAAAGAAGAGATCGAGCATACCGTCAAAGCGTACCTCGCCAAGGATGCTCTGGGCGAATACGCCATCCCGGCCATCCGCCAGCGCCCCATCCTGCTGATGGGGCCTCCGGGCATCGGCAAGACCCAGGTCATGGAGCAGGCGGCGCGGGAGTGCGGCGTGGCGCTGGTGGCCTATACCATCACCCATCACACCCGCCAGAGCGCCGTGGGCCTGCCCTTCATCCGTCAGCGCAACTACGGCGGCCGGGACGTCTCTGTGACGGAGTACACCATGAGCGAAATCATCGCCAGTGTCTACGCCAAGATGGAGGCCACCGGCCTGAAAGAGGGCATCCTCTTCATCGACGAGATCAACTGTGTCTCCGAGACGCTGGCCCCCACCATGCTGCAGTTTCTGCAGTGCAAGACCTTCGGCAATCAGGCCGTGCCTGCGGGCTGGGTCATCGTGGCGGCAGGCAACCCGCCGGAGTACAATAAATCCGTCCGCGATTTCGACATCGTCACCCTCGACCGCGTCCGCCGGATGGACATTGAGCCGGATCTGCCGGTCTGGAAGGACTACGCCCGTGCAGCCCACATCCACAGCGCTATCCTGAGCTATCTCGAACTGCACCCCCAGAACTTCTACCAGATAAACGCCGACGTGGACGGCACCCAGTTCGTCACCGCCCGCGGCTGGGAAGACCTCTCCAATCTGCTCAATACCTATGAGTCGCTGGGCCTGCAGGCCGACGAAGAGCTCATCCGCCAGTATATCCAGCACCGGAAGATCGCCGAGGACTTCTCGGCCTACCTCGACCTCTACTACAAGTACCGTGACGACTACGGCGTGGAGGACATTCTGGCCGGTCAGGCCAAGCCTTCCGCTTTTGCGCGGCTGCTGCAGGCCCCCTTCGACGAGAAGCTGAGCCTCGTGAGCCTGATCCTGTCCGGCCTCGAGACGCGCTTCTCTGCCTCCCGGCGGGCAGACGCTGCGGCCGACAGCTGCTATGCCTTCCTGCGGGAGACGAAGAAAGCCTTTGCCGAGATGCCCGCAGAGCTGGCACAGGAGCCGAACTGCTGGGCGCAGCTCTTTGACCAGATGACCGCCGACTACGAGGCCGAGACCCAGAAAAAGCGGACCGCCGGTCTGCTGGATAAGCCCACGCTGGAAGCCCGCTTGCGGACCGCCAAGACCCTGTGCGGCTGGGAGAAAGAGCTTCTGCGCGCCGCCGCGCCGGACGCGGATGCCGCCTTCAAGGTGCTGCGCACCCAGTTCGGCACCCTGTCGGACGCCCGGGACACCGCCCAGCAGACGGCCAGCGCCGCGCTGGAAGCGGCCTTCGACTTTATGGAGCAGGCATTCGCCGAGAGTCAGGAGATGGTGGTCTTCGTCACCGAGCTGACCCTCTCGCCCGCCGCCCATGCCTTCATCGCCGAAAACGGCTGTGAGCGGTATTTCCAGTACAACAAAGACCTCCTGCTCGACCACCGCAAGGCGGCCCTGAACCAGGAGCTGGAGGCCGAACAGCGTCGGCACGGGATGCTGTAAAAGATATAAACGCAAACGAGGGGCCGCACAGCTGTGCGGCCCCTCGTTTTGTATGCCAAAAAGAAAAAGCATCTTGATAAAATCAAGATGCTTGGTGGTTGCGGGGGCCGGATTTGAACCAACGACCTTCGGGTTATGAGCCCGACGAGCTACCAGACTGCTCCACCCCGCGATATTTACTTTTTGCTGTCGGCCTCTCGCTGACTGCTCAAGTATAATACCACAGGGCGGGGGACTTGTCAAGCGTTTTTTCAAAAAGAATATGACTTTTTTGAAAAGGCCGCTGCCGGAAACAAAAAGCGCCCCATTCCGGGGCGCTTCGACAGAGCGAATATCACTTGCGGGTGCGGCGGCGCACGAAGTGGACAACGAGGGCGGCTGAGGCCAGAACGACCAGCATGGGCCAGACGCCCACGACCCAGACCGTCAGCTGCTGGATGCCGGAGACAAAGCCCGTCCAGCCATTGCGGAGGGCGCTGGACAGCTGGGAGAGGTAGGATCCCTCGGTGGGGGTGTATTCCTTCACCTCGTCCAGCGAGAGGTAGACCGTGGAGCAGGATACCTGCTGGCTGTACCAGTCCAGCTGCGACTGCCAGCTCTCGATCTGGTACTGGACGTCGCTGAGGGAAGATTCGATCTCCAGCAGGTCGGCGAGGTTTTCGGCGCTGGCCTGAAGCTCCTGCAAACGTGTGCGCTGGGCCGTCAGGTTGGAGAGCCGGGCCTCGATGTCCATATACTGGGTGGTGACGTCCTGCACCTGCTCGCTCTTGTCCACGAGGTTGCCCGCCTGCGCGGCGGCTTCGAGGAAGCTCGCGTAGTTGTCCTGCGGGACGCGGATGGTGAGGGAGAGGGTGCGTCTCGAGCCGGTGTAAGAGGATTCGCTGCTGGATTCCAGATAGCCTCCGGCGGCGCTCACGGCGTCGGTGAGGGCGGTGCGAGCGGCGTCAAAGTCCTTGCTCTCGATGGTGAGGTTGGCGGTGTAGATGAGCTTTGTGCTCGTCTGCGCGGCCTCGGCGCTGAGGGCGCCGGTGCCGCCTGCATCGCGGGCGCTCATGGCATCGGCGCTTCCACCGGCCTGGACGGCCGTCTTGGGTGCGGCAAGGGCGCTGTTCACGTCGTCCATCGAGTAGGCGGCGTAGGAGGCCGTCTCAGGGGCAGAGCTGAGGGCCGCGCCGCCCGCAGGCAGCAGGCTGATGGGGGAGTGGACTGCCGCATACAGACCAACGCCGCAGAGCAGGCCGCAGGCGGCGATGCTCAGAGTCTTGCGGGGAAAGTGGATGGCTTTTTTGGGCTTTCTGGCGGGTTTCGGTGCCTCTTCTGCCGGCTGCATGGCGAGGAGCTTTGCTTTCAGGTCGTCCGAAGCGTGAAGGTCGTCCACCTCCATCTTGTACTCATACCACCTCATCTTCGATCTCCTCCTTCAGCATCGTATGTAACTGTGCGCGGGCGCGGCGAAGCCAGCTGAGCACCGTGTTGGTGGGTGCGCCCAGCATCCGGCCCACCTCGGCAGCGGTGTACCCCTCGTAGTAGTGGAGGTAGACCGCGTTGCGGTAGTTCTCGGGCAGGGCGCGCACGGCGTCCAGCACGCTGCCGTCTTCCATCTGCTCCGGAGCGGGAAGATTCTCGTCCAGCTCGGTGTCCTTCTGGCGGGCGGCGCGGGTCAGGTCGTGGCAGCGGTTGACGGTCACACGCAGCAGCCAGGCTTTCAGGTGTTCCTCGCTCTCGAAGCGGCCATTGTAGCACAGCAGCTTTTCGAAAACATCCTGCACCACATCTTCCGCATCGGCGGTGCAGCTGCAGTTGTGCATGGCGGCTCGGAACACCGTGTCACTGTATCGCTGCACGGCCAGCGCAAAAATCTCGTTTCTGGTCAGCTGTCCCATAGTTCTATGCTCCTTTGATGTCCTGTGTACAGCAGGACCCGGTGGAAAAATCACCTTTGATTGGGGACATTCACCCTGTATACGGATGAGCGGCCCCGATTATTGCAGTTTATGGTGCGGAGCGGAAAAATCTTCCGCCCGGCATCGCACAAGGTACTCAAAGTATAACATGAATACGCCAAAAACAAAAGGGTCATTTGCCGCCATATTTTGGCAAATGACCCTGAGAGCTTCTGTTCGGTTATCGGTAGAGCCGCTGGAAGAGGGCTACCCGCTCGGAGAGATAGGTCTCGGCCCGGGGGTGGTGGAGCCAGCGCTTGCCCGCCCTGCCGCAGGCGAGACGGTGGCCCAGCGCGGCGGGGCAGGCGTCGATCTCTTCCACGTCCCGCATGGTGAGGGTGAGGCTCAGCGCCGCCGGAGCGTCCGGCAGGGGCGGGAGCGGGTCTTCCCAGACGAAGGGCGGCAGCAGCTGGACAGCGTATACCGTCCGGGTGCATTCCTCGGTGAGCAGCAGCGCGGCGGGCGCACCATCCGGCATGACGTGCAGGGAGGAATAGAGCAGCTGCAGCTGCGCCGGGGCCAGCAGACGGGACGCGCCCTCTTCCTCATCGGGCAGAAGGGTGAGAAAATCCGCCGCCTCGTCGGCGTAGATGCGCCGGGCCGGAGCGCGGAACTGCGCGTACAGCGCGGGCAGGGCAAACACGCCCTCCCGGTCTAAGGCTCGCTGCAGCAGGCAGTAAAAC
>ERZ1026975.1581-NODE-1581-length-10138-cov-5.685609_pt1 | contig 10138 bp, 7 predicted proteins | sample MGYA00519561_ERZ1026975 | MGnify/ENA primary metagenome ERZ1026975 (study PRJEB26926, sample SAMN06164672) | human gut metagenome | biome: ENVO:00009003; feature: ENVO:2100002; material: ENVO:00002003 | host: Homo sapiens | place: USA | collected 2012 ... | reverse complement strand
GCGGCAGGCGGCCGTCCGCCGGCGCGTCGAGCCACTCGGGCACGACGACGAGCCGTTCGCCGACTTCGATCGGCTGATAGTACTGCCGCCAGTTGTTCTCCCAGTCGCTGTCGCGCACGGTCGCGGTCGTCAGCTCGCGGCCGATGCCGGCGCGGATGGCTGCCAGCTGCGCGCGGCCGCCGTCATCGTCGGCAAGGTAGAACTTGATGCGCGACACGCCGCGAAACTGCGCCTCGAGTGCGTCGTCCACGTAGTCCCAGTACTGATGGTTCTGCTCCAAAAACTGCTGAAAATCCGTCTCATCCTCCACGACCATGCCGCCCGCGCCCAGCTCGGCCAGCTGCGCGCAGACGTCGTCGATCTCGTCGCTGCGGGTGGGGACGGACACTTCGATCCATTGCATAAGCGGTGCTCCTTTGTGCGTGATTTGCTCCCATTATAGCAAAGCCCCGCCGCTTTCGCAACGGGGCCGGAGCGCAAAAAAGCCAGCCGCGGCGGGTGCCGCAGCTGGCTTTGTATGTTTTCTGCTCAGTGCTTTTTCTTGTTGCCGAAGATGCCGCTGCGGCTCTCGCTGACCGATTCGTTCATCGCCTCGGCATAGGCGCGCAGGCGCTCCTTCTGCTCGGATGTCATGTTCTTCGGCACCGTGACCGTGATCGTGACGAACTGGTCGCCGCGGCCGTTGCCCTTGCTCTGCAGGTACGGGATGCCCTTGCCGCGCAGACGGAACACGCTGCCCGGCTGCGTCCCCTCGGGGATGGTGAGCTTGACGCGGCCGTCGATGGTCGGCACCTCGATCTCGGCGCCGAGCGCCGCCTGCGCAAACGTGACCGGCATCTCCATGAGCACGGAGTTGCCGTCGCGCTCGAAGAGCGGGTGCGGCTTGACAAAGACCGTGATGAGCAGGTCGCCCGCCGGTCCGCCGTCAAGCCCGGCGTTGCCCTTGCCGCGCAGATTCAGCGTCTGGCCGTCGTCGATGCCGGCCGGGATCTTGACCTTGATGGTCTGATTCTTGCGCACGGCGCCGCGGCCGCCGCAGCGCGGACACGGCTGGTGGATGATCTTGCCGTGGCCGCCGCACTTCTTGCACACGCCGCTGGTCTGCACCATGCCGAACGGGGTGCGCTGCGTGGTGCGCACGCTGCCGGTGCCCTTGCAGTCCGGGCAGACCTCCGGCGTGGTGCCGGGGGCGCAGCCGGTGCCCTTGCAGTCCGGGCACTGCTCGACACGGCCGACGTTGATCTCCTTCTCGCAGCCGAACGCCGCCTCTTCAAAGGTGATGTTCAGGCGCACGCGCAGATTGTCGCCCCGGCGCGGGCCGCTGCGCTGGGCTTGCCCGCCGCCGCCGAAGCCGCCGCCGAAGATATCGCCGAAGATGTCCCCGAAGCCGCCGCCGAAAATGTCGCCAAAGCCGCCGAAGCCGCCGAAACCGGCCCCGCCGGGGCCGCCGGCGGACGGGTCGAACGCCGCATGGCCGAACTGGTCATACTTCGCGCGACTGTCGGGATCGGACAGCACCTCGTAGGCCTCGTTGATCTCCTTGAAGCGCTCCTCACATTCCTTATCGCCCGGATGCAGGTCCGGGTGGTTGGCCTTGGCCAGCTTGCGGTAGGCTTTTTTGATCTCGTCCTCGGATGCGCCTTTTTCAACGCCGAGCACTTCATAATAATCTCGTTTTTCAGCCATACATGAACCTCAACTGTCTATGGATTCCCCCGCGCGGGGGTCAGAAAGCTCCAAATGCGGGCGCGCTTGTTCGGCGCGCCCGCGTTGCTTTGCCCGTGACGGGGGCGGGGTGTTTACTTCTTGTCGTCGTCAACGACGGTGTAGTCCGCGTCGTAGTACTGCTGGCCGTTGTCGCCGCCCTTGGAGCAGTCGTCGCTCTGACAGTTCGGGTCACAGCCCGGGTTCGCGCCCGGCTGGCCGCCCTGCGGGTTGGCCTGCTGGTACATCTTCTCGCTGAGCTTGTAGAACACCTGCGTCAGCGCCTCGGTCGCGGCCTTGATGGCTGCGGTATCGCTGCCCTTGAGGGTCTCCTTGAGCTCGTTGAGCTTGCTCTCGACCTCGGCCTTCTCGGCCGCGTCGACCTTGTCGCCCAGCTCCTCGAGCGTGCGCTCGGTCTGGTAGACCATCTGGTCGCCCTGGTTGCGGGTGTCGATCTCTTCCTTGCGCTTGGCGTCCTCGGCGGCGTACTGCTCCGCCTCGCGGACGGCCTTCTCCACGTCCTCCTTGGACATGTTGGTCGAGGAGGTGATGGTGATGTGCTGCTCCTTGCCGGTGCCGAGGTCCTTGGCGGAGACGTTCACGATGCCGTTGGCGTCGATGTCGAACGTGACCTCGATCTGCGGCACGCCGCGGCGGGCCGGGGCGATGCCGTCGAGCTGGAAGCGGCCGAGGCTCTTGTTGTAAGCGGCCATCTCACGCTCGCCCTGCAGGACGTTGACCTCGACAGAGGTCTGGTTGTCGGCCGCGGTGGAGAACACCTGGCTCTTCTTGGTCGGGATGGTGGTGTTGCGCTCGATGAGCTTCGTGCACACGCCGCCGAGGGTCTCGATGCCGAGGGACAGCGGGGTCACGTCGAGCAGGACCACGCCCGCGACGTCGCCGCCGAGCACGCCGCCCTGGATGGCAGCACCGTCGGCCACGCACTCATCGGGGTTGATGCCCTTGAAGCCTTCCTTGCCGGTGAGCTTCTTGACCATTTCCTGCACGGCCGGGACACGGCTGGAGCCGCCGACGAGCAGGACCTTCGTCAGGTCGGACGCGCTGATGCCGGCGTCGCTCATGGCCTGGCGCACCGGGCCGGCGGTCTTTTCGACGAGGTGAGCGGTCAGCTCGTTGAACTTGGCGCGCGTGAGCGTCACGTCCAGGTGCTTCGGGCCGGTGGCGTCTGCCGTGATGTACGGCAGGTTGATGTTCGTGCTCGTCACGCCGGACAGCTCGATCTTCGCCTTCTCGGCGGCTTCCTTCAGGCGCTGCATGGCCACGCGGTCGCCGGACAGGTCGATGCCGTCGCTCTTCTTGAACTCCTCGACGAGGTAGTTGGTGATGCACTGGTCGAAGTCGTCGCCGCCGAGGCGGTTGTTGCCGGCCGTGGCCAGCACTTCGATGACGCCGTCGCCGATCTCCAGCACGGAGACGTCGAACGTGCCGCCGCCGAGGTCGTAGACCATGATCTTCTGGTCGGTCTCCTTATCGAGGCCGTAGGCCAGCGCGGCCGCCGTCGGCTCGTTGATGATGCGCTTGACGTCGAGGCCGGCGATCTTGCCGGCGTCCTTGGTCGCCTGGCGCTGCGCGTCGGTGAAGTAGGCCGGCACGGTGATGACGGCTTCGGTCACGGGCTCGCCGAGATAGGCTTCCGCATCGGCTTTCAGCTTCTGCAGGATCATGGCGCTGATCTCCTGCGGGGTGTACTTCTTGCCGTCGATCTCCACTTTATAATCCGAGCCCATCTCGCGCTTGATCGAGCTGATCGTGCGGTCCGGGTTCGTGACGGCCTGACGCTTTGCCACCTGGCCGACCATACGCTCGCCGGTCTTGGAGAACGCGACGACAGACGGGGTGGTGCGATGACCTTCCGCGTTGGGGATGACGGTCGCTTCGCCGCCCTCCATGACGGAGACGCAGCTGTTGGTGGTGCCAAGGTCGATACCGATAATTTTACTCATAGTGATTTCCTCCTGTATTGAAAGCAGATTGTGTATACGGATTTATGGGATCAGTTTGCGACTTTCACGACGGAATACCGCAGCACGCGGTCGCCGATGCAAAAGCCCTTTTCAAACTCTTCCACGACAACGCCCTCGCCGTAGGCATCATCCTCGATGTGCATGACGGCGTTGTGGCGGTTGGCGTCAAACGGTTGGCCGACGGCTTCGATCGCCGTCACGCCGAGCTGGCTGAGCGCGGCGTTGTACTGGTTCATGATGCCCTCAAGGCCCTTGCGGGCGGGGTCATCGGCCGGTGTCTGCGCCAGGGCGCGGGACAGACTGTCGTACACCGGCAGGAACTTTTTGAGCGTGTCGCAGCGGACGTCCGCGTAGATCGCTTCGCGCTCGCGGGTGCTGCGGCGGCGGTAGTTGTCATATTCGGCGAGCAGGCGGAGGTACTTGTCTTTCTCCGCTGCGAGATCGGCCTCGATCTCTTTTTTCGTCTCTTTCTTTTCCTTGGGTTCTTTTTCTTTTTTGGCTTCCTTCTTGTCGGCCTTCTTGCCGTCCTGCTTTGCCGGAGTTTCTTCGGTCTCGGCGGCCGGGGCGGTCTTTGCGTCTTCAGCGGCCGGAGCCGTCTCCGGCGCCGTCTGCTTCGGGTCGTTCGTTTTCGTGCTCATCTGTATCGTCTCCCTTGATAATCAGCTTGTTGTCCAGCCCGGGGGGCGGAAGCGTGCCGCCGCCGAGCAGCTTGGAAAGGCCGGCTGCGATGAAGCTGAGCTTCGCGGCGACCTTGGAATAGTCCATGCGCGTCGGGCCGACCACGCCGATCAGGCCCCGCATATTTTCGCCCGCGTCATACGTCGCGAGCACGACGCTGCTGTCGCGCAGCTCCTCGGCCACATTCTCCGGGCCGATGAGCACGTGCACCTCGTTGTTGCCGCCGAGCTGCTCCATCGGGATGTCGAGCAGGTTGCTGCCGTCGGACAGGTAGCTCATGAGGCGGTGCGCCTTGTCGGGGTCGCGGAACTCCGGCTGGTGCAGCAGCTGCGACTCGCCGACGAGGTAGGTCTGCGCGGCGCCCGCGCCCGTGAGCACCTCGATGGCGAAGGCCGCGATCACGGCCGTGATGCCGAGGTTGTCCTGCGCGGCGCGCTCCGCCGAGCGGATCAGCACCGGGGTGATGTCGCTCTCGTGGATGCCGGTGAAGTGGGCGTTGAAGACGGTGGCGAGCTTCTGGATCATGCGCTCGTCGGCCGAGACCGGCAGGTGCACGAGCTTGTTTTTCACCGTGTCGTCGCTCAGCAGCAGCACGATGATGAAGCTGTTCGCGTCGAGATAGATCAGGTCGAAGCGGCGGATGGTCACGCCGGCGCTCGTCGTGAGCGTCACGGCGGGGTAGTTCGTCAGCTGCGAGGCGAGGCGGCTCACGTCCGTCATGAGTTCGCCGCGCTGGTGGCGGCCCGTCAGACTCTGCATGATGGCCTGCGTCTCTTCGGCGGTGAGGTCCTTGTGCTCCATGAGCTCGTTGACGTACATCCGGTAGCCGAGCGGCGTGGGCACGCGGCCCGCCGACGTGTGCGGCTGCTCGAGATAGCCCATGGCGACCAGCTCCGCAAGCTCGTTGCGGATCGTGGCCGAGGAACAGCCGAGGTCCGCGCTTGCGGCGATGGCCTTCGAGCCGACCGGCTCCGCCGTGCGGATGTATTCCTCGATGACCGCGGCAAGTATTTTCTTTTTGCGGCTGCTGATGTCCATGATCTCCTCCGCTGGCACTCGGAGCTGCCGACTGTTGGCACTCCTGACCTTCGAGTGCTAATTTACACCCCGCAGCCCGGAAAGTCAAGTGCTTTTCCTATATTATTGATAGATTGTTCATAATTATTTTCCCGGCCGTTTCGGGGCGGGGGAGCGGGCAGTTTTACAGTGGGTGCTCCGGCTCGGACGCACCCGTTTCCCAGTCGACCGGCGCCTGCGCGCGCGCGAGCAGGCCGCGCACCTTGCCGACCGGCATGTGCATCTCCGCCGCGATCTCCTCGGCGCTCGGGTCGCGGCCGAGTGCATGCCGGAGCTGCCGCCAGACGCGGATGACCCGGTTCACCTCCGGGGACTCATACATGGAAAGGACGCGGAGCAGACACCCCGGGTCGGTCATGTCCTCGGCCGCGTCCGACGCCTGCGCGGGGGGTTCCTCGAACGCTATGTCGATGTTCAGGCGCTCGATCCGGTCGTAGAACCGCTCCGTCTCCTCGAGCGAGAGATCCAGCTCCTCGAGCGTCAGGAGGTCCCCGATCGTGAGCGCGCCCGCCTGCCTGCCCTTTTCCACGAGCGCGTCGAGCCTTTGCGCCGCGGTACGGTCTTTCTGTTCCATGTTTATCACCGTTTCCTTTCATTCCTTGCGCTGCGTTGCAAAATCCGGGCGCGGCGGGCCTGCCCCGCCGCGCCCGGATGCGCTGTCATATCTGGATTCAGTTCAGAAAATCGCGCAGCTTCTTGCTGCGGCTGGGGTGGCGGAGCTTGCGCAGGGCCTTCGCCTCGATCTGGCGGATGCGCTCACGCGTGACGTTGAACTCCTTGCCGACCTCCTCGAGCGTGCGGGTGCGGCCGTCGACGATGCCGAAGCGCAGCTCGAGCACCTTCTTCTCGCGCGGGGTAAGCGTGTCGAGCACCTCCATGAGCTGCTCCTTGAGCAGCGAGAAGCTCGCCGCCTCGCTCGGCTCGGACGCGTCCTCATCGGGGATGAAGTCGCCGAGGTGGGAGTCCTCCTCCTCGCCGATCGGCGTCTCGAGCGACACCGGCTCCTGCGCGATCTTGAGGATGTCGCGCACCTTGTCGACCGGCATGTTCATCTCCGCCGCGATCTCCTCGGCGCTCGGGTCGTGGCCGAGCTCCTGCAGGAGCTGACGGGAGACGCGGATGACCTTGTTGATCGTCTCGACCATGTGCACGGGGATGCGGATCGTGCGCGCCTGGTCCGCGATGGCGCGGGTGATGGCCTGCCGGATCCACCACGTGGCATAGGTGGAGAACTTGTAGCCCTTCGTGTAGTCAAACTTCTCGACGGCCTTGATGAGGCCGAGGTTGCCCTCCTGAATGAGGTCGAGAAACAGCATGCCGCGGCCGACATAGCGCTTGGCGATCGACACGACCAGACGGAGGTTTGCCTCCTCCATGCGGTGCTTGGCCTCCGCGTCGCCCTCGGCCATGCGCTTGGCCAGCTCCTGCTCCTCCTCCGGGGTGAGCAGCGGCACCTTGCCGATCTCCTTGAGGTACATGCGCACCGGGTCGTCGGTCGAGAACGTGTCGGCCATGGCCTCGGTCTCGTTCATCTCTTCCTCGGTGACTTCCTCAATCTCCTCGAGCTCCTCCAGCTCGGGCAGCGCGTCCTCGTCCACCGGGGGCAGGGCGTCGTCACCGAGCACGTCGATGTTCAGGCTCTCGAGCCGGTCATAGAACTTTTCCGTCTCCTCGCTCGAGAGATTCATGTCCTCGAGCACCATGAGGTCCTTGCTCGAGAGCTTGCCCGCCTTTTTGCCCTTTTCCACCAGATCATTGAGTTTTTCCTCCGTGGTTTTTTCCGCGTCCGGCTTGTCGGCTGCGGGCTTGTCCGCGGGTGCTGCCTGCGCGGCGTCGTCCGCTGCGAGCAGCGCGTCCGCCATGGCGTCCAGTTCTTCGGCCGAGAGGTTGTTAAGTTCTTTCTGTTCCATCTTTACCACCATACCCTTTATGTTCTTTGAGTTGCTTTGCAAAGGCCAGCAGGTCCGCCTCCGACGACGCTGCGCCGGCGGTGGCCTGGGTCTGTAGGATGCTTATGTAATCGTCGAGTGCGCGCGCGCCGTTGGAAAGCTCCGCCGGCTGCTGGATGATGCCGGTCAGCAGGGCCAGCTCGTCCGGGCTCAGCTCGCCAGAGAGCGCCGCGATCTGCACCGTGCCCGTGCCGCCGTGGGCGAGCAGGACGGTGTAAATGTGCCGCAGCTCCGGCGAGGAAAACTGCGCCGCGTCCGGCACGTTTGCCCGGCCGCAGAACAGGCCGGGGTCGAGATACAATAACTTAATGATACCCTGTTCGGCGGCTGCCGAGCGGGGATTGTCGAAGCGGATGCTCCGCCCGGGCGGCTGCATCGCCGTCGCGGGGCGCAGCAGGTCGCGCTCGCGCTCCTTGCGCGCGCGGCTGAGCCGCCGCTTGCGCTGGCGCTGCACCTCATCGGTCACGACTGCGGCGGGCATGCCCGCCGTCTCCGCGACGCGCATGGCGTACACCTCGCGCTCGACGCTGCCGGGCAGCTCGGCCACCACGCCCGCCGCCTCCTTGACGAAGGCCACGCGCTGCTCGTCGACCTTGAGGTCATACTTGCGCTGCACGGCGCCGAGCCGGTAGTCGATGTGGTTTTCCGACTGCTCGAGCAAGTTGCGGAACGCGTCCGCGCCGAAGGTCTTGATATATTCGTCGGGGTCCTTCGCACCCTGCATCTGCAGGACACGCACGCGCACCTCGAGCTTTTCGAGGATGCCGATCGCGCGCTGCGACGCCTTCTGCCCCGCGCCGTCGTTGTCGTAGGCGATGACGATCTCGCTCGTGTAGCGCGACAGGAGCCGCGCCTGCTCCGGCGTGAGCGACGTGCCGAGCGAGGCGACCGCGCTGTCAAACCCCGCCTGATGCAGGCTCGCCACGTCGATGTTGCCCTCTGCCAGTATGATATACCCGCATTTCGACTTTTTAGCCAAATTGAGCGCGAACAAATTGTGGCTCTTGCTGAAAACGATGGTTTCCGGGCTGTTCATGTACTTGGGTTCCCCGTCGCCGAGGATGCGCCCGGAGAAGCCGATGACGTTGCCGCGCACGTCGATGACCGGGAACATGAGCCGGTTGCGGAACGTGTCGTACACGCCGCCGGAACGGCCGTGGCGCACGAGCCCGCCGTCAAAGAGCTCCTGCTCAGAGTAGCCGAGCGCTTTCATCGCGCGCACGAGACTGTCCCACGTGTCGGGCGCAAAGCCCAGGCCGAAGCGCGTCACGGTCTGCGCCGTGAGCTGCCGGCGGGCGAGATAGTCCCGCGCCGGCTGGCCGGCCGGGGTCTTGAGCTGCGCGTGGAAAAAGCGCGCCGCGTCCCGGTTGAGCGCGAGCAGGCGCTGGCGCTTTTTCGCGCCGGGGTCGTCCGACTGTTCGGGCAGCTGCATGCCCGCGCGGTTGGCCAGAAAGGCCACCGCCTCCGGGAACGAGAGATTCTCGATCTCCATGATGAAGCTGATGACGCTGCCGCCCTTGCCGCAGCCGAAGCAGTGGTAGATCTGCTTATCCGGCGAGACGGAGAACGACGGCGTCTTTTCGCTGTGAAACGGGCAGAGCCCGAAGAGGTTCGACCCGCTCTTTTTCGTCAGGCGCACGTAGCTGCCCACGACGTCCACGATGTCGTTGCGCTCGGCGAGCTCCTGCAGAAAGGATTCCGGAAAGGCCACGCGCGTCACCTTCTTTCTGTGGTTTCCGTTGGATGTACTTCCTTATTTGATGGTCCAGGCGGCGGGAATAAACAGTTCGCTGTACACCTCCAGCGCGTAGCTGTCGGTCATGCCGGACACATAGTCGCACACCGCGCGCTGCGGCCCCTCGTCGTCCGCGATGGACTGATAGACCGCCGGGAGCTCGTCGATGTGGTTGACATAATATTCCCAGATGCTCCCGAGGATATTCTGCACCTTGCGCTCCTCGCCCTTGGCGATGGGGTTGTAGTACACGCCCTCATACATGAAGGTCGTGAACACGTCCACGGCCTCGCGCATATCGGGCGACATGCGCAGCTCCCCGTCGCCGCTGTGGGCGATGATGTCCGTGAGGATGGAGTTGATGCGCACGCTGTTGCGCTCGCCCACGCGCTCGCGCACGATGGCGGGCACGTCCTCCGGCTGCACGATGCCGCCGCGCATGGCGTCGTCGAGGTCGTGGTTGATGTAGGCCACGCGGTCGGCCAGGCGCACGACGTCGGCCTCGAGCGTGCCGCGCGGCTGCCCGGTCGTGTGGTTGAGGATGCCGATGCGTGTCTCGCTGCAGAGGTTCAGGCCGCGGCCGTCGCGCTCGATGCGGTCGACGACGCGCAGGCTCTGCTCATAGTGCCGGAAGCCGACGCCGGTGTAGATCGCGTTGAGCGCGCGCTCCCCCGCGTGGCCGAACGGCGTGTGGCCGAGGTCGTGCCCGAGGCTGATGGCCTCGGTGAGGTCCTCATTGAGTTCGAGCGCGCGGGCGATCGTGCGCGCGAGGCGCGCGACCTCGAGCGTGTGCGTCAGGCGCGTGCGGTAATGGTCGCCCTCCGGACGCAGGAACACCTGCGTCTTGTGTTTCAGGCGGCGGAACGATTTCGAGTGCGTGATGCGGTCGACGTCGCGCTGGAAGCACGTGCGCATCTCACACGGCGGCTCGGGCGCCGGGCGGCCGGTGGACTGCGTGCTCAGCAGGCCCTGTCTCTTATACACATCTGACGCCTGCCGACGATAAGGCT
>ERZ1026975.1544-NODE-1544-length-10394-cov-5.465906_pt1 | contig 10394 bp, 7 predicted proteins | sample MGYA00519561_ERZ1026975 | MGnify/ENA primary metagenome ERZ1026975 (study PRJEB26926, sample SAMN06164672) | human gut metagenome | biome: ENVO:00009003; feature: ENVO:2100002; material: ENVO:00002003 | host: Homo sapiens | place: USA | collected 2012 ... | reverse complement strand
GCTTCGCGCTCAGGGCGCCACGTCGGCCTGCGGCCTCCTCGCAATGACAAACTTGGGGGCCTCGCGCCGCTGAATTGCTGCTGTACTACCTGCAACTGCCTTAGGCGCTCAGGGAACGCCGCTGCAGCCGAGCCGTCCAAATATCCGGGTATGCATCCCCGGAAATGCGGGAAAGCTGTCGCTGTGGGAGGGTTCACAAAACGTTCAAAAAAAACTTCCGTTTGGGTATTGACAAAGTTGCGTTTGGGGGGTATAGTTAGCTTAGCACTCAGGGGCACGGAGTGCTAAAGGAAAACAAGGAGGTCAAAGCCATGGAGCTTTCGGAGCGCAAACAGAAGATCCTGAAGGCCATTGTGGACCTCTACATCCGCAGCGCAGAGCCGGTCGGCTCCAAGACGATCGCCGCGCTGCCGGATATGAACTTCTCCTCTGCGACCATCCGCAACGAAATGGCCGAGCTGACGACGCTCGGCTTTCTGGAGCAGCCGCACACGTCGGCCGGGCGCATCCCGAGCCCCGCGGGCTACCGCTTCTACATCGACCGTCTGATGCAGGATTACCGCCTCTCCGTCGACGAGACGCAGAGCATCAATCAGGCCATGGAATCGCGTATGCAGGAGCTGGACAAGGCCATGAGCCAGGTCGGCAAGCTCGTCTCCAAGCTGACGAACCTCCCGGCCTATACCATGACGGCTCCGGCCGGGGAAGTGACTGTCCGCCATTTCGAGATCATCCTCGCGGACGCCGGGAGCTTCATTCTCGTGGTCATGACGTCCGATGAAAACGTCAAGAACCGCCTTATCAAGCTGCCGCTGCATGTGACGGAGCAGGACCTCAAGCTCCTGTCCGCCGTGCTCAATGCGAGCCTCACCGGGCTTCCCGCCTCCGGCTTCACGCCAGAGGTCATGAACCGCGTGACGCGCAGCGCAGGCGCCGCAGCGAGCCTCGTGCCCGTCATCGTCGATTTTACGACGCATGTGCTCGAGGAGGCTCATCGCTCGGAAATTTACCTTACCGGGCAGAACCGTCTGCTGGGCCAGCCGGAATATCAGGACCTGACCAAGGCACAGGAGGTGCTCGGCGCGCTGGATGAAGACACGCTCTCCAACCTGCCCGCCCGGCTCGATCCGGACAGCCCCGTTCAGATTCTCGTCGGCCCGGAAAACGTCGCGCAGGAGCTGAAGGACACCTCCGTCGTCGTGACGCGCTTTGACATCGGCGACGGCATGCAGGGCATGATCGGTGTGGTCGGCCCGCAGCGCATGGATTACGCACAGATCACCGCACGATTAAGCTACTTTGCCGAAGGGCTTGGCCGGATGTTCGGCAAGCCGGAGCTGCCCGCGGCCCCGAAGCCGGAGGTGCACGAGGCAAAGGAGGAGGAATAAATTTTGGCAAAGAAACACGAAGAACCCGAAAAGAACGAGAAGGAGCCTGCCGCTCCGGAGGCCGCCAAGCAGGCGGAAGCGCCGAAGCAGCCGGAAGGCTCCAAGCAAAAGGCCGAGTCCAAACAGCCCGATGCGCTGGAGCAGGCCAAGGCCGCGCAGGCGCAGGAGCACGATCAGTTTCTGCGGCTGGCTGCAGAATATGACAACTTCCGCAAGCGCACGCAGCGCGAAAAGGACGGCATCTATCAGGATGCCGTTGCCGATACGGTGAAGAAGTTCCTTCCCGTCTATGATAACCTCGAGCGGGCCCTGCATCACGAGACCGCAGACGAGGCCTATAAAAAGGGCGTGGAGATGACCCTGACAGAGCTTGTCAAGATCCTCGACGCGCTGGGTGTCAAGCCCTTCGGCGAAGCGGGCGAGACCTTCGATCCGCAGCGCCACAATGCCGTGATGCACATCGAGGACGAGAGCCTCGGGGAAAACGTCATCGCAGAGGTTTTCCAGACCGGCTTTGCCCACGGCGATAAGGTCATCCGCTTCGCCATGGTGAAGGTCGCAAATTAAATCGGTAAGTTACTTCTTTGGGAGGATTTGAATTATGGGAAAAATTATTGGTATTGATCTTGGCACGACGAATTCCTGTGTCGCCGTGATGGAAGGCGGCGAGCCCGTCGTTATCGCGAATGCCGAAGGCAATCGCACCACTCCGTCCGTTGTTGCATTCTCGAAGACCGGTGAGCGTATGGTCGGTCAGGTCGCAAAGCGTCAGGCCGTTACGAACGCAGACCGCACGATCTCCTCGATCAAGCGCCACATGGGCACCGACTATAAGGTCGACATCGACGGCAAGAAGTACACCCCGCAGGAGATCTCCGCTATGATCCTGCGCAAGCTGAAGGCGGATGCCGAGGCCTATCTGGGCCAGCCCGTGACCGAAGCGGTCATCACCGTCCCGGCTTACTTCAACGACGCCCAGCGTCAGGCCACGAAGGACGCAGGCAAGATCGCCGGCCTGGATGTCAAGCGTATTATCAACGAGCCGACGGCCGCTGCACTGGCCTACGGTGTCGATAAGGAATCCTCGCAGAAGATCATGGTCTATGATCTGGGCGGCGGCACGTTCGATGTCTCTATTCTGGACATCGGCGACGGCGTCATCGAGGTCCTTGCCACGAACGGCAACACCCACCTCGGCGGCGATGATTTCGATCAGTGCATCATCGATTACCTTGTTGCCGAGTTCAAGAAGGCCGAGGGCATCGACCTCTCCGGCGATAAGGTCGCCATGCAGCGCCTGAAGGAAGCTGCCGAGAAGGCGAAGATCGAGCTGTCCGGCGTGACGAGCTCCACCATCAACCTGCCGTATATCACGGCGGACGCCACCGGCCCGAAGCATCTGGATGTCACGCTGACGCGCGCAAAGTTCAATGAGCTGACGGCCCACCTCGTGCAGGATACGCTGAAGCCCGTCCGTCAGGCCATGGCAGACGCCGGTCTGAAGGCAAGCGACCTGAGCAAGGTCCTGCTCGTCGGCGGCTCGAGCCGTATCCCGGCCGTGCAGGAGGCTGTCAAGAGCATCACCGGCAAGGAAGGCTTCAAGGGCATCAACCCCGATGAGTGCGTGGCTGTCGGCGCGGCCATCCAGGGCGGCGTTCTTGGCGGCGACGTCAAGGGTATGGTCCTGCTGGATGTCACCCCGCTGTCCCTCGGCATCGAGACCATGGGCGGCGTGTTCACCCGCCTGATCGACCGCAACACCACCATCCCGACGCATAAGAGCCAGATCTTCTCCACCGCTGCAGACGGCCAGACCTCCGTTGAGGTTCATGTCCTGCAGGGCGAGCGTGAAATGGCTGCCTACAACAAGACGCTGGGCAAGTTCCAGCTCACCGGCATCGCTCCGGCGCCCCGCGGCGTGCCGCAGATCGAGGTCAGCTTTGACATCGATGCCAACGGCATCGTGAATGTCTCCGCAAAGGACCTCGGCACCGGCAAGGAGCAGAACATCACCATCACCGCTTCCTCCAACCTCTCCAAGGAGGACATCGACAAGGCCGTCAAGGAGGCCGAGCAGTTCGCCGCTGAGGATAAGAAGCACAAGGATGAGGTCGATACCCACAACGCAGCCGATCAGGTCATCTACCAGACGGAGAAGACCCTGAACGAGCTTGGCGACAAGGTCTCCGAGTCCGAGAAGGCGCCCGTGCAGGCCGCTCTCGAGGATCTGAAGACGAAGAACAAGGGCAATGACATTGAGGCCATCAAGGCCGCGACCGATGCCGTGCAGAAGGCGTTCTACGCCATCTCCGAGAAGCTGTATCAGCAGGCTGCCCCGCAGCAGGGCGAGGCCAATAACGGCGGTGCAGCGAACAACGGCGGCCATGACGACGGCGTAGTCGATGCGGACTACGAGGAAGTCAAGGATTAAGGACGAATGTATGCGGCAGGCGGCGGCTTCGGCCACCGCCTGCCCTGCGTCGGCCGCCCGAAAGGGTATCAGGAGAGGTGAGCAGCATGGCAAATGAGAACAAGCGAGATTATTATGAGGTCCTTGGCCTCAAGAAAGATGCGACGGACGCCGATATCAAGCGCGCCTACCGCAAGCTTGCCGCGCAGTATCATCCGGACGTGAACCACGATCCGGGCGCGGAAGAAAAATTCAAGGAGATCAACGAGGCCAACGAGGTGCTCTCCGATCCGGATAAGCGCGCGCGCTACGATCAGTACGGCTTCGCGGGTGTCGACCCGAATTTCAACCCGAATGCGGGCGGCAGCCCGTTCGGCGGGGCCGGATTCGGCGATTTCGGCGACCTCGGCGATATTTTCGGCAGCTTTTTCGGCGGCGGCCGCAGCACGCGCCGCAGCGCCAGCGCCCCCATGCAGGGCGACGACATCGGCGCGCGCGTTGAGCTGACGTTTGAAGAGGCGGCCTTCGGTGCGGAGAAGGAGGTCACGGTCTCCCGTGTGGAGGACTGCGACCAGTGCCACGGCAGCGGCGCAGCTCCCGGCACGAGCGCCGAGACCTGCCCGCGCTGTAAGGGCACGGGCTCCGTGCGCACGCAGCAGAATTTCATGGGCATGACCATGCAGTCCACGGCGGCCTGTCCGGATTGCCGCGGAACCGGCAGGATCATCCGCACCCCGTGCAGCCGCTGCAAGGGCAAGGGCAAGGTGCGCCGCAGCCACAAGCTGATGGTGAAGTTCCCGGCCGGCATCGACGACGGCCAGACGCTGCGCGTGCGCGGCGAGGGAAACACCGGCCTCAACGGCGGCCCGAGCGGCGACCTGATGGTCACGGTCAGCGTCCGCAGCCACCCGCTGTTCACGCGGCAGGGGCAGGACGTCTACTGCGAGATGCCCATCACGTTCACACAGGCAGCCTGCGGAGCGGAGGTCGAGGTGCCGACGCTCGACGGCAAGGTCCGCTATACGATCGGCGAGGGCACGCAGACCGGCACGACGTTCCGCCTGAAGGGCAAGGGCATCCCTTATGTCAACGGGCGCAGCCGCGGCGACCAATATGTCACCGTCGTCGTGGAGACGCCGACCCGCCTGACGCGCGAGCAGAAGGATCTGCTGCACAAGTTCGAGGAGGCGACTTCCGAAAGCGCACAGCCAAAACGAAAGAAGTTTTTTGAGAAGCTGCGCGACGCCTTCGACAAATAAGGGCAACGCCGCATAATTGCATCTTCGGCCTTCGTCGGATATTTTTCGCCGACCCATCGGTTTGGAAAGTTTGATGTACACAAAGTACACCTGCACTTTCCAAATCTCGTCTCGACAAAAAATCTCTCGCCGAATGCTCTCGCTGAATTGTGCGGTGTTGCCATATGCAAAAAATTACCATGCGGCCGCATCACAGCGGCCGCTTTTTCCGGGAGAAAATCGATGACCCTGAACGGCAGAAGCATCCCGATCCCTGACCCGTGGTCCGGAAACGCGGTTTGACCGAATCACGACAGAAAGGATCGAGAATTTGAATAACCCGTTTGCTTCCATGCGGGCCAGAGACTGGGCGTTCTGGCTCGGTTCGCTGGCCGTCGTGGCCGTGTCCAACTTTCTCGGCGGCGACGTCGACCCGCTGACGCTGATCGCCGCCCTGACCGGCGTGACGGCCCTGATGCTCGCGGCCAAGGGGCAGGTCTTCTCGCAGTATCTCATGATCGTGTTCTGCCTGCTCTACGGCGCCATCTCCTGCCGCTTCCGCTACTGGGGCGAGATGCTCACCTATCTCGGCATGAGCCTGCCCATGGCGGTCTGGTCCGCCGTGACGTGGCGGCGCAACACGGCGCACGAGGCGGGCAGCGCCGTGGCCATCCGCCGCCTGACCGGCCGCGACCTGGCCCTGCTCGTGCTGGCCACCGCTGCGGTGACGGCCCTGTTCGGCTGGCTGCTGGCGGCGCTCGATACGCCGAACCTCGGCTTCAGCATCCTGTCCGTCGCCACGAGCTTTCTCGCGGCCGCCCTGACCATGCTCCGCTCGTCGTATTATGGCCTCGGCTACGCGGCGAACGACATCGTGCTTGTCGTGCTGTGGGTGCTGGCCTCGTGCGAGGACCCGGCCTGTATCCCCGTGGCGGTGAATTTCGGCATCTTCCTCTTCCATGATTTCTATGGCTTTCTCAGCTGGAAAAAGCGCGAGCGCCATATGGCCCAAACTGCATAAAAACCGGCGCGCTGCAGAACATGCAGCGCGCCATTTTTTAGATCCTCTTGCATTTGCCGACCACATCGGGTAATATGATGGTGTGTCAGTGATTTGTAAGAAAGAGCCTGACTGACGCGGATCATGAGATGGAAAGGAGAAAGACGTATGCACTTCTACAGGATCGTCAGACTGCTGTATCATTTCCCGGAGCGCGCGATCTGAGGCTCCGGATCGGAGGAAACGGAGTCCCGGATATGGAGGAACCACAATCAGGGAGGACACGTTTCAAATGAAAAAATTTCTTTCGCTATTAGACAAAAACAAAAGGTTTTTCCTGCTGACATTGCTCGTCGGCATCGTTTACTCTGCGATCAGCGTCGCGATCCCCACGATCTCCGGCCGGCTGATCACCTCCGTTGTCGCGGATTCCGCCAATCGCACGAAACTGCTCTGCATCTTTCTGCTCATCAGCTTCTTTCAGCTCTGCTTTGCCGAACTGGATGAGTACATGGGCAATACGCTCAAAATAAGGCAGAAGAAACAGATGCGCCGGAATGCGTTTCATGCCTTCTCCGCGCAGGACAGCGCCAAACGCGAGGATATCTCCGCCTTTGTGTCGTTTGTGAACAACGATATCCCGAGCGTGGCGGAGCAGTATGTTCTGGGCACCATTGATATGATAAAATGCATGAGCATTCTGGCGTTTTCCGCGCTGTCGCTGCTCTATATTCACTGGGTGCTGGCTCTTGTCATCGTGGGCGTGAGCCTGCTGATCGTCGCTCTTCCCAATACGATGCGGAAAAGAGGCGGAGCGGCCAGAAAGCGCTATTCCGGTGCGCTGGCAAACTACAATACGACGCTGCGATCGATCCTGGACGGCCTGCGGCTTGTGAAGGCCTACCGCTGCCGGAAATATGCGGCGGAGTCCGTCGATTCCGCCGACGACGGCATTGCACGCAGCGAAATGACCTTGCTGAAATATCAGCTGGTCACGCAGGGAATCACGACCGCGCTGCAGGTGGCAAAAACAGTCCTGATCCTGCTGATCGGCCTCTATCTGATCTCCAAAAAGGAGATCGATGTCGGCAGCCTTGTCGCGGTGATCCAGCTGGCAGAGGTGATCAGCGCCCCGATCGAGGTTCTGGCGTACCTGCGGCATGGGCGGAATGAGGTTCTGCCGATCCTTGCACAGTATCAGAGCATGATCGGGCGGAAACCGGAAGGGGACGACCGCCGGACGGCGTGCGCCGGGGCGTTGGAGCAGCTGGCCGTTGACCATCTTTCTTACCGCGCAGAGGAACTCGCCATTCTGAAGGACGTCTGCGCCCGCTTTACGGCCGGGCGGAAGTATCTGATCACCGGAGGGAGCGGAAGCGGAAAATCCACCCTGCTCCGGCTGATCGCACAGATCGGCGATCTTCAGTATGGCGGGAGAATCCTCTATAACGGGCACGAAATCAGAACGATCCCATACGGCGCATATTATGAAAGTATTTGCCCCGTCTTTCAGGAGCCCTATCTCTTCTATGCCACGCTGGAGGACAACATCTGCGTCGGCCGCCCGATCCCGCGGGATATCTATCTGGATGTGATCCGGAAGCTGAATCTGGAGTATCTGCTGGACCGGTATCACGGTCAGGAGCTGACGCCGGAGAGAATGGAGACGCTGTCCGGCGGAGAACGGCAGCGCGTGGCGCTGGCGCGGGCGATGGTCGGACGGCCCTCTGTCTACCTGCTGGATGAGGTGACCTCCGCACTGGATCAGGCGAATGCCGAGCTGGTGGAGCGGCTGCTATTGGAGGAGCCTTCGATGGTCCTTCACATCTGCCACAAGCCGAACCCCGCACTGCGGGACCGGTACGACGGGATATACGAATTATCCGACGGCGTATTGACCCCGGTGAACCCATAATAAAAGAAAGTGCAGCCACCGACATAGCCGGTGGCTGCACTTGACTTTTATCAGCCCTTTGCGGCGGCGAAGCCCGCCTCGAGGTCGGCGATGAGGTCATCGGCATGCTCCGTGCCGATGGACAGACGGATGGTGTTCGGGCGGATGCCCTGATCGAGCAGCTCCTCCGGCGTGAGCTGGGAATGCGTCGTCGTGGCCGGGTGGATGACGAGGCTCTTGACGTCCGCGACGTTGGCCAGCAGGGAGAAGATCTGCAGGTGGTCGATGAAGCGGTGCGCCTCGGCCTCGCCGCCTGCGATCTCAAAGGTGAAGATGGAGCCGCCGCCGTTCGGGAAGTACTTCTGATACAGCGCGTGGTCCGGATGGTCCGGCAGCGACGGATGGTTGACGCGCGCGACCTGCGGGTGCGCCGCCAGCCACGAGACGATCTTCTTCGTGTTCTCCGCGTGGCGGTCGAGGCGCAGCGAGAGCGTCTCGATGCCCTGCAGCAGCAGGAAGGCGTTGAACGGGGAGATGGTCGCGCCGGTGTCGCGCAGGAGAATGGCGCGGACGTAGGTCACAAAGGCGGCCTTGCCCGCGGCCTGCACGAACGAGATGCCGTGGTAGCTGGGGTTCGGCGCGGCGAGCTGCGGATAGCTGCCGCTGGCCGCCCAGTCGAACGTACCGGCATCGACGATGATGCCGCCGAGCGTCGTGCCGTGGCCGCCGAGGAACTTCGTGGCGGAGTGAACGACGATGTCCGCGCCGAGCGGGATGACCTTGACCCAGTAGGGCGTGCCGAACGTGTTGTCGATGACGAGCGGCAGGCCGTGGCGGTGGGCGACGGCGGCGATGGCCTCGATGTTCGGAATATCGCAGTTCGGGTTGCCCAGCGTCTCGAGATAGACGGCGCGGGTGTTCGGCTGAATGGCTGCCTCGACCGCTGCGGCATCGTGCGCGTCCACGAACGTCGCCGTGATGCCGTACTGCGGCAGCGTGTGCGCCAGCAGGTTATAGGTGCCGCCGTAGATCGTCTTCTGCGCGACAATGTGGTCGCCCTGCCGCGCAAGCGCCTGAATGGTATAGGTGACGGCCGCTGCGCCGGAGGCAGTGGCCAGAGCGGCCACGCCGCCCTCAAGGGCCGCCACGCGCTGCTCGAGCACGTCCTGCGTGGAGTTCGTCAGGCGGCCGTAGATGTTGCCCGCGTCCGTCAGGCCGAAGCGGGCCGCAGCCTGTGCGCAGTCACGGAATACATAGGACGTCGTCTGGTAGATGGGCACGGCGCGCGCGCCGGTGGCGGGATCGGGCTGCTCCTGCCCGACGTGAAGCTGCAGGGTCTCAAAATGATAGCTCATGGGGATGTCTCCTTTGTGATTCTTTCAGATCGTATGGACGGGATCTTTCCGTCCGCCGGTATTCCGGCAACAAAAAAGCCGGGGCTGAAAACAGCTCCCGGTCAGAGAAACGGTCATGGAGTGCGGCTCCTCACTCACGGCATGCTCCGCGCATGGCAGCACGCCCGGCCAGTTCTTCTGCCCGGGAGCCCAGCATTCGTTCTGCTGCAAAGAACATTGCTGCCACCTCACTTCGTTTGATGGACGCATCATAGCACAAAAATCCGACTTTGTCAATAGGCATTCTAGGAAAAGAGGGAAAAAGCAGGAAATGGGAAATGGAAAGTTAGCACAAGGCTGCCAGTCGGGCGTTGTAGGGGAGGGGACAGCCCGGCCCGGCGCAGCATGAGCGACTGATACAGACTGACGTTAAAATGATACTGGCCCCCAAATTGTCATTGCGAGGAGGCCGAAGGCCGACGTGGCGCCCTGAGCGCGAAGCGCGAGGAAGTGCCCTTGGGGTGCAATCTCGCTGTACCCGGTTGAATAACAGGAAGGCTGCGGCGAATTCGTAAGCTGCTGCAGGAGATTCCCACGTCGCTTCGCTCCTCGGAATGACAAACCTGAACGCCTGCGCGTTCGACGAAAATGCCCAACAACCTGCAGGCCTCCATGGCGCTCACTCCCCGTAAAGGGGACGCCGCATCCGTAAGGCGGCAAAGCCGCCAACGGCTGCGCAGTGAGCGCCGCTACAGACGCAATTGGCTTGTGCGTTTTTGCCGGCAGCCTGTACGAATTACAAGTGCCTGCCGTATTCCGATTGCGGATACTGCCGCCTGTGCGGCAACGCATGAGAAACAGACAAAATTTCGGAAAATTCCTTTGTTTTTTTATTATGGCGTGCTATAATGAATCTGCGGAATATGTCCACGTTATTCCTGCGGCCAATTATTGTTGACAATGTGAAAGGAGCGTACTTATGAAATTTGCTGCATGGCGCAAGGTTCTGTCCATTTTTCTTCTCGCGGTGTTCCTGTGTGCGGTCCCGTCTCTGCTGACAGCCTGTTCCCGCAGCCCTGCCTCGGGCAGCACGGAATTGCTCGACCTGTCTCTTATACACATCTGACGCT
>ERZ1026975.1539-NODE-1539-length-10416-cov-6.676190_pt1 | contig 10416 bp, 9 predicted proteins | sample MGYA00519561_ERZ1026975 | MGnify/ENA primary metagenome ERZ1026975 (study PRJEB26926, sample SAMN06164672) | human gut metagenome | biome: ENVO:00009003; feature: ENVO:2100002; material: ENVO:00002003 | host: Homo sapiens | place: USA | collected 2012 ... | reverse complement strand
AAAGCTGCCGCCGATCTCGACCAGCTCGCCGCGCGAAACGACGACCTCGCCGCCGGCGGTCAGCGCCGTGAGGAGCAGCAGCACGGCGGCGGCGTTGTTGTTGACGACCAGCGCGCTCTCCGCGCCGGTCAATTGGCAGAGGAGTTCTTCGACATGGGCATTGCGCGAGCCGCGTCCGCCGCTTTTCACATCGTATTCAAGGGTAGAATAGTGCTCCGCGGCGTCCGCCGCGGCTTTAGCCGCGCGTCCGCTCAGGCGGGCACGGCCGAGATTCGTATGGAGCACGACGCCGGTTGCGTTGATGACCGGACGGAGCGAGGGCATTTCCGCCCGGCGGACGGCGTCGGCGGCAAGGGCGCAGAGCGCCGAGATCTCCGGTATCTCCGGCGCTTCGCCGGAAAGGACGCTCTCGCGCAGCGTGTCGAGCGTGCGGCGCACCGCCGCCGTCACCGCCGCGGCGGAGGCGTCCGGACAGAGCGCGTGCGTGGGGGCAAGCAGCTCGTCCACCTTGGGGATATTGCGCAGCAGCGCCTTGTCCATCTCTACGTCCTCCCTTCTCATTCCGCGTCGGCCCAGCCGTTCGCGGCGATCTTCGCAAAATAGGTCATGGCCTCGACCGGATACTCGCCCACGGCGGTCTCGCCGGTGAGGAGCAGATAGTCCGCGCCGCTCCTCGCCGCCTGATAGACGTCCGTGACCTCGGCGCGCGTGGGCACGGCGGCGTGGTGCATCGAGTGGAGCATCTGCGTGGAGACCATAAAGGGACGCTTCGCCGCGCGGCATTTGCGCGCGATGAGCGTCTGCGCGCGGGGCAGCTCCCAGAGCGGCATGGCGTTGCCGAGGTCGCCGCGGGCGATCACAACGACGTCCGCGAGCGGAAGGATCTCGTCGAGCCGATGCAGTCCGGTCATGTTCTCGATCTTGGCAAAAATTTTCAACTCCTGCGCGCCGGTCTCGCGCAGGGCGGCGCGCACGGCGCGCAGATCGTCCGCGCCGCGGACAAAGGGCTGCATGAGCGCGGTGACGCCGTATTCCCTCGCGCGGCTGAGATTTTCCATATCCATCTCCGTGAGCGCGCTCGCGGGCAGCTCACGGCCCGCGACGGCAAGGCTCTTGCGGGATCGGAGCACCCCGCCGCGCTCCACGCGGCAGGTCATCGCCCGCGCGTCCAGAACGCGCAGGGAGAGCGCGCCGTCGTCGAGCAGCAGTTCGTCGCCGTCTTGCAGATTTCCGGTCAGGATCGGCGGGACGGGAAAGGCTTCGCCGAGCGTGAGCGTATCGCCCTCGCGCAGCGTCAGCGGCGCGAAAAGCGCGCCGACGCGCAGCTCGGGGCCCTGCAGGTCGATGAGCAAGTCACAGGAAACGCCCTCCGCGGTCTCGGCGCGGCGCAGGCTTTCCAGCCACGGCGCACGCTCGGCGAGGGGACCGTGGGAAAGGTTCAAGCGCACGCCGCGCATCCCCGCGCGCAGCAGAGCGCGGAGCGTATCCGTGTCGGCGCAGGCGGGGCCGAGCGTGCCGTAGAGCTTGCCGGTCATGGCGTTTCCTCCTTGGGGTGAAAATGGTCGTACACCGCGCGGCCCGCGGCGCGGCCCAGCTCCGATTGCAGGGCGGGCAGCTCCGCCTCGCGGATGGCCTTGACGCTCTTGAAGCGAGCCAGCAGCTTCCGCTTGCGCACCTCGCCGATGTTGGGGATACCGTCGAGCGCGGAGGCGACGGACGAGCGCGTGTGGCTCTCGTGGTGGTAGGTGATGGCGAAGCGGTGCGTTTCCTCCTGAATTTGCCCGATGAGGGCAAAAACGGCGGGGTCGGCGTGCAGGTCGATCTCATGGCCCTCGGCGGTGGTGAGGGCGCGTGTACGGTGGCGGTCGTCCTTGACCATGCCGAAAATGGGAATGTGCAGTCCGAACGCCGCGCAGACCTTCTCCGCGACAGCGGCGTGCGTCATGCCGCCGTCGATGAGGAACACGTCGGGCAGCGGCGCGAATTTCTCGTCGCCGTCAGCGTAGCGCTGCAGGCGGCGGGTCAGGACTTCCTCCATCGAGGCGTAGTCATCGGGGTGAGCCGTGACGGACTTCATCTTAAAGCGGCGGTAGTCGCACTTGAGCGGCCTCGCGCCGGCGTAGACGACCATCGACGCGACGATGTCGCTCGCGCCGGTGTTAGAAATATCGTAGGATTCCATGCGTTTTGGCGCGGCGCTCAGACCGCACATAGCGGCAAGGCTCCTGAGCGTTTTGTCCTCGCGCTCGGCGGCGGTGGTGACGCGCTCGACCTCCTCACGGGCGTTGCGCTCCGCCATGGCAAGCAGTTCCGCCTTTTCGCCGCGCTGCGGCACGCGCAGCGTGACGCGATGCCCCGCGCGGGAGGTGAGCACCGTTTCCAGCCCGGAAAGCTCGTCCACGGCAAAGGGCAGCAGGATCTCGCGCGGCAGCACGCCGCGCGGGAGATAATACTGCGACAGGAGTGCCGAGAGCGTATCGGCCTCGGTCTCGTCGGTGGGGGCAGTGAAAATGCTCGTCTCGCGGCCGGTGACGCTGCCGTCCTCGACGTGGACAACAGCGCAGCCGGACTTGGCGGCGCCCGTGTAGAGGCCCCAGACGTCGGTGTCGGCGCAGACGCCGGCGATGACCTTCTGGCGCTTGCCGAGCACCTCGATGGCGGCGATGCGGTCGCGCAGGACGGCGGCCTGCTCGAAGTGCAGCTGCTCCGCCTCGTGCTCCATCTCGGTCTTCAGCTCGCGTGCGAGCGTCTTATAGTGACCTGCGAGGAGCGAGCACGCCTGCTCGATGCGCTTTTGATATTCCTCCGCGTCCGGCTCGCCGCGGCAGAAGCCGTCGCAGCGGCCCATGTGGTAATTGAGGCAGGGGCGCTCCTTCCCGATGTCGCGCGGGAACCGGCGCGTGCAGGTCGGCAGGCGGAAGGCGGCGCAGACCGCGTCGATGGCGGCGCGGGTCTCGCCGCGTGCGCCGAAGGGCCCGAAGTAGCGCGCGCCGTCGTCCGCCGTTTTGTTGGCAAGCGTGAAGCGCGGGTAGGGGCCGTGGGAGAGACGGACAAAGGGGTAGCCCTTATCATCCTTGAGCAGAATGTTGTAGTGCGGCTGATGCTGCTTGATGAGGGAGTTTTCGAGGATCAGCGCCTCGAACTCACTGGAGACAAAGATGGTGTCGAAATGGTCGACCTGCGAGACCATGCGGCGGGTCTTTTCATTGTGGCCCGTGCCGAGCTGGAAATACTGGCTGACACGGTTTTTGAGCTTTTTCGCCTTGCCGACGTAGATGACCTTGCCCGATGCGTCCATCATCAGATAAACGCCCGGAGCAAGCGGCAGGTCGTTGGCCTTTTCGAGCAGCTGCTCCTTGGTCATGCGCTCCCTCCTTTCCGCGGAAAAAGGCGGCTCCGCCCTGTGCGAAACCGCCTTTCCTTGAAACTATGATCGTTTATTCGCCGAAGTTGCCGGAAACCAGCTCGCTGAGTGCGGCGACCGCCTCTTTTTCGTCGCTGCCGTCGGCAAGCAGGGTGATGGTGGTGCCCTTCGTGATGCCGAGGGACAGTACGCCCAGCAGGCTCTTGGCGTTTACGCGGCGCTCGTCCTTCTCCACCCAGATGCCGCTCTTGAACTCGTTGGCCTTCTGAATGAAAAAGGTCGCGGGGCGCGCGTGCAGACCAACCTCATTGTTGATGGTGACTTCCTGTGTAACCATTCTCTCATCCTCCCAAATCAGACTAACGGGATATTGAGTATATTATACCATCCAAACCCCATTCGTCAATCCACTTTTTTACAAACTTCGGGAAAAACAGGGTGTTTCGTTCGGGCAGTCTGCCGAAAGCGTCGGTTTGTCCGCGGCAGACGGACAGTGCTCACTTGAACTCCACAACGGTCACGCCGCTCTCGCCCTCGCCGTAATTGCCGAGGCGGAAGGACTTGACCGTTTTATCGCGGCGCAGGTATGCCTGCACGGCCTTGCGCAGCGCGCCGGTGCCCTTGCCGTGGATGATGGTGACGGTCTCGAGGTGGGCGCGGCGGGCGGCGTCGAGATAATTCTCCAGCACGCTCTCGGCCTCAAGCGTTTCCATGCCGCGCAGGTCCAGCTCGCGGGCGGCTGCCGCGGTGTTGAGGATGCGGCGGGTCGGCGAGGCGGGCGCGGTCGTTTTTTTCATGGCAGCGCGCTCGTCGTCCTCGATCAAACGCACCTCGTCGTTCTTGACCGTCATGGAGAGAACGCCCGCCTTGAGCACGAGCCGGTCGCCCTTGACGGCGGTGACCTCGGCGGGGCGGTTCGTGCCGGGGATCTCCACCAGGTCGCCCGCGCGGATGGGACGGGACGGCGCGGGGATCGGCTCGCGCGATTCGTCGCGCACACCGGCGCGCTCGCGCGCGGCGTTGAGCTCGGAGACGATCTCGACGCGCTTTTCGTTCATCGCCTGCGCGTCGAGCTGCTTTTTCTGCGCTTTTCGCAGCTCGTCCAGCTCGCGGAAGGCGGCGTCCGCCGCGCTCTTGGCGTCGGCAAGGATGCGCTTGGCCTCGGCCTCGCCGCGGCTGCGGGCGTTCTCCTTGGCGCGCTCCATCTGGGCGCGGAACTCGCGGGCGCGGCGGGAGTCCTCCTCCTGTTTCGCGTGCAGACGGTCGATCTCCTCCTTTTCCTTTTCGAGCTGCTGGCGCTTGATCTCCAGCTGCGTCAGCACGTCCTCGAAGCGGATGCTCTCCGCGTCCATCTGCTGCTTCGCCGTCTCGATGACGCGCGGGTCGAGGCCGAGCCGCGCAGAGATGGCGAAGGCGTTGGACTTGCCGGGGATGCCGATGAGGAGCTTATAGGTGGGGCAAAGCGTCTCCACGTCGAACTCGCAGCTCGCGTTCTCGACGCCCGCCGTGGTCATGGCAAAGGTCTTGAGCTCAGCGTAGTGCGTGGTGGCGGCGACCTTCGCGCCGCGGGCGCGGACGTGCTCGATGACCGCGATGGCGAGGGCCGCGCCCTCGACCGGGTCGGTGCCCGCGCCCAGCTCGTCGAAGAGGACGAGGGAATCGCCGTCCGCCTCGTCGAGGATATTGACAATGGTCTTCATGTGCGCGGAGAAGGTGGAAAGGCTCTGCTCGATGCTCTGCTCGTCGCCGATGTCGGCGAGAATGCCGGTGAACACGCTCACCGCGCTGCGGTCGCCCGCGGGAATGTGCAGTCCGCACTGCGCCATCAGGCAGAGCAGACCGAGCGTTTTGAGACTGACGGTCTTGCCGCCGGTGTTGGGGCCTGTGATGACGAGGGTATCGAAGCTGCGGCCCACCTCAATGTCGATGGGCACGGCCTTGGCGGGATCGAGCAGCGGATGGCGGGCGCGGCGGAGGGAAACGCTGCCGTCCGTGCGGATCTCGGGCCGCGCGGCGTCCATCTGGTAGCTCAGCTCGCCGCGGGCAAAGATAAGGTCGAGGTGGACGAGAATGTCATAGTCCCACAAGATCGCCTCGGCAAAGCCCGCAGCCTCGGCGGAGAGGGCGAAGAGGATGCGCTCGATCTCCTTTTTTTCCTTGGCTTCCAGCTCCTTGAGCTCGTTGTTTGCCTGCACGACGCCCATCGGCTCGACGAAAAGCGTCGCGCCGGAGGCGGAAATGTCGTGAACAAGGCCGGGCAGGTCGCCGCGGTGCTCCGCCTTGACGGGCACGACGAAGCGCCCGTCGCGCTGGGTGATAAGCGCCTCCTGCAGCGTGCTCTTGTAGCTGGGCGAGGAGATGATCTTCTGCAAGATCTGTCTGCCCTTGGCGCTTGCCGCACGCTTGTGACGGCGGATATCCGCCAGCTCGGGGCTGGCGGCGTCGGCGATCTCGTCCTCGGAGAGGATGGAGGTCGTGATCTTATCCTCTAAAAAGCGGTTGGCGTGGAGCGAGTCGAACATCCGGTCGAGGACGGTGCCCTCGCCCTGGTCGGCCTCATAGTATTCCCGCACGCGGCGGGAGTTCGTCAGCAGTCCCGCGATGGTCAGCAGCTCGCGGGGATTGAGCATACCGCCGCGCTCGGCGCGGGCAAGTGCCTCGCGCACATCCTTCACGCCGGAGAACGACGGACTGCCGCGCAGGCCGATGAGGGCGCGGGCAGCGTCCGTTTCATCCTGTAAGCGGCGCACATCGTCCGCATCGGTGGAGGGCGTCAGGCGCAGGGCGCGCTCCTTTGCCGCCTCGCTGACCGCCTTTTGCGAAAGGCGCTCCAAAAGCTGCGGCAGCTCGAGCACGCGGATGGATTTTTCAAACAGTTCTGTCATGATGTGTTCCTATTTTATGTCAACTTGATGGATTTGTAGAAATCGAGCGTTTTGAAGCGCCGGTCGAGCTGCGCGGCAGCAAAGGTCTCGCAGACCACGCTCAAGCGCGCGAGCGAGGCAGGCTCAAGCGTGAACGACAGCAATCGCTTGGACGGCGCGCCGACAATGTGGCGCATCGCGGCGAGCGCTCCCGCGTCGAGCGGCAGACCGCCTGCCGGTCCCGCGCATTTTTTGCACAGCACCACGCCCTGCGCCGCGTCGAACACCGGCTCGGCGGGATCGGTCCTGCCGCACATGGCGCAGTCGTCGAGCAGCGGCTCATAGCCGGAGAGCGCGAGCAGGCGCAGCTCGAAGGCGGCACGCACCAACTCGTTCGGACGGTCCAGCGTGTCGAGCGCGTAGAGCGAATTGAGCAGCAGGGACAGCACCTCGCCGGAGGGCAGGTCCTCGCTCGTGACCGCCTCGGCCATTTCGGCGAAGTAGGACGCGAGGGAGAGCTTTTCCAGATCGGCGCGCAGGCCGTCAAAGAGCGTGATGGTCGAGGCCTCGTCGAGATAGTGCCAGCTCCCGCGGCGGTAGAGCACCAGCTCGGAAAAGGCAAGGTGCTGGCAGGCCGCGGCGAGCTTGCTCGAGCGCCGCCGCGCGCCGCGCGCAATGACGGCGAGCCGTCCGTGCTCCGCGGTGAGGACGGTCAGGATGTAGTCGGCCTCCTTTGTCTCCGTTGCACGGAGCACGAGGCCGCGGGTGACAAGTTTATCGGGCATTGGGCGGCTGTTCACACTCCTCCGCTTGCTTTGCCAGCATATAAAAGGTCGGATTCCCGGTTTGCAGAAAAAGCCGATAGTAGCCATTGTCCATGCGCTTCACCTCTCGGCGTTAGCATGAGGAAAAGCGCGGAGAATATGGCTGGAAATTTTTTATTGGTCGTTGTAGCCGAAGCTCCGGATGTAGTTCATGTTATCGCGCCAGTTTGTCCCACGCGGCTTCGCCGCGCGGGAGCCCTTTCACCCGTTTAACGGGCGAAGTGAATTCGCCCTATGGGATCCTTCGCTGCGCTCCGGATCACGCCGCTTACCGCGGCGGCTCGCTCCCGCTCGCAGAAAAACCGGCGCGGCGTCATACCGCACCGCCGGCAGGCTTATTGGTCGTTGTAGCCGAAGCTCCGGATGTAGTTCATGTTGTCTCTCCAGTTTTCCTTGACCTTGACCCAGGTCTCGAGGTAGACCTTCGTGCCCATGAAGCGCTCGATGTCCTGCCGCGCCTCGGTGGAGATCTTTTTGAGCATCGCGCCGTTCTTGCCGATGATGATGCCCTTGTGGCTGGCCTTTTCACAGTAGATGGTCGCGTCGACCTCGATGACCTCGTCGTCGCGCTCGATGAAGCGCGTGATCTCCACGGCCGTGCCATGCGGAATCTCCTTGTCGAGGTTGCGCAGCAGCTTTTCGCGCACGATCTCGCCCACGACCTGACGGTCGGGCTGGTCGTTGGTCATGCCGTCAGGGAAGAGCTGCGGGCCTTCGACGGCGTGCTTCTTGAATTCGTCCAGCAGCTCGTCCAGCCCGTCGCGCGTGCGCGCGGAGATGGGGAAAATGCCGTCGAAATCATACGCCTCGCTGTAAGCGGCGATAACGGCGAGCAGGTCGTCCTTTTTTGCAACGGTGTCGATTTTGTTGATGCACAAAATGGCGGGCAGATGCGACTGCCGGATCTTCTCGATCAGCTCCTGCTCGGGGATGCCGACGTGCGGCACCGGCTCGACGAGCAGAGCGACGAGGTCCACGTCCGCGATGGAATCGCGCGCGACCTTCACCATGTAGTCGCCCAGACGGCTGCGCGGCTTGTGAAAGCCCGGAGTGTCGAGCAGGACGAGCTGCGTATCGCCCTCGGTCACGACGCCGTAGATGCGGTTGCGCGTGGTCTGCGGCTTATTGGAGACAATGGCGATCTTCTCGCCGACGAGCGCGTTGGTCAGGCTGGACTTGCCGACGTTCGGACGCCCGCAGAGGGTGATCATGGCGGTTTTTGTCTTTTGCATAGGTGATCCTCAACTTTCTTTCATGTTGAACAATTCTTGTTTTATGCGTCGCCGCTTTTGCGGCGTACAAGCGTTTTCCGTATCCTACCGCTCGAGGTCGAGCCGCTTCATGATGGCTTCCTCATGCTCGCGCATCTGCGCCTTCATGGGGCCTTCGTCCAGATGATCGTAGCCTAAAAGGTGGAGCACGGAGTGCGTCACAAGGTAGGCAAGCTCGCGGCGGTTCGAGTGTCCGTATTCCTTCGCCTGCGCAGCGACGTGCTCGAGTGAGATGACCATATCGCCGAGCGGGACCAGGCCCGTGCCGGGGTCGGCGTCCTCCTCGCCCGGAAGCTCACCGGGGGTAAGCTCGAACATTGGAAAGCTCAAAACATCCGTTGCGCGGTCCACCTGCCGCATCTCACGGTTGATCGCGTGGATGGTCTCGTCGTTCGTCAGCCGCACGTCGATCTCACAGGGAAAATCCACGCCCTCGGCGGCAAGCGCCGTGCGGATCACCTTGCGGATGAAGGCGCATTTGCTCTCGCCTGCTCCGGGTACATCCGCGGTGATGGGAATATAGTGTCTCTTTGCCATTATCGTTTCCTCTTTTCGTTCCGGGCGTCCTCATAGTCCGCGTAGGCCTTGATGATGCGCTGGACCATGACGTGACGCACCACATCCTGATCGGTCAGCTCGCAGATACCGATGCCCTCGACATTCTTGAGCACGCGCACCGCCTGCTTGAGACCGCTCAGCTTATCGGCGGGCAGGTCGATCTGCGTCGCGTCGCCGGTAATGACCATTTTCGAGCCGAAGCCCATGCGGGTAAGGAACATTTTCATCTGCTCGCAGGAGGTGTTCTGCGCCTCGTCGAGAATGATAAAGCTGTCGTCGAGCGTGCGGCCGCGCATATAGGCGAGAGGCGCGACCTCGATGTTGCCGCGCTCGAGATACTTCTGATAGGTCTCCGCGCCGAGCATATCAAAGAGCGCGTCGTAGAGCGGGCGGAGGTAGGGATCGACCTTGCTCTGCAGATCGCCGGGCAGAAAGCCAAGCCGCTCGCCCGCCTCGACCGCGGGGCGCGTGAGAATGATGCGGTTGATCTTCCGCTCGCGGAACGCCGCGACCGCGGCGGCGACGGCGAGATAGGTCTTGCCCGTGCCGGCGGGGCCGACGCCGATGGTGACGGTATTCTGAGAAATGGAGTCCACATACTCCTTCTGCCCGATGGTCTTGGGCTTGATGGGTCGGCCCTTGGCGCTGATGCAGATGACGTCCTGCGTCAGCTCGCCGATCTTCTCCTCCTGCCCCGAGCGGGCCAGTCCGATGACGTAGCGGACGTTCTGCTCGTTGATGGCCTCGCCGCGGTTGGAGAGCGTCAAAAGCGCGGAGAGGGCCTTGCAGGCGAGCATGGTGTCCTCCGGCTCGCCGTTGACGCGCAGCTCGCCCTCGCGGTTGGCGACGGTGACGTGAAATTCCGACTCGATGAGGCGGATATTCTCGTCAAACGAGCCGAAGAGGTTGATCGCCTGCTCCAGGCGTTCAATGCTGATGCGCTGTTCCATAGAAAAGCTTGTCCTTTCATAAGCTCCTGCGGCGGCGCCGCAGGAAAATGCGTTCAATCCGTTAAAATGGGCACGGTCTCGCCGATCTGCTCCAGACATTCCGCCGAGAGCGTGACGAGCAGCCAATCCCCCTGCACCGCCGAGGCGACGCGCGTCGCCGTCACGGCGCCGTCGATCCTCGTGAGAAGATACGCCGAAAGCGTCCGCGCGCCGAGCTCCTCGGCCTCCGTGCGCGTCCTTGTGACGGTGCGCGTTTCGTAGGGGCGCAGCGTCGTTTCCTCCCAGGTGAGCGGGAGCGCCATACCGCCGGGCAGAGATAATTTTGTTTGATTTATTATTTTATCACAACTGCCCTGCAAATTGCTACTCCCTTTTGCGCCAAATTTTAGCCGTCCTTCGCCCACGAGCAGCGCATAGCTGTGCTTTTCGTCATCGGTGTACCGCTTTTCCTCATATTGCAGCGGGACCCGGATCGAAAGCTCATACCACGTCCGGCCCCGGACCTGCCCGCGCCCGGCGAGCAGGCGGCTCGGAACGTTCGGGCGCTCGGGGCCCTCGGTCTGCACCGCGCCGGAAATGAGGAGC
>ERZ1026975.1535-NODE-1535-length-10448-cov-3.987395_pt1 | contig 10448 bp, 5 predicted proteins | sample MGYA00519561_ERZ1026975 | MGnify/ENA primary metagenome ERZ1026975 (study PRJEB26926, sample SAMN06164672) | human gut metagenome | biome: ENVO:00009003; feature: ENVO:2100002; material: ENVO:00002003 | host: Homo sapiens | place: USA | collected 2012 ... | reverse complement strand
TATAAGAGACAGTAAGTAAGTTTTTCCGTACGGAAGAGGTTGAGACAATTGCGTTGAATAAGGTTTCTTTGGAGGTAAAAGATGGCGAGTTCGTCGCTGTCATGGGACCTTCCGGTTGCGGTAAGTCTACGTTGTTGAATATTCTGGGTTTGCTGGATAACCCTTCCGAGGGAAATTATTACTTGGGCGACCAAGAGGTAGGACACTTGAAAGAGAAAGAGCGTACGCAGGTCCGTAAGGGAAACATCGGTTTCGTGTTCCAGAGCTTCAACTTGATAGACGAGTTGAACGTTTTTGAGAACGTGGAGCTGCCGTTGACTTATCTAAAGATCAAGGCGTCGGAGCGTAAACAGATGGTAACGGATATCTTGAAGCGGATGAATATCAGCCACCGTGCGGCTCACTTCCCTCAGCAACTCTCCGGAGGTCAGCAGCAACGTGTGGCGATCGCCCGCGCGGTAGTTTCCAACCCGAAGATAATCTTGGCCGATGAGCCAACGGGTAACTTGGATTCCAAGAACGGTGCCGAGGTTATGCAGCTGCTCACCGAGCTGAATAAGGAGGGAACGACGATCGTAATGGTGACGCACTCCAAGCACGACGCGGGTTTCGCCCACCGTGTGATCAATTTATTCGACGGTAGTGTCGTATCTTCCGTTAGTGAATTTATTTAGTCAACATGACATAAACACATACACACAAGAGTTTTTTATAAGCTAATTGGCCTGTGAAGGTCGGTTAGCTTTCAATTTAACTTAAATACAAATCGATGAGACAGCTATATTATACAATCCGTTATTTACTTCGAGGCCGAGGGGGAAATGTGATCAAGGTTCTGTCCTTGACACTAGGACTTGGAGTGGGATTGATCCTGTTCGCTAGGGTCGCTTTTGAATTGAGCTTCGATACATTTTTTGACCAAGTGGAAGATTTGTATAGCGTGCATGTGCGATACAATGATGATAAAACGGGAGAGGAAGATGGGTCTCGTATCCTATTTGCCCCGATCCCGGAGGCTTTGCGGCAAGAGTTCCCCGAGATACAGTACGCGACGGTTTGCCGGAGAAGGTACGGGGCCGTATTGTATCATGGTGAGGATCGGTTCAAGCCCCGTTTGATGATGGCGGATTCCCTCTTTTTCCGTACGATGGGAATCAAGGTGCTAAGGGGGGATGACCGTTTGTTGGGAATCGAAGATCAAGTTTTCTTATCGGAAAAAATGGCTGAACGTATATTTGGCAAGGAAGATCCGATCGGGAAACAACTGCTGTACGGAAAAAACTATCCTTATACGGTGGCCGGGATATTCCGTGACATACCGGAAAATAGTCATTTACGTTTTGACGCTGTCGCTTCTTTCATTAATATGAAAACCCAGTTCGGTGCCTATGCCGGTTGGGGTGCCGACGATAGTTATCTGGGCTATATCCGCCTGAAACCGGGTGTGTTCCCGGAACAAATCAATCAGAAAATACCGGCTTTATTGCCTAAATATATAGATGTAGAAAGGGAGAGGAAACAAGGTTTTGATATGGAGCTTTATATCAAGCCGGTCTCGGAGATATATACGCAAAGTACCGAGGTGAAGCGGATGGTGGTGATCATGAGCGTACTGGCTTTCGCTTTGTTATTCGTGGCGGCGATGAATTATATCTTGAACTCGGTATCTTCTCTGCCGATCCGGGCGAGATCCGTAGGAGTACACAAATGTAATGGAGCTTCCAGCAAGGACATTTTCAATATGTTCTTGTTTGAGACGGCGGCTTTATTTGTAGTGGCTCTTGTATGTATGGCATTGCTTTTATTCGCTTTCCGGGAATATGTAGCGGATATGGCGGCTGTTCCTACTTTGGGCACTTTATTGAATGCGCAGACTATATGGCTTCCTGCGATCATGATCTTGGCTATATTCATTTTGTCCGCCTTGCTACCGGCCCGTTTGTTCAGCGTTATCCCGGTTACCCAAGTATTCCGGGTATCTACTTCGGGTAAGCAGGGATGGAAGCGGAGTTTGCTCTTTATCCAGTTTGGGGGAATAGCGTTTGTCATTACATTATTGGTGATCGTGTTATTGCAATATGATCGGCTAATGAATAATGATTTAGGATATGATCCGGAAAATATAGTGTATGCCCCCTTGAATAATATGGATGATCCGGAAACGGCCAAACTTACCGCCGAGTTCAAGAAGTTACCTTATGTCATGGCTACGGGGCTTTCGTCAATGGACATTCTAAGTGGTTATGGTGGTTTCCCTATTCTGGATAATGAGAAAAACTGGCTGTTCACGGCCCGACAGGTAAACTATGATGCCGATTATCTCTCTCTGATGAAAATCCCCTTGCTTGAGGGGCAACCACTAAAAGGTGACGGGGATATCTTAGTGAATGAGTCATTCGTGAGTAAGCGTGGGTGGACGGATGGTGCGATCGGTAAATATATTTATGATGATGAGGGCAATTTAAAGGGAAAAATAGTGGGTGTAACCCGTGATTTCATGGTGAATTCCTTCTTCACTCCCCAGTTACCGGTCATCATGTTTGGTAGTGACCGGATGAGTTATTGTAACTTTACGGTTCGTGTCTCCGAGCTAACTCCGGAATATTTGCGGGAAATGAATGATCGGATTGCGGAACTATTCCCGGATGAGGATGTCGGTTTTACGGTGCTGAAAACGATTATAGAGTCTCAGTATGAGGGAACCCGTCATTTCCGTGACGGTGTCTTTGTTGCCTCGATCGCTATCTTGCTGATCACCTTAATGGGATTATTAGGATATATTACGGACGAGATGCACCGTAGGAGCAAGGAGATAGCGATTCGCAAGGTGAATGGAGCGACGGCCCCGAATATTTTACGTCTTTTATCTAAGGACGTTTTGGTCACGGCTTTCCCTGCTATCCTTTTAGGAGTGATCGCCTCACGAGTCGTAGGAGAGAGCTGGTTGAGGCAATTCGCGGATAAGATACCGCTGACTGTTTTTATTTTCATATCTACGGCTCTACTGGTTCTAGCGATCATTTGGGGATGCGTGATCCTGAAATCTTGGAATATCGCCAATGAGAATCCGGTCCGTAGCATTAAGAACGAATAATATAATAGGTAATATAAAATTGCGTATGAAGACTATTTTGAGGAATCTCTTGAGCGTATTGCGCCGTTTCAAGATGGCGACACTTTTAAATGTATTAGGACTATCTGTGGCTTTTTCCGCTTTTATCCTGATAATGATGCAAGTGGACTATGACCGGAATTTTGACCGAGGCATAAAGGATGTGGATCGGATATTCCGGGTAGAGGTGGCTTATGAAAGTGGTACGAAACAGGCTATTATAAATCGTCCGTTGGCGGAAGCTTTTATCCGATCATCACCGCATATTCTGGCCGGTTCGTTATTGGATCCTTGGGGAGAGGGCGCTTTCTTTTATACGGAGGAGAACGGTGTCCGGAATAATTTCAAGGAGCGATGGATGCGTGTATTTCCTGAGTATGCGGATATATTTACGTTTGATATGTTGGACGGCAGTGCCGATAAATTGAAAGAACCCAATATGGTATTACTTCCGCTAAGTCTATCGAGCAAGCTTTTCGGCAATCAATCCGCGGTGGGTAAGCAGTTGCATATGGCTAATTCGAAAGGTGTTTTCACCGTTGGAGGAGTGTATCGGGATTTCCCGGATAACTCATCCGTGGGGAATAGCATCTATTACCAATTAAATCCGAAAGAGAATTTCCAGAACTTTGGCAATTGGAATTATATGTTCTACGTCCGTTTGGATGATCCGGCGAATGCTTCCGGCTTGTTCGAGAATTTCAAGGCGCATTTCGATGTATCTACCTTATCGAAAGATTTCTCTTGGGAAGGAGGTGGAATGTCTTTGGTCTTGAACCCTCTGACGGAGGTGCATTTCGACTCCGGGGTCACTTACGATAATGCTCCGAAGGCAAGTAAATCTACTATGCTTGTCTTATTTGCGATCGCCATTGTGATCGTAGTGATTGCCGGTATTAATTTCACGAACTTCAGTACGGCGCTTACACCCATGCGTATCAAGAGCATAAATACGCAAAAAGTATTGGGTGGCGAGGTCTCGGTGATCCGTATGTCTCTGATTTTGGAGGCTATCGTTATCAGTGTTATCTCTTTCCTGTTGGCGTTGCTTTGGGTCTCTTTGTTTTCCAGCACAACCTTATCTGCGCTTATCGACGCTCGGATTGCCTTGATGGATTATCCGTTGTTGTTGGGGGCTACGGCATTGATTGCGATTGCTACCGGTTTGTGCGCCGGGTTGTATCCCGCTTATTATATGACATCTTTTTCTCCGGCCTTGGTATTGAAAGGAAGTTTCGGTCTGTCACCAAAAGGTCGCCAGATGCGTAATGTCTTGATTGGCGTGCAGTATGTGGCTTCATTTGGGTTGATTATTGGGGCGGTATTCATGTATTTGCAGAATTATTATATGCAGCACGCCCCGTTAGGCTATGATAAGGATGAGATTATCGTTACCGATCTGAACGCTAAACTCTGGAAAAGCCATGAGGCTTTCGTGAGCCAGGTGAAATCTTTCTCGGGCATCGATGACGTGACGTTCGCCGAGCCTCTTCTCTCCAGCAGTGACCAGTACATGGGGTGGGGACGTGAGTATCAAGGCAGAGAGATCAGTTTTCAATGCCTGCCGGTAGATCCTTCTTTTCTAAAGGTGCTAGGGATACAAGTAAATGAAGGCCGCGACTTTCGGGAGGAAGACGCTAACAATCCTTATGGGGCTTATATTTTTAATGAGCGTGCGCGTGCCGCCTATGAAATGGAGGTGGATGCGATGATTGACAGCGCAAAGATCGTCGGTTTCATACCGGACGTGAAATTCGCCTCTTTCCGTACGGAGATAGCGCCCATGGCGTTTTTCGTATGGGGAACACGTAATTGGGGGAGTCGTCCTAACTGGGCATATATCAAGGTGAAGGCGGGATCAGACTTGCGGGCAGCCATGGATCATGTGCGATCGGCCGTGCGAACATTCGATCCGGAGTATCCCTTCAATATCCGTTTTTTCAATCAGGTGTTGAATGATTTGTATAAGAAAGAGGGGAATCTGAGTTCCTTGATCACCTTGTTCGGGCTATGCGCTATTTTCATCTCTATCGTAGGGGTCTTTGGCTTGGTGGTTTTCGATAGCGAGTACCGGAAGAAAGAGATCGGTGTTCGCAAGGTGCTGGGCTCTACCACGGGCGAGATTATCGTGATGTTCAACAAGACGTACATACGTATTTTATGTATCTGCTTTGTGCTGGGCGCTCCGGCTGCGGGCTATGCGGTGCATCGCTGGCTAGAGAATTTCGCTTATAAGACCCCGATGTATTGGTGGGTTTATCTGATAGCCTTCGCTCTTGTCTCGATCATCACGATATTGACTGTCACCTTCCAGAACTGGCATGCGGCGAACGAGAATCCGGTACATAGTATCAAGAATGAATAGGCGGTAGTCTCCAACCCTAAGATGATCTTGGCCGATGAGCCAACGGGTAATTTGGATTCCAAGAACGGTGCCGAGGTCATGCAACAATAAAATAGAGTAAGTCATGAAAACAATCATACGTAATTTCATCAATGTATTAACACGTTTCAAGGTAGCTACCATTTTGAATGTAGCGGGATTGGCGGTCGCTTTCGCTGCTTTTATCGTGATTTTGATACAGGTAAATTTTGAGTGGATGTTTGATCGTTGCCACCCGACTTCCGATCGTATTTATCGGGTAGAGCTAACACCTGCGGTCGGGCTCAATACGATCTTATCCCGCGGATTGGTTGAGGCAGTTATCCAATCTTCTCCACATATTGAGGCTGGAACATTGTTAACCCCTTCTTTCGGGGAGATTTATTTGACAACTGAGAAAAAAGATGGAGAACGGTTGGGATTTGAAGAGACCATAACAACCTGTCATCCGACTTTACCTTCTATCTTCCAATTTCCACTCATCGAAGGTGATCTTAATTGCTTGGATGAGCCGGAAAAGGTTATGATCCCTGAAAGTTTGGCGATGAGGCTTTTCGGGAAAGGAGTTTCAGCGGTCGGTAAATCATTACATGCGGAGCAAGCGGTATGGACGAAATCGCAAACTCTTTTTACGATAGGGGCGGTATATAAAGATTTTCCGGATAATACGCAGCTAAAGAATGTGATCTATACGTCGATTGATCCGGATTACGAGATCAATAATTTCGACGCAAGTAACTGGATCTGTTATCTATTGCTGGATCAATCCTCTTCAGCGGGAGGAGTGATGGATAGTTTTAACCGGCATTTTGATTTCTCTAAAATAGGGCGGCCGGAGGTTCGGGTTCAGTTAGTCCCGCTTACCGATATTTATTATTTGGATGAACCTAACAATTATAGCATGTCTCGGAAAGGGAATCTTGAGGTAACTGTCTTGCTTTTAGGATTAGCTATATTGATCATTTTTGTAGCCGCTATAAATTTTACGAATTTCAGTACGGCGTTGACGCCTTTGCGTGTCCGTAGTATCAATACCCAAAAGGTTTTGGGTAGCTCGTATCGTATCTTGAGGGGCTCTTTACTAATCGAGGCTGTTCTGATAAGCCTTATTGCATGGTTGATCGGTTTATGGATAGTATGGGGACTTGACCGAACAGTAGCTTTACCTTTTCTTGAGGCGGATTTGGATTTTTCAGTTAATATTCCGGTAATTGTTGTTTCTGGATTGATCGCTATGTTGACAGGTATAATCGCAGGTTTATATCCTTCTTATTATGTGACCTCTTTTCCTCCGGCTTTGGTTCTGAAGGGAAGTTTTGGACTTTCTCCAGTCGGTAGGAAATTACGGATGGTTTTGATTGGTTTCCAGTTTGTAGTATCTATCCTGTTGATTATACTGTCTTGTTTCATGGGGATTCAAAGTCATTATATTCGGAATTTTTCTTTGGGTTTTGATAAGGACGCGATTGCGATCGTGGAGTTGAATCCGACTCTATACGATAAGCATCATACAACTTATGTGGACCGTTTGAAGGGATATCCCGGCATTGAAGATGTAGCTTTCTCTACGGCGAAAGTCGGGGCGGGCGATAATTATAGTTATAATACCGTGACTTATAAAGATCAAGAATTTACCTATTTCAATATTAGGGTCTCTTCTAATTTCTTTCAGGTCATGGGGATATCAGTGGCCGAGGGGCGCGAATTCTCAAAAGCAGATGAAGGATCGGAAAATGTCGTTTACATATTTAACCGTGCGGCACATATTGGCGCGAATATGAAAGAAGGAGATAATTTTCACGATGGCCGTATTATAGGCTTCACGGATCATGTCAAATTCACGTCGCTCCGGGATGGAGAAAACAATATCGCGTTCTCTTGCATGAGTTCGAAAAAAACGATGCCTGTTTCTTACATTCGATTAAAAGCGGGTACGGATATGTTCGCCGCCGTGGATTATATCCGAGAGACCTTGAAAGGGCTAGATTCTGCTTACCCTTTTGATGTAGAGTTCTATGATGAGATATTCGACAATCTATATCATAAGGAAGATGCCTTACGAGATATGATAACTGTTTTTGGACTTTTGGCTATTATACTTTCATTGGTTGGGGTATTTGGCTTGGTCGTATTTGATACGCAATATAGGAGAAAGGAAATAGGTATTCGCAAAGTACATGGAGCTACAGTAGGAGAGATCTTGCGGATGTTCAATAAATCGTATGTGAGGATCGTGATAGTCTGTTTCGTGATCGCGGCTCCGGTTGCTTGGCTTGGCGTAGAGAAATGGTTGGAGAATTTTGCTTATAAAACACCGGTTTATGGTTGGGTGTTTTTACTGGCTTTAGTCGTCGTTTGCTTTATTACATTGTTGACTGTCTCTTTCCAATGTTGGCGTGCGGCGAACGCGAATCCGGTGGATAGTATTAAAACGGAATAATAAATGAAACTATAATAAAATGAAAACGATTATTCGAAACTTTCTAAGTGTGTTGAGGCGGTTTAAAATGGCGACCGCATTGAACGTAGCCGGTCTTGCGGTTGCTTTCGCCGCTTTTATCGTGATTTTGATACAGATTAATTTTGAGCGGACTTTTGACCGTTGCCATCCTACGTCCGGGCGGATTTTTAGGGTGGACTTGACCATTCCGGGTACTTTCGGGACAATATTACCCCGTGCCTTTGTGGAGGCTGTCATCCAATCTTCCCCGCATATAGAGGCGGGTACATTGTTGACTCCTTCTTTTGGCCAGAATGGTGTTTATCTCTCGGTGGATAGAAACGGGCAACCGTTTGGGTTTAAGGAAATCGTGACAACCTGCCACGCTAGTTTACCGAAGATATTCGCGTTCCCGATCGTGGAAGGCGATATCGATTGCTTGAAAGATCCCGAGAAAGTAATGGTACCCCGAAGCTTGGCTGACAAGTTGTTTGGGGAAGATATCTCTGCGGTTGGTAAGACGTTGCGAGCGGAAGAAAATATCTGGACTAAATCGGCTAAACTCTTTACGATTGGCGCGGTTTATAAGGATTTTCCGGAGAACACGCAGCTTCGGAACGTGGTCTATACGGCGATCGATCCGGATTATAATATCAATAATTTTAGCTCAAGTAACTGGGTTTGTTATTTATTGCTTGATAATCCTGCCATGGCAGATGAGGTTGCCGATAATTTCAACCGTCATTTTGATTTCAAGAAGATTTACCATGAGGGAGAACAGATCCGGCTCGTCCCGCTGACTGATATTTATTATATGAATGAGACGCAAGACGGTGGTACATTCCGGAGCGGAAACAAGGAAGTCACGGCCTTATTGTTCGGTATAGCCCTTCTGATCGTCATTGTCGCGGCTATTAACTTCACGAACTTTAGCACTTCTCTGACTCCGTTGCGAATCAAAAGCATCAATACGCAGAAGGTATTGGGTAGCTCGGATACTTTGTTGCGCAGATCTTTATTGATAGAGGCAGCCCTTATTAGTTTTATAGCATGGCTGGTAAGTCTCGTTATCGTTTGGGGATTGGATTGGGCGGAAGCGCTACCTTTTATCGAGGCCGATTTGAGTTTGGTCTCAAATCTTCCGATCGTTTTCTTGTGTGGCATCGTAGCGTTGGTTATCGGTTGGCTGGCGGGCATTTATCCTGCTTATTATATAACTTCTTTTCCTCCGGCCTTGGTGCTGAAGGGCAGCTTCGGGTTATCTCCTTCCGGGCGTAAGTTACGTACGACATTGATTTGTGTCCAGTTCGTTGTTTCGATCGTGTTAATTATCGGGGCTTGCTTTGTGCAAATCCAGAATAGTTATATGAGGAATTTCTCTTTAGGATTCGATAAGGATCAGGTAGCTATCGTGGAGCTGAATGAGACAATGTACAATAAGCATCACGATACATATGTGAATCGCTTGAAAGAGAACCCGGGGATCGAGGATGTGGCTTTCGCTATGGAGAAAGTGGGCTCTAAGGACGGGTATAACACGAATGGCGGTAGTTATAAGGGTAAGGACTTTCAGTATTTCATAATTATAGCATCTTCCAATTTCTTGCGGGTGATGGGGATTCCGGTTATAGAAGGGAGAGATTTCTCAAAGGCGGACGAACTTTCGGATCATACGTCTTATATATTCAATCGTACGGCGATGGAGGGGTTGGATATGCAAGTGGGTGACGCGTTCGATAGCTATTCTCCCGGTCATCTTATCGGTTTCTCCGACGATGTGAAATTCACCTCGCTTCGTGGTGGAGAGGATAATATCGCTTTCTTGGTCGGAAACTTTGGTTATTCTTTGCCAATCTCTTATATCCGCTTGAAAGCCGGATCGGACATTCATGCCGTAGTAGGTCACATTCAGGAGACGATGAGAGAATTAGATCCTTCCTATCCGTTTAATATAGAATTCTATGATGAGATCTTTAATCATCTTTACCAGAAAGAGGAGAATCTACGCGATCTGGTTACGGTTTTTAGTTTACTGGCGATTATTATCTCTTTGGTCGGAGTATTTGGCTTAGTGGTGTTCGAGACTCAATACCGCCGTAAGGAAATAGGTATCCGCAAGGTACATGGAGCTACGGTAGGGGAGATCCTGCTGATGTTTAATAAGGCCTATCTGAGGATTGTAGGTATTTGCTTCGTGATAGCGGCGCCGATCGCTTGGCAGGGCGCGAAGATGTGGCTCGAGGGTTTCGCTTATAAGACTCCGCTTCATTGGTGGGTATTCTTAATCGCCTTATTGATCGTAACCGTAATCACGTTATTGACCGTGAGTTTCCAGAACTGGAAAGCGGCGAACGAGAACCCGGTAAATAGTATCAAGAGCGAGTAATCCACCATCCCATCTTCCACGCCAGTAGCAAGATCAGTAGGGAAAGGACCAAGCAGGCTAATAGCAACCAAACTCCCAATCCGTTTACGAAAAGGATGGGGACGAAGGTGATCAATAAGATCTCTAT
>ERZ1026975.1528-NODE-1528-length-10488-cov-5.688297_pt1 | contig 10488 bp, 10 predicted proteins | sample MGYA00519561_ERZ1026975 | MGnify/ENA primary metagenome ERZ1026975 (study PRJEB26926, sample SAMN06164672) | human gut metagenome | biome: ENVO:00009003; feature: ENVO:2100002; material: ENVO:00002003 | host: Homo sapiens | place: USA | collected 2012 ... | reverse complement strand
CAGATGTGTATAAGAGACAGGTTCGAACCCCATCCGGGTCGCTTACAACTGCATAAGCGTTGTTCAAATTTGCCGGCATGGCGGAACTGGCAGACGCACAGGACTTAAAATCCTGCGGGACTAATCTCCCGTACCGGTTCGATTCCGGTTGCCGGCATATAACTTAAACGGTGGAAACCTTGTAGAATCAAGGGTTCCACCGTTTTTTGTTGCTCGAAAATCGTCTAGGTGTGCAAAAGGTGTGCAGAAATTACTTATTCTTTGCAAGAAAACAGGAGAAACGATCGGATAATAAAGTGAAGATATCTTCAGACTGATACGGGGGGTGAAATAAATTATTACGCAAAAGAATTTTGTAGAGAAATTAAAAAGACAAAATGAAAAGGCTCTGGAGTATGTCATCCGTGAATATGGCGGCTATGTGAAAGCTGCGGTGAATCATAACCTTGCGGGACTTCCAGAGGAAATGGAAGAGTGCATGGACGATGTCTTTCTGGATGTGTGGGAGCATATTGAGCGGTTTGATGCGGCAAAGGGAAGTTTCAGAAACTGGATTATTTCCATTGCGCGGTTCCGTTCGATTGATTATCTGCGCAGATACAGCCGGACATGTATGGAAGAGGATGTATCGAATTACGAGAGCAAGTTAGCGAGAAACGACCGAATTGATACGCTGGAACAGGAAATATCCACGGAGACAGAAAAGCTTCTGGAAGGACTGAAGGAAGAAGAGCGTCAGATATTGTTACGCTATTATGCAGAGGAAGATGATGTGGATGTATTGGCGAAGGAATATGGTGTGTCCAGCTCTACGATTTACAGCAAAGTTTCCAGAGCAAAGAAGAAAGTGCGAAAAAATCATGGAAGATTGGAGGAACATGTATGATGGAGATATACGAGGTTTTAAATCAGGTTCATTCAGAGGAAGAATATATGGAATTTCCAGAGATGGAAACAGCTGCATGTATCCGGAGGGTACGGACGAAGCTTCATGACAATCGAAAAAAACATGTATGGCGGACAATTGCGGCGGCTCTGATTGGAGGAGTGGTATTATCCGGGGGAATTGCTTACGCAAACTCAGAAGGCTTGCTAGATAAATTCTTCCATAATGAGCAGACGGAAGAAGTGCCAGAACAGTACGTGGAACGGGAATATATTGAAGAGGATTATCCGAATGGATTGAAGGTTATTACAAATGCAGAGACGAAATTGACATTTGAGATTGAGAAGGCGATCACAACCGGCGATATGGTGGATGTGATCTGGACTGTGACCTACCCGGATTATGACGCAGAAATGTATGATGTGGATTTCCGGATGCGAGGGGGCGACCTCTATTACGGAGATCAGAAACTGGAAGAGACATCGTCTCTGATTCTCGGAGAAGAAAGTGATCTGAAAGAAAATCAGCGGATGTACGACAGCATTTACCTGATTCCGGATGGCATGGAGCTCGAGGAGGGGGATGTGCTTACAATGAAATTTGATGGTTTAAATGGTGAGACGACGCACATTGATAAAAACGATCCAAAATACGCAGACCGGGATGAGGCGGATCTGGAGGCACTGTATTCCGATACTGTTTTGATTGAGGAAGCAGACTGGACACTGGAATTCGCATTGCAGGAAAGCAAATTTGAACCGGGCACGCTGGATTGCAGCAATTCTGCGAAGATTGTGGAAGCAACGTTAAGTGAACGGATGCTGAAATTTACAAGTGTTGGAGATTTCTCTCTGCATGAGTACATCAAAATCAAGATGAAAGATGGAACGTATATTGGAGGATTTGATTTTGAGGCAGGAGGATCGCAGGATTACGATCAGGAACGGCAACAGATCGACTTTGTAATAGAGTTTACTATGCCGATTGATATCTCACAGGTGGAGCTGGTTGTGATTGGAAACGAGCGACTTCCAATGAAAGAATAAATGAATATAAAAAGACAGAAAGACCGCGGATCGAATGAGCGGTCTTTCGTGTTCTTATGATTGAATCCTGACGCAAAAAGTGGTAAAATATAAATAGTATTTTTGTTACAGGAGGTTTCGGTATATGGAACACAAAAAGGTTAATTTTTTACATTCTGTGCGTCTGAAGATGTTATTGGCGATGGCATTTTTTGCTTTCGTAACGGGAGGATTTGCTTGCGCACTGTTTATTTCTTCTACGAAAGAGGAAATCGGTTCAGTCACACGTGGATATATGCGTGATCTTTCCAGAGCTTATGGCGTTATGCTGGACAATGAGCTGGACACGGATGGTGATGACGCGCTTTCCGGCGAGCATCTGGCTTCGATACTTGCAGGCGTTCAGGTGGAAGGAGTCGAAAGCAGCTACATATATGTAGTCAGCGGCGATGGTACGATGTTGTATCATCCAACGGCAGATAAGATCGGCAAGCCGGTGGAGAACAAGGCGGTCAGTGATGCCGTTGCCAAGATTGCTAAAGGTGAGAAGGTTGAAAATGAAGTTGTTAAATATGAATTTGAGGGTGCAGACAAGTACGCCGGTATCTATGTGAATGATACACAGGATTTTATCATGGTGGTAACTGCCGATTATGACGATGTATTCAGCAGTATCCGGAAGGTAGAAGGAAAAATCGGAATTATCGTATTACTTGAGCTGTTGATTGTTGTAACGATCGGATCTGCATTTGCGCATATTATTGTCAAGCCTATGAATGAGGTTTCTGAACTGACGGTGAAGGTCGGAGATATGGATCTGACGAAAAATGAGATTCAGACCAGACTGGCAAACCGTAGGGATGAGATCGGACGCATGGGACGAAGCCTTGACTATCTGACACAGTCTTTGAAGGGTGTGGTAGAGAATATCAAGGAGAAGAGCGCGCAGGTCATGGACGCTGCTAATGTACTTGACTCAGATGCCACGGAGACATCGACAACGATGGAACAGGTGGAACAGGCGGTCAATGATATTGCGGAAGGTGCAACGACACAGGCAGGTGAGACACAGCGCGCAGAAGAGCATGTTGTGGAGATGGGCAACATGGTGCAGGAGACGAGCGACGAGGTGGAGAAGCTGCTTGCATTTGCACAGGAGATGCAGGAATGTACTTCGCAGGCTTCCGACATTTTGCAGGCATTAGAGAAGGTCAATGCACGTGCTGAGGAGCATATTGACATAATTGCGGAACAGACGAATACAACGAATGAAGCAGCCATGAAGATTAGTGAGGCAACACATCTGATCACATCCATTGCGGAGGAGACGAATCTGCTTGCATTAAATGCCAGTATTGAGGCGGCGAGAGCCGGTGAGCAGGGCAAGGGCTTTGGTGTTGTTGCAAGTGAAATCCAGAAGCTTGCGGAGCAGACAAATGAGTCAGCGACGCATATCGAAGAAATCGTACAGGAACTGCTGCGTGATGCAGAAAAGGCAGTGGAGACGATGTATGGCGTGAAGGAAATCATGCATACACAGAGTGACCATGTGGAACAGACGGAGAGCGCATTTGAACAGGTACAGTCAGGGGTTGAACAGTCAATCGAAGGAATCAACCGCATTTCGGAGCATACAACCCGACTGAATGATGCAAGAGAAAAGGTTGTAGGAATCGTGCAGAACCTGACATCCATTGCAGAGGCAAATGCAGCCGGAACCGAGCAGACATCTGCATCCGCAACAGAGGTTGGTGCAATCATGGAAGATATTTCCGGCAAATCAACAGCGATGCGTCAGGCAGCGCAGGAACTGGATGACGGTATGAATATATTCAAATTATAAATCGACAAGGAGGAACGCAATGTATTTTGAAAAATCAAAAGGCTTCCCTGCTGATTTCTTATGGGGCAGTGCATCTGCTGCATATCAGGTAGAGGGTGCCTGGAATGAAGATGGAAAGGGAATGTCAAACTGGGACAAGTTTGTACGTATTCCGGGTAAGACTTTCCAGGGTACAACCGGTGACAAGGCGGTTGATCATTATCATATGTATAAAGAGGATGTCAGGCTGATGGCAGAGATGGGGCTTAAAACCTATCGTTTTTCCATCGCGTGGTCACGTATTATCCCGGATGGAAATGGTGCAATCAACGAGAAGGGCTTGAAGTTCTACGATGATCTGATCAACGAGCTGATCGCGAACAACATCGTGCCGATGGTAACGGTATATCACTGGGATATGCCACAGGCACTGGAAGACCAGTATCATGGTTGGGAAAGCCGCCAGATTGTAGATGACTTTGTTCGCTATGCAACAATCTTGTTTGAGCATTTTGGCGACCGTGTAAAGCATTGGATCATCATGAATGAGCAGAATGTATTTACCGGTCTGGGCTGGATGGGAGGTATGCACCCACCAGGAAAGATCGATGAGGAGAAGCTGTTCTATCAGGTAAATCATCATGCATTTATGGCACATGCTAAGAGTGTACTTGCTTTGAAGAAATTACATCCGGAAGCATTGGTTGGATCTTCATTTGCATATGGACCATCTTACGCGATTGACTGTCATCCGGAAAATGCGATGGCAAAAGCAGATTATGATGATCTGAAGAACTATTACTGGATGGATGTATACGCATATGGTAGATATCCGCGCGCTGCAATGGCATATCTGGAAAGTAGAGATGTTGCTCCACAGATGGAAGCGGGAGATGCAGAAATCCTGAAGGAAGCTGCAGCCAAGGTTGATTTTATGGGTGTAAATTATTATCAGACTACGGTTGTAGAATACAACCCAATCGATGGTGTTGGCGCATCGCACGAGATGAATACGACCGGAAAGAAGGGAACTGCAAAGGTACAGGGCGTGCCTGGACTCTTCAAGAATCCTTCCAATCAGTTCCTTCCTACTACAGATTGGGATTGGACGATCGATCCGATGGGCATCCGTATGTGCTGCCGTGAGATTACTTCCCGTTATGATCTCCCAATCGTGATTTCAGAAAACGGACTGGGTGCGTTCGATAAGTTCGAGGATGGAAAGATTCATGATCCATATCGTATCGATTACCTGAAGCGTCATATCGAAGAGCTTAAAAAAGCTTGCGATGATGGCTGCCGCGTACTTGCTTACTGTACATGGTCTTATACCGACCTGCTGAGCTGGCTGAATGGTTACCAGAAGCGGTACGGATTTGTCTATGTTGACCGCGAGGAGGACGAAAACAGCGGAACACTCAACCGCTACAAGAAGGACTCCTTCGACTGGTATAAGCATGTGATCGAGACAAACGGCGAGGAACTGTAAGAACCACGCGATCTGCGACAAAATCAAGAAGAGTAATTCAAAGACTGCAACGTATCTGCGTTGCAGTCTTTTTGCGTGCCAATGTTCCCGTATTTGCATATAGTATATTAGAAACTTCGACCAGATATATCCAACGGAAGTTGCGATAAAATTCGAAGTTTCAAAAAAATATTTGGAGGGAACAATATGGCACGCGTATTTATTGGCGTAGGACATGGCGGTACCGACCCCGGCGCTGTTGGCTATCTCGTTGAAAAGGACGTGAATTTGAAGATGGCGAGAGCCTGCTACGATTACCTGCAGGCAAGGGGCATTGACACGCGCATTTCACGAACGGGGGATGTGACCGATAAGCTGGTATCAAAGATCGACCGCTGTAATGCATTTGCACCGGATCTCGCGCTGGATATCCACAATAACGCTGGTGGTGGGGATGGCTTCGAGATCTTCCACAGTGTAGTCGGTGGCAAAGGAAAGGAGCTTGCACAGAACATTGAGAAAGAAGTTGTGAAGATCGGGCAGAACAGTCGGGGCTTGAAGACGAAGAAGAATTCTTATGGACACGACTATTTCGGATTTATCCGGAGTACGATATGTCCGGCGGTCATCTGCGAGGGTGTATTTGTAGATAACAAAGCGGATGCGGCGCAGGCAGATACCGATGCAGAATGCCTCGCATTTGGTGAGGCGTATGCCCGTGGAATCCTTGCAACACTCGGAATTGCGGATACGGCTGGGAAAACAGACACAACAAGCAAACCAAATGGTGCATCTGGAACGAAGACACCTGCACCGGCTACTGGAAACACAAGCGGTTATAAGGTAAAGGTAACGGCGAACGGCTTGAATATCCGCAAGGATGCGGGAGTCGCACATACAGTAACCGGGGTAATCCGTGACAAGGGCGTGTACACGATCGTGGCTGAAAAGACAGTATCCGGGCAGAAATGGGGAAAACTGAAAAGTGGTGCTGGATGGATTTGTCTCGCCTACACGAAAAAAGTGTAACACTTGACAATTAAAATCAAAAATAATATTTCACAAAGGATTCTCAAGTTGCGAAATAAGTGGTATAATGTACAGCATATGGCGGTCAGAGGAAATTCTGCGTGCCTGAATTAGGAGGATTACAAAAATGGAAAAAAGAGAGTTGGTATATTATCGACTGGATAAGATTGACGGTAAAATCTTAGATATCCTGCAGGGAAATGCAAGAGCATCTTTGAAGGAAATTGCAGAGCAGGTATTTCTGTCTCCGACAGCCGTTGGCGCACGTATTGACCGTATGTTGCAGGAGGGAGTGCTGGAAGGATTTACAACGAGACTGAACCCAGAAGCCATGGGACATTATATCAAAGCATTTATCAATCTGGAGGTACAGCCGGAACAGCGTGAAGAGTTCAACGAGTACATTGACGGCGTATTGAATGTCGTAGAATGTAACTGCGTGACAGGCGATTTCTCTATGCTGATCGAGGTTCGTTTCCCAACAACAACCGAGCTGGATCATTTCGTAGGCGAGTTGCAGAAGTTTGGTAAGACAAAGACACAGATTGTATTCTCAACATGCGTGAAGCACAGATGCCGGTACTGGAAGGTGGATGGCAGAGATTTTGAGTCTCATGCCAAGGCATCAGAAAATCCGGAATCTGAGAAAATAGATAAATAGACGAATAGACAAAGGATTTTTAAGTGAAAAAAAATTTCACGAAAGATTCTAAAGTTTTTTCTTTACATTTGTTTGTTTTAGTATTATAATGTGCCTATCGGTTGAAAGATGCCGAAATATTTAATTCCTAGGGGGAAATTTACTATGTCATATGTTGACGAGGTACTCGAGGTAGTACGAAAGAAAAATGCAGATCAGCCAGAATTTTTACAGGCAGTAACAGAAGTACTTGAGTCTCTTAGACCATGTATCGATGCGAACGAGGAATTATACAAGAAGAATGCAATTCTTGAGAGAATTACAGAGCCAGACAGACAGCTCATGTTCCGTGTTCCATGGGTAGATGACAATGGTCAGGTTCAGGTAAATAGAGGTTTCCGTGTACAGTTCAACAATGCAATCGGACCTTACAAGGGTGGTATTAGACTTCACCCATCCGTAAACCTTGGTATCATCAAGTTCTTAGGTTTTGAGCAGGTATTAAAGAACTCACTTACAACACTTCCAATCGGTGGTGGTAAGGGTGGTTCTGACTTTGATCCAAAGGGCAAGTCAGACCGTGAGATCATGGCATTCTGCCAGAGCTTTATGACAGAGCTTTGCAAATATATCGGTGCTGATGTCGATGTACCTGCCGGTGACATCGGAACAGGCGCAAGAGAGATCGGCTTCATGTTCGGTCAGTACAAGAGAATCCGTGGAATGTTCGAAGGCGTTCTTACAGGTAAGGGACTTACATATGGTGGTTCACTTGCTCGTACAGAAGCTACAGGATATGGTTTATTATACCTTACAAGTGCACTTCTGAAGGATCACGATATCGATATCGCTGGCAAGACTTGTGCAGTATCCGGTGCCGGTAACGTAGCAATCTACGCAATCCAGAAGGCACATCAGCTTGGTGCGAAGTGTGTAACATGTTCTGATTCTACAGGTTGGATCTACGATCCAGAAGGAATCGACGTTGACCTTCTGAAGGAGGTTAAGGAAGTTAAGAGAGCACGTCTTACAGAGTACGCTGCAGCTCGTCCATCTGCTCAGTATCATGAGAAGAAGAACGCAGATGATCATGGTGTATGGTCTGTTAAGTGTGACCTTGCTCTTCCATGTGCAACTCAGAACGAGTTGAACCTTGACGATGCTAAGATGCTTGTAGCAAACGGCGTTATCTCTGTAACAGAGGGTGCTAACATGCCTACAACATTGGAAGCTACAAAGTACCTTCAGGAGAATGGTGTTCTCTTCGTAGGTGGTAAGGCTGCAAATGCAGGTGGTGTTGCTACTTCTGCACTTGAGATGAGCCAGAACTCTGAGAGACTTTCTTGGACATTTGAGGAAGTTGATGGAAAGCTTAAGGGAATCATGGAGACAATCTACGCTAACATTTCTGATGCTGCTAAGAGATACAATGCAACCGTTGGCGGAAACGATGACTATGTAGCTGGTGCTAACATCGCTGGTTTCGAGAAGGTTGTAAACGCTATGCTTGCACAGGGTGTTTGCTAATTACGAGTTCTCAAGATAATAAAGGATAAGGTTAAGTCCTGTAAACCAAGGGTTTATAGGACTTTTCTTTTTGTATGTATAAGACATGTGATTGTTAGAATATTCATGAATATAAGAAAATTTGCACTATTTGAGCTGTAAAATTCTACGTTGAATTTTACAGCTCGGTTTTGTATAATATATAAATAAAGAAACTATATTTAAGAAAGGAAGTTGATTTTATGCCGAATATATTACCTGTGTCAGATTTAAGAAATTATAATGAAGTGTTAAAAAATTGCCAAGTTGGAGAACCTGTGTTTTTGACCAAAAATGGCAGAGGCAGGTTTGTGGTTATGGATATGGAAGATTATGAACGTGAAAAGGCGGAAAAGAAACTGCTTATGAAGTTGCAGGAGGCAGAAGAAAGAGTTAAGGATGAAAGTGCCTGGATGAGCTTGGATGAACTTAAGAAATCTGTAGGGGTATAGCTTATGATGAAATTACGGATTAACCCTATTGTGGCAGAGGACTTAAAGAATATTAAAGAGTATATTGCCGAAGACAATGAAGAAATGGCAGTAAAAACCATTCAGGAGATATATGCCCGATTTGAGAATATACAGCAATTTCCATATATGGGGGCGGATCTTGCCAAGAGAGTCAGCTTCCGGACGGATTATAAGTATGTGATTTGTGGGAATTATGTAGTGTTGTATAAGATTAGAGATGAGTATGTAGAGATTTACCGGGTGATGAATCGGCATCAGGATATTACGAAGATATTTTAAATTAAACTAGAAACAGTCATTCTAAGGGTGCAAGGAATGGTAGAACGTATGGGGATGCTTAGAATTTAGAATAAAGCGGGATTTCAGATAGGAGCAAGATATGAGAAGAAAATATTATTATGTGATAGTGGCAGCCCTGATGCTTTCCCTCGCAGGGTGCGTGTCAGACAAGCAGGATAATCAAAAGGAACAGGGAAATATCACAACAGAAGGCAGTCAGAAAGATCAGGATAATGTTACGACAGAACATGGACAAGCGCAGGCGAAGGATGAGAAGCTAACACTGGAATATGTATGTGAGGAATTCAACATCGACGAATCGGAATTTGATGGCGTTGATTTCGACGCATTTGTCAGCTATTACGGATTGACCTACGAGAATATCGGCGAGGGAGATCCGAGATTTCTGCTTAATGATTATAAGGAGTTACAAGATAGAACAGAAATTCCCGATTATGCTGCACTGAAGATTACGACGAACAAATTCCTGCCAGAATATCAGGATCAGGTAGAGACGGTCATTGTGGAACATGTAGAAGGAGAAACATGCCAGACAACCGTGATTGATTTGAAGCTTGGTAAAGTATTCACTACAAATGGAAACATCGAAAACCTATCTGCCGACGATATTGTGGGAGCTGCGGACGACGCGACGAAGGACGCAATCATCAATAGCATGAATAATCGAAATATCTGTAGTTGGGAAGCAGAGAACGTAGATGAGGACTCAGATATCACGGGAATACAAGCAGGCTGTTCGATTATTATAAAAATGTCAGATGATACGTGCTATGGAATTTCTTACAGGTCAGAAAATAGTACCGGAGACATGGATGGGTTTGTAAGTGATATGGAATCGCTGGTGTTAAATTAGAATGGAATCAGAACAATAGAATGGGATTGAAATAAGTTTAAATGAGCGATTATAAGAGGGGTGCAAATTGAAGAAATTCTATAATACAATGAAAAAGAGAAAGATGGTGTTTCTGATTCTTATGGTTGAACTGCTCTTATGGTAGGTGCATGTGGGAAGAAAATGGCAAGTGCGAAAGTGCAAGAATCAATTCGGAGAGCAGGATTGAAGTTTAATATGCGGATGCACAGTTGGAAAATGCAAAGAAAAGTATGGTTGATGTTTTAAACATGAATTCCTCTGTCAATCTTATGGGAACCGCGGATCTGTCTGTGGCGTATAGCAAGGATTTTACAAGACTGGTTGTGTCGGGGCAGGAGAAGGATTTACAAGAGAGGGTACTGTTGTCACAGGCTGTCTCTTATACACATCTCCGAGCCCCGAGACCCTAAGACATCTCGTATGCCG
>ERZ1026975.1526-NODE-1526-length-10498-cov-7.538926_pt1 | contig 10498 bp, 9 predicted proteins | sample MGYA00519561_ERZ1026975 | MGnify/ENA primary metagenome ERZ1026975 (study PRJEB26926, sample SAMN06164672) | human gut metagenome | biome: ENVO:00009003; feature: ENVO:2100002; material: ENVO:00002003 | host: Homo sapiens | place: USA | collected 2012 ... | reverse complement strand
ATGCACAACCTTTCATTTGTCATTTTACTAACTTTTTAATTCAACCAACGGGTAAACATTTATGTTTGATTATGCCGAGACGATGTATCTAAGGCGTAGCCAAAGATACGGAAAATGCGGCGGATTGCAAATTTTTCACCGGCGACATGCAGGATTTCGCAGTCGAAGTCATTTATTATATGACCGAAAGCGGGAGTACCCGATTGAAAAGAGGCGATTTACAGGTCGGACGCACGAGAATGCAGGGTTGGCCGTACAAAAAAAATCGAGGTAATCCGAGAAGGTATTCGATTTCGGACGAGCACCGTCCTGAAATCTTAGTAACGAACGAGTCCGTTACAACCTCTCGAGTTCCTCTACCAACCTAAAACTACTAACCTAAATGAACCTTAAAACTTCGGGTACAAAGATAAGGCGTTTTTCGAGATTGTGCAAGTATTTTAGTAAATATTTTTAATATTTTATTCAGATTTTTTAGTAACTATGTGGTTATGTGGTTTTTCGCTCCCGGGGCACCGTGCGGCGGCTACGGCAGGAAACCTTGTGCGGAAGAGCATCGCAGGGTTCTCTTCGAGATCGGAGGCACGGCACGGACGTTGTTCGGCAAGGACAAAAAAAGAAGGAAACCCGATACCGGGCAGAACGCCGCGGCTCGCTGTTTCCTCACCAACCTAAAACTACTAACCTAAATGAACCTTAAAACTTCGAGTACAAAGGTAAGGCGTTTTTCGGAATCGTGCAAATATTTTAGTAAAAAAATTTACAATTTTTTGAATATTTTTTAATATCAATATATAAACTCCTAATTTACAATCAATTGAAAGCTACGCCGAATTTTATTGTTTTCCGATGAAATAGTCGTAACTTTGCACGCCCTATTAAAAGTCTATGGTTTCGGTCATTATTCCCAACTATTGCCACGCGCCCTATCTCAGGCAGCGCATCGACTCGGTGCTCGCGCAGTCCTACTCCGATTTCGAGGTAGTGCTGCTCGACGACTGCTCGACGGACGGGAGCCGCGAGGTGATCGAACGTTACCGGAACCACCCGCGCATCAAGCAAATCGTCTACAACGACCGCAACGGCGGTTCGGCCTTCGCCCAATGGCGCAAGGGGTTCGCGCTCACGCAAGGAGAGTACATCTGGATCGCCGAGAGCGACGACTACGCCGATCCGGCGTTCCTCGAACGCTGCGTGGCGGAGCTCGATGCCGATCCCGCGTGCGTATTGGCCCACACGCTGAGCCGCACGGTCGACTCGGAGGGACGGCCGTTCGGGAAAGTCCGCCATGCGGGACATCCCGTACGCCGCATGGACGGGCGATGCTTCGTGCTGAGGCACCTGCTGCGCCGCAACGAACTCTACAACGCCAGCATGGCCGTCTTCCGCCGTTCGGCACTGCCTGCGGCAGGGGAATACGAAGGATTCCGCTACGCCGGCGACTGGTATTTCTGGATGCTCGTCGCATTGCAGGGCCGCGTGTCCACCGTCTTCGAACCGCTCAACGCCTTCCGCCGCCACGACGCGGCCACGACGACGCAGGGCGAACGGACGGGCGGACTCTACGAGGAGGTGTTGCAGATCCTGCCTGCCATCTTTTCGCGGATGCGGACGGCGGCACCGGTACGCTGGGCGCTCGAAGGCAAGCAGCTTTGCCGGCTGCACAGAGCCCGCCGGCGGTTCGGACGGAACGAAGCCTACGAACGGCTGTGGAGCCGCTGGTGCGAAACCTACCGATGCGACCCGTTGCGCAGAGCGTGGTACCGAATTTACGGGGCGCTGCCCGACAGCATGTTTTTTTAATGTGAAGATGGAACAATTCAAGACATCCCTGGTCATCTCGACCTACAATTGGCCGGAGGCATTGGAACTTTGCCTGAAAAGCAGTTTACGGCAGACGGTCGCGCCCGCCGAGATACTGGTCGCCGACGACGGTTCGGACGAGCGCACCGCACAGCTGATCGCACGTTACCGCGTGCAGACGTCCATCCCGATCGTCCACGTATGGCAGGAGGACACCGGATTCCGCGTCGGCAGCATCCGCAACAAGGCGATCGCGCGCGCCACGGGCGCCTACATCATCCAGGTCGACGGCGATGTCATCCTCCATCCGGATTTCGTGCGCGACCATGTCTCCATCGCACGTCCGGGACGCTTCGTCAGCGGCAGCCGCGTGCTGCTGGGTCCCAGATATTCGGCAGGACTGCTGGCGAACCGCTCGATCGACATCAACGCATGGAAAAAGGATGTCTCCAACAGGCTGAACGCCATCCGCATCCCCTGGGCATCGCCGGTCTTCGGCCGCTACAAGCCCGAAGTGACGCGCGGCTGCAACATGGCCTTCTGGCGCGACGACGCCATTTGCGTCAACGGCTACAACGAACTGATCCAGGGCTGGGGCAGCGAGGATTACGAATTCGGCAGCCGGCTGTGGCACATCGGCGTGCAGCACTTCTCGCTCAAACTTTCGGGCATCGTCTACCATATCTACCACAACGTCCGAGCCCGCGACCAGGCTGTCGCCAATCAGGTATTGGCCAACCTCACGCGCAGTCGGCGTCTGCTGCGCTGCAAACAGGGCATTTCGCAATACCTCTATCCCGATCCCGAAACGACGACACTGGTCAGAGAGGTGCAGGAATAGCCCCGCGCGCGGATCACTTCGCGGCGGGGATGATCCCCCGCCACGCCCGCCGCATGCGGCGTTTCGTCCAGCTGTGACAACCGAACGGCAGGTCGCCGCCCAGCCGCCGCAGGGCGTAGGCCGGATGGGTGTCGATCGAGAAACGCAGCGCTTCGTCGGGCGCCGGATAACGGAATTCACGAGGCACGACCGCCCAGAACACATCTTCGTTATGGAGATGGCAAGGATCGGCGAGGTAGCTCTCGGCCTCCGTGCGGTAGGTCGCACAAGCCCGCCGGAACGCCTCCACACGGCGCAGCGACAACCCGCCGTTGCCGACGCGGCCGTAAAGCACCTGTCGCGAGGCCTCTCCCCGGCGACGTTTCATCTGCTCCCTCCACTGCATATACTGTTTGACCAGCGGCAGATCGTAAAGCGGCCGCCGAAGCCACGGCGCCGCCACGCAGTCGTAGCCCCGCCGGCACCAGTCGCCCAGCTCGTCGCGGAAAATCCATGCGTCGGTATGGCAGATCAGGATATATTCGGTATCGGGAAACGACGCATAGAACTCCTCGCTGAGCATCATGCGGTTGTAACCCGCAATGCCGTTGCGCCGGCCGAGCCACTCGTCGCCGACGGCGCGCGTCTCCAACCCCAGTTCCCGGCAGCAGGCGGGCGGCGTCACCCCCCGGGGATGAAGCACCGTGAAAGGCCATGCGGCCAGCACGCGGACGTTGTTCCGCAACGAAGACTCCTCGTCGGGCGTCAGCTCCCGATAGACGGGAACGACGACGCGCACGAGCGAACGGGGGGAATCAGCCATGACGAACGAGCGATTTGAGATGATATTTCAGATACTTGAACGGCAGCGCCCATGAGGCGGCACGGCCGGGATAGGCGCGGATGTAGCGCACGATCCGCCGGAAGGGGCAGGCGCCGAAGAGCCGTTTCTGGCAGAGCAGTTTCAGGAAATAGGCCTCGGCGCGGCGGTCGAGATCGGCCAGCCGGGCCCCGTCGAGCGGTTCGACGCCGAGCGGCAGCCGGCCGGCCCATTTGCGGTGGTAGGTTTCGAGCGCTTCGAGCCAGCCGTAGGAGTAGGCTCCGGCCGAGAAGTGCTCGACGAGTACCGTATTGCAGACGTAGTTGCGACGCCCCGCCGCGAAAACGGCCGTCGTGAAATCGAGGTCGTAACAGTGGAAGCCGGGGAACGTCCGCCCGTCGAACGGCGTGGCGGCCCATACGTCGCGCCGCACGACGAGGCACATGCCGTCGAGCGTGACGACGGGCGAGAAATCGGTCCCGCCGGGATTCTTCGCGTGGAGGTGACGGCCGCCGCCGTGGTGCTGCACATAGTTGGCGCGCATGTCGCCCACACCGTGCAGCCACGCTGTCGTCCGCCGCAGTTTGAGCACGCTTCCCGCAAAGCCGATCACCCCGCAGTCGGGTTCGCACAGCTTCGCGGCGAGCCGCGCACCCCACCCTTCGGTCAGGAAGCGGACGTCCTCGTGCACGAAGCAGAGATACTCGCCACCGCTGCGTTCGGCGCAGCGGTCGTAGACGTCGCACAACCCGACATTCCGGCCGCGGTTGTCCCACACGTCGAATTCGAACGGTTCGCCGATCGTCGCGGCGACGTTGCGCCGCAGCGCTTCGGCGGCGGCCGGATCGACCGAGCAGCATATCAGCGTGAAACGAGGTGCATCCATTTCGTCATCGCATCGTTGCATGTTCCACATAATCGGCCGCGGCGTCGGCCATCCGTTCGCCGTCCAGCGCCGCCGAAACGATTCCGCCCGCATAACCTGCCCCTTCGCCCGTGGGGAACAGTCCCCGCACTTCGGGGTGCATCCCCGTGGCCGGATCGCGCGGCACGCGCACGGGCGTCGACGTGCGCGACTCCACCCCGACGACCACCGCCTCGCCGGTCACGAAGCCCCGCATCCGCCTCCCGAAGGTCCGCAGTCCCGCCCGCAGGCTTTCGGCGATGAAGCGCGGCATCCACCCGTCGAGCCGCGACGGGGTGATCCCCGGGATATAGGAGGTCGCGGGCAGCGTCCGGCTCGGCCGTCCCGCCACGAAATCGGCCACACGCTGCGCCGGCGCGACCTGCGCCGCACCGCCGTGCAGTCGGGCGGTCTCCTCGAACATCTGCTGGAAGCGCAGTCCCGCCAGCTCGCCCCACTCGTCGCGCAGGTGGGCGAAATCGTCGAGCCGCACCTCGGTCACCAGCCCCGAATTGGCATAGGGCGAGTTGCGCAGCGAAGGGGACATGCCGTTGACCACCGACTGCGCAGCATCGGTCATCGCCGGCACGATAAACCCGCCCGGACACATGCAGAACGAGTAGACGCCCCGTCCGCCCTCCTGGCTCACGAGCGAATAGGAGGCTGCGGGGAGGTATTCGCCGCGTTCGCGGCAATGGTACTGGATCGAATCGACGAGCGCCTGCGGATGCTCGATGCGCACCCCCATGGCGAAGGGCTTGGCCTCGACGCGCACGCCGCACGCATACAATGTCTCGTATATATCGCGCGCCGAGTGGCCCGTGGCCAGCACAACGGCCGCACCCTCGATGCGTTCGTCACCGCAGCGCACACCCGTGATCCGCCCGTCGCGCAGATCGAAGCCCGTCACGCGGCTGCCGAAACGGATCGCGCCGCCCGCCGCCTCGATCGTTCGGCGGATGTTGGAGATGATGCGGGGCAGCTTGTCCGTCCCGATATGGGGATGCGCCTCGTAGAGAATCTCCTCCGAAGCGCCGTGGAAGACGAGCGTCTGCAACGCCTTGTGGTAATCGCCGCGCTTCTTGCTGCGCGTGAAGAGCTTGCCGTCGGAAAACGTCCCCGCGCCGCCTTCGCCGAAAGCGTAGTTCGAGTCGGGATCGACCGCGCCGTTGCGGTTGATCTGCGCGATGTCGCGCTTGCGCTCCGCAACCCGTTTGCCGCGTTCGAGCACGATCGGACGGTAGCCCCGCTCGATCAGCCGCAGCGCCGCGAACAGTCCCGCCGGGCCGGAACCCACGACCACCACCTCGGTGCGGTGGTCCACCTGCGGGTAGTCGAAATGCACGGGAGCCGGCTGCGGTTCGCCGTCGGCATAGAGTTCGAGCGTGAGATGCACCTTCGGCTGCCGCTGCCGCGCGTCGATCGAGCGTTTGACAACCCGTAGCAGCGCCACGTCCCGCTCGGCGACGCCTGCGGCACGGGCGGCCAGCGGCGCATAGCGGTGCACGTCGGCGGCCTCCTCGGGTTTGAGCGTAAGGACAACGGTCTGCGGCATAACGGACAGGGATAACGTGCAACAAAGATAACGTTTTTTGCGCATTTTCGCGCACCGCCCGCCGCAGCAGCAGGAATTTCCGAAACAACCGTCCCCCGATTCCGGCACCGCCCTCCCCATACAGTCCCTACCGATCCGTGTCACGACCGCAGTGTCTTCGGTCACACGCCGAAGCCTTAATGTACTCAATATACGCCACGGTGCCTTTCCGCCACGACGATCGCCGCCTATTTCCGAACCTCTTCCGTGTACCCACGGCTCCGCACGGTTGCGGATCGAAAAATTTCGGTTCCCTTTGACTCGGCCTCAGATAGTTCGTCTCGGCAAAATGCAAACGAGTTTGCTTTTGCCCTCGCTTATTCGTACTTTGGCTGGCGCCGTAGATACTTCGTCTCGGCATAATCGAGCTAACGTTTGCTTCTGCGCTCGACTTTTCGTATCTTTGGCTTCGCCTTAGATACTTCGCCTCGGAAAAAATGCAAGCGAGCTTGCTTTTTTCTCTCGGCTTATTCGTATCTTTGTCCCACCCATGCGGGTATGGTGGAATTGGTAGACACGTCAGACTTAGGATCTGATGCTTCACGGCGTGGGGGTTCGAGTCCCTTTATCCGCACAAAGGAGCCTTTTCGAAGGGCTCCTTTTTCGTTGCCCGTTCGATGCAAACAAGTGCAAATTGATTGTATATCATCGTTTTGCAAAGGTTGTTCGAAGCTTGTTCGGGAAGAACCGGAACGCATTTCGAAGAAGATCGTCAGGTGGCAAAAAGGTGGGCAGAGCCTATTTTCAGCTTCCGAAAAGGGAACTGCCACCTTTTTAGCATACAATGCACTGTTTTACTGTGTGTTGCGTCGTAATAAAGTTTCCTTGCCGACGTTTTGTTAACCCTTAAAACCGTCACGAGTTATGAGACAGGAAACTTTTACCATCCTTTTCCTCATGCGGAAAGGAAGAACGAAAAAGAACGGTCTGGCGTCGATTTACGCCCGCATCACTACGGGCAGTCTGCGGCAGGAATTCTACTTCCATTGCGAGGGCAGGCCCGAACTGTGGAACCAGAAGAAGGAGCGGATGATGGGCACGAGCCGCCTCGCGCTGAAAGTCAATGAAATGCTCGACGAGTTCCGCGTACAGATACTCGACATCCGCACCAAGCTGCTGGCCGAGGGCTATGCGGCCAATGCGGCGCAGATCAAGCAGCGCTACCTCAACCCGACCTGCAACACGATGATGCTCATCGCGGGTCTTACCGATTACGCGAAGCGGCGGCAGGGCGAGGTGGGGGTGCGCATCACGCAGCGCACGGCCGACAAGTACGAACGGCTGCTGCGCTACCTGAAACAGTACCTCGCCCAGCGCGGCAAGGCCGAGGACATCCCCGTCGAGCGGATGAACTACGAGTTTCTGGACGGCTTCAACCTCTTCCTGCAAACCGCCCACCGCTGCCGCCATAACGGGGCGGTCGCCGTCATGGACTGTCTGCGCAACTTCGTCCTCTACTGCCTGCGCAACGAGTGGATCACGAAAAATCCGTTCCGCTACTATAAACTCAAAGAGGACGAGGTGCAGGCCAAAGAACACCTTACGGCGCATGAACTGGAACTGCTGACCCGCAAGGAGCTCGACCACCGGCTGGCACGCATCCGCGACGTCTTCGTCTTCTGCTGCCTGACGGGGCTGGCCTTCGCCGACGCCGACCACCTGCGGCGCGAGCACCTCTCGCAGGACGACGAGGGGCGGTGGTGGATCCACAAGCCGCGCGAAAAGACCTCCGTCATGAGCCGCATCCCGCTGCTTCCGGCCTCGCTCGAAATCCTGCGTCGCTACGAGCGGGACGAGGCGTGCCTCGCTCGCGGGCGCGTGCTGCCCACGCCGAGCAACCAGAAGATGAATGCCTACATGAAGGAGATCGCGGCCGTGTGCGGCATCGACAAGGTGCTGACCACCCACTGCGCCCGCCACACCTTCGCCTGCATGGCCGTCGAATACGGGATGCCGATCGACGTGCTGGCCAAGATTCTCGGCCACTCGAACACCAACATGACGCGCCACTACGCCAAATTCTCCGAGACGGTCATCGGCCGCGCGATGGAGGCCTTCGGCGAGCGGCTGGCGTCGGCGGCTTCGGCCGAGTAACAGGTCGTCGAGGTCTCGGACGGATCGACACGAGGAAAAGAAGATTAGCCCGCTGTTGAGCGCGAAGCCGGCTGCGTGCCGGCCCCGACGGCGCGGTAACGGAGTGAGCGGCCCGATAAGGGCCGCTCGCTCTGGTCATTACGGAGACGGCGGCGAATCGCTCTTCGGCTGCGGCCGCGCAGGATGCGGGGGCGCTGAGCGGGTGTCGCTCAGCGGCGACGCCGTACCGCTTCGGCAACTCGATTCCAATCCTGCTCGAATCGGTCGCTCAGGCAGCATTCCAACTGAAATAGCGGCAGGGATCGGGGATCGACTGCGCCCGAACGGATGCGCATCGCGTATTCGACGAGCTGCGACAGGGCGCAGCAGTCGCGCAGAGCGAGATACGGTGCCGCGCGGAAGCCGTCGCTGCGTACGGTCATCGACCCTTCGCGTCCTGCCAGCCGGACGATCGGCCGGTCGTCTTCCGCCGCATCGCCGTGCAGGATATAATCGTCGAGATTGAAATCCGACTCGGTGAAATCGAGGCGGAACGACCGCTCGTCGAGATAGGTCGCCCGATCGACCAGCACGTCGCGGACGTACCGTGCGAGGTCTAACGAAGGGTCCGTGCGGAAATCGTCGATCGGCCGGTCGACCACGCGGATCGGCAGGTCGGCCGCCGCGAGATCCAACGTGCCGACTTCGCGCAACCGCCCGACGATCGTCGCTACATAGCGGGCATGGAACTGTTCCGACACGCGGTCGCGCGCTTCGTCGCTCAATACGATCGGGCCTTTTCCGGTCTTCATGCGCCGTGCGCCTCCCGCACGCAGTCGATGGCCGCGAGACGTTCGTACTGCCTGCGCAGCTCAGCGATGATCTTGGTGTTACAGCGCCGGACGATCCGCCGGAGCCGTGCGGCGTCTTCGGGCGTCAGCGCATAACGCGCGATCGTCTCGTCGTCGACCGTCAGCGGCTCGTTCGCGAGAATCGCCGCGCGGCAGCGATACATCATGTAGTTCGGGAACTCGCTGACGATTTCTTCGACCGCCGTGTCGAGGTCTTCGCTGTCGATCTCGCAGAGCGCCGTGCCCTCGGGCGAGCAGAACACTTCGCCGTGTTTACGGTACATCTCCCCGCGCTCCTTCTCCGAGCAGTAGACCGAGAAGCTGATCAGGAAGATCTGCCCTTTGGGCTTGAAGGAGGCGTAACGGGCGCAGAACTCGGGGATGGTATAGGTTTCATCGGGGAGGTCGCCACGCGATAAATCCTCGGTCAGCGCGATGCGGAACTCCGTCTTCGGCGCGGCCTTGAAGAGGGCATAGATGTAGGGCGCCCGCTCGTACAGGGCCGTCAGGATCGAACGGATGTCCCGCCGGTAGTCGAGGCTCGGGGAATCGTCCTCGGTTTTCACGTCTTCATCGGTTTCGAGCAGGAGGAGTCGGGCCAGCTCGTCGGGGAGTGTCGTTTCCTTTTTCATTGTAATTTAAGTATCGAATTAGTTGTTCAGGGGTCGTATTAAGTGCAATTTGCGGAGTATATCGGAGCTGCCCCGCCCGCCACTCCGCCGCACAGCTCCGTGCGGCGGAGGCGACGAATTGTAAGATTACCAGACCTTCCGGCGAAAAATGCCGGCGATTTCTATGTTTCGTTTCACTTGCTCGACATGACATCGCCGCCACTCCGCCGCACGGAGCTGTGCGGCGGAGGCGACGTACCAGTACTCGTCAGTTACGGATCGCGGGGACCGTATGGGAAGGGCAGCGACATCGCCGAACCTAAAACTTTTACTTGAAAAAGAAACAAGGCGATGCCGCCGCCTGTAAGATCGGCGGAGCGTGAAGAGCGGCCGAACCGTTGCGGGCAAAAGCGTTGCGGACGAAGGCGTCGTGCCCGCATGCCGATTCCGCCGGCCGAGGATTCGGCAGGTGAAGTTCGTATATTTTATTGTATTCGGGGCGGGACGGAGCATAACGTTCGGGATAACGATGTGTGCGTTCGCTGTGAAAACAAGCGCGGAGAGCCCCCAAACTGTTTCGGACGAAAGTGCTACGAACGAGGGTGTTGCGGACAAAGACGTTGCAGACAAAGGCGTCGCGGGCGCAAGCATCATGCCCGCATGCCGATTCCGCCGGCCGAGGATTCGGCAGATGCAGTTCGTATATTTTATTGTATTCGGGTCGAGACGGCGCATAACGTTCGGAGCGATGGATCATGCGCCCGCAGGGAAAAGAAAAAGGGGCGCGGTGTCAGCCCCTAACAGCAGGTCGTGGAAAACCCGAAACCGGAAGCTGTCCTACGCCCCAGTCGTGCCCCACCCATAAAAAGGTGGGACATAACTGGGACTGACAACTATTATACCGGTATCAAACCCTCCCTTTAGAGAGGTTTCCACGTTTGCTGTTAGGTATAAAGAGTTGTTTACCCTACCCGTTGGTTGAATTAAAATAAAGCATCTTTAACAAGACCAATTTTACGATG
>ERZ1026975.1517-NODE-1517-length-10573-cov-5.882867_pt1 | contig 10573 bp, 9 predicted proteins | sample MGYA00519561_ERZ1026975 | MGnify/ENA primary metagenome ERZ1026975 (study PRJEB26926, sample SAMN06164672) | human gut metagenome | biome: ENVO:00009003; feature: ENVO:2100002; material: ENVO:00002003 | host: Homo sapiens | place: USA | collected 2012 ... | reverse complement strand
AATTGATAAGGCAAAAGTATTCTTAAATTGGGTACAAAAAACTAAGCCCCTACAAGGGGCAATTATTTTTGTGCCCATTATCAAATTTTATTTAAGAATACCTTGCCGCATGTTGAATAGACTCCTCAAATCAGGATGACAGCAGTATAGCATAGTACACTCTAAAATGCAAGAAGTTTTTACCCGCTGTCCCAAATAAATCAGGAGGGCATTCACCGGGACACCCTTCGATTTGGGGCCTCATGCGCAAATAATTTCTGTGTCCACGATTTCCGCCGCACACGCCCGGATATTGTTAGTTCCTCTGCAACTCATACCACAGGCCGTTGCTCTCGTCGAAGATGTACTTTTCCATAATGTTACCTCCATTTTTTTGATTATCGTGCGCCTACTCTCATTTTGGGCCTTGCGGCCCGTTTCCGTTCCTTTTCAGCCTGTTCCTGCTGGTAAACAGCCTCCAATATCTTGTCCGCCTGTTCTGGGCCAATGGCCCGTCTGACCCGCTCATAGTCCCTGACCTGTCCTTTTAAGCCGTCCCTCTCGGCGCAGACCTCGTAAATCCTGGTGGAAAGAGAGCCGTTCTTGCTGACCTCCCGATCATAGGCGCTTTGCAACCGCTCAAACCTGCTTTTGAGGTCGAAATAGGCCCGATAGACGGAGCGCAGCACTTTGACGATTTTCTCCCAAAGGGGCTTGGCCTTCTTCTCTCGGTAAGACTTGGCCGATTCCAGCGGCCCCGCCTCCGGCAGCGTCCGCTCTGAATCGTCGGAGAAGTCCGCCGCCAGCTTTTCCATGCCCTTGAGCAAGGGAGCTACATCGTCCAGCTTTGCCCTGGCCTGGGCCGCTTTCTTCTCGGCTGCTGCCGCCTCCTTATTCTTTTGGTCGGCCTCAACCTGGGCCAGCGCCGATGCCTCTTGAAGCTGTGCAAGCCGTTCCTGCTCACGCTCCGTCTTGAACTGCATAACAGTCAGATGTTCCTCGGAACTGCCACGCTCCCCGCGCTCTACATTGTCATAGCCAGCGGAGCGCATATGCTCAAAGAAATCGTCTTGCAGGACACTGTACGACTTTCGTAGGACGGGCTTGCCCTTAGCTGTGCATAGCGGTTCTCCGGTAGCTTCGTCCAGAATGGACTTGGACGCCCACTTCTTACTCATGCTCACCTGCATGATCGTTTCCTTGACCTTTCCCACCAGGGACTTGTCCTTACACCGCTTTGTCCAGCGTATCTCCTTCTCCACCACCGGGATATAGACCACATGGAGGTGGTAGTGGTACACGTCCTCCCCCAGCGCCTCGGACATGGCCCGGTTGCGCTCGTCGGCGTGCATGACCGCCGACAAAATATACTGCTCTCCACCCACGATTTTGATTGCGGCTTTATAGGCTTCGGTGTAAAATTGTTTTGCGAAGTCATACCCGCCGTGATTGTAGAAGTAGGCGGAGTTCACATCAAAGACCAACTCACCGTATCGAAATGCGTCCGCCTTAATGCCACGGGTGGAGATCACACCATCGGCCTCCATTTGGGAGAACATCTCCTGATACCCTGCGGATGGGACCTTGAAATGGACATTGAGCGACGTCCGCTCTGGTACAATGTCCTGGTTGACATAGGAATCCTTCTCGCGTTCGTTGTGCTGCTGGGTGTTGCCAATTTTAGTAGCGGTCAGCCTCATATTTCTTGCGTTGGTACGGTCAATGCCGTCGCCTCTCGCCATAGGCAAAAATCCTCCCATTTCAGATGTTTGGTTGTTGAAAATGGACGGGGGTTCGGGGAAGGCACTTCCTGCGGGAAGTGTAATAACCCACTATGACACTTTCGCCCCGTTGGTGCGAAAGTGCCGTGGGCTCTCCGAGGGGGTGCGGGGGCTTTGCCCCCGGCAACTGCGGTTGCCTCCCCCAGCAGGGCCGCCCTTTGAAAAGGGCACCCTGCACCCCGCCTAAACTTTGCCACTCGCCGTTGGGCAGGTGGAAAGGCACAGCCTTTCCACCACCCGGCAAGTGTCCTCCGTGGGCCAAATATCAAGGGGTTCGGGTTGTATTGCCTTGCGGCAATCTCCACCCGCAGGTATGCCCCCTTGACATTTGACCCCGCTCCCCGTGACAGCCGTGACGACCGTGACGATGTTTTAGACACCGCCCCCGCTCTCAAAAAAGCCGTCACAGCCGTCACGGTCGTCACGCCTGGGGAGGCTCCAGCGTCAGGCTGATGCTTCTCCCGGCGTGGGTACGGGTGTTCTCATAACGGATATGATACTCCGTCGCCAGTTTCCCAGCCCGGACATTCAGCCGCATAGCCAAGGCGTTAGGCTTCATATCCACTTGCAGGACCGCTGCCAACTCCGTGGCTGTACCGCCCCAGGACGGCCTCTCCGCCGTGATAAAGGCGGCTACGGCCTCCAGCACCGGGTCGGGGGGGTCTACCCACAACTCCGTTTCCATCCGCTCCAGTGTCCATGTCAGGTGTTCCTTGTCCTTGGTGAGATAGAGCCTCTGGTCTTGCTGGTCACGTCCTACCACATCCAAGGTGGCGGTGCCGTCCGTCCGCTTCTCCTTCTGAAGAAGAAAGGCCCCGTCTGCTGCCCCCGACAGGCCGTTGGTGCCGGAGATCATATCAAACTTGTCGTCGGCCTGCTGCTTCCGAGTGTGATGTACCAGTAGGAGGCAGACGCCGCAAGCGTCAGCAAGGCGTTTCAGCTTTCCTACCACCTCATAATCGTTGGCGTAGCTGTACTTATCCCCGCCAGCCTCCCGAATCTTCTGAAGGGTGTCAATGATAATCAGTTTGGTGTCTGGGTGTTCCTGCACGAATCGCTTTAGCTGTTCCTCCAGCCCGTTGCCGACCTGCTTTGCGCAGATGGAAAAGAGGAGGTCGTTGGTGCCGTCCATGCCGAACATCCGGTAAAGCCGCTCCTGCAAGCGGCGGTGATCGTCCTCCAGCGCCAGATAGAGGACAGTCCCCTTGTGAACGGGATAGTCCCACAGGGGGAGGCCCATGCTGACGTGGTAGGCAAGCTGGGCCATCAGAAACGACTTGCCTACCTTGGGCGCTCCCGCAAAGAGGTACGTCCCCGGATAGAGCAGACCGTCAATGACGGGCGGTCTGCTCTGATAGACGTTCTCGTACAACTCGTTCATGGAAATCGTGGGGAGATACGCCGGGTCGTTCATGCGCTGCATTTTCCGCAGCAGTTCCGCATAATTTTTTTCAGGGGGATTGTTTTCTGTCGTTTCCTCTGTTATACTTGCGGTAGGTGTTTGTGAAATGGGCTGTTCCCCGTCTGCGCCAACAGACGGAACCGGGACAGTCCTTTTCGTTTCTCTGGAATCCATCAATCTATCAATCCTCCTTCATGCCGCCCATGATAGCGGCGATCATCTGAATGGTGTCCAGCAGTTCATCGTCCACGCCAGCCCCGTCCTCGGCCCGCCGCAGTTCGTCCAGAACGGCGGCAAGCTGGTCACGCAGGGCTTTGTAGACCTTGGGATTACCCTGTACCACTACGTCCCGGCACAGGAGGCGTCTTGTGATGTAGTCCTGCTTTGTCAGGCCGGAGAGCCGCACAGCGGCCTCGATCTGTTCATCTTCCTCCGGGGACACCCGGAAGGCCACGGTCTTGTTCCTCCAGCGATTTTTGTTGTCTCGGTTTTTCAGTGACATGGTTACGTTCCCATCCTTTCAAAGTCCAGTTTGTCCGCCATCTCCGTCTGCCTTGTAGGAAACAGATGGGCGTAGCGGTAGGTGATATCGATACTCTCATGCCCCACCCGGTCAGCGATTGCCAGGGCGGTGAAGCCCATATCAATCAGCAGGGAAATGTGTGAATGTCGGAGGTCGTGAATTCTGATCCGCTTCACTCCCGCCGCTTTCGCACCTCTGTCCATTTCATGGTGGAGATAGTGCTTGCTGACAGGGAAAATCCGTTCATTTGCCCCGGTGCTGTAAAACATCTTTAAGTAGTCCTCCATCTCTCCACAGAGGAATTTGGGCATCTTAATGACACGGTTGCTTTTTTTCGTCTTGGGGGTGGTGATCACGTCCTCGCCCTTGAGCCGCTGATAGGATTTGCTGATGGACACTGTCCCCGCCTCAAAGTCGAAGTCAGACGGGGTGAGGGCCAGCAGTTCCCCCTCCCGGATACCGCACCAGTAGAGCATTTCAAAGGCATAGTAGGAGAGGGGTTTGTCCATCATGGCGTCGGCAAATTTCAGATACTCATCCTTCGTCCAGAACAGCATTTCACGCCGTTCCTCCACACCCATGTTCCCGGCCTTGGCCGCAGGATTGACCTGGAGGCCGTAGTAGCGGACAGCATGGTTAAAGAGGGCACTTAACTGATTGTGGACGGTTTTGAGATAGGTAGGGGAATAGGGTTTTCCCTTGGCGTCCGTTAACCCTCGGATCGCGTTCTGCCAGTCCATCACGTCCTTGGCGGTGATTTCCGACAACTTCCGCTTTCCAAAATACGGCAGGATTTTCTTCTGGATGATACTCTCTTTTGTCAGCCAGGTGTTCAGCTTCAGCTTGGGCTTCATGTCCTTCTCATAGAGCTGGGCGAAGCTCTCAAAGGTCATGTTCACATCGGCCTGCTTCTGCATCAGAAACTCCCGTTCCCACGCCTGGGCCTCTTTCTTGGTGGCAAAGCCACGCTTTAACTTCTGCTGGCGCTCTCCTTTCCAGTCCGTATAGCGGAACTGGACGTACCAAGTGCCGTTGGCCTTGTTCTTAAACGCCGCCATAGGTTAATCACTCCTTTCGCTCTGGCCTCTTGTGCCATAAAATTTTTCGTGGAAGAATTTGCGGTCGATGCGGCCTGAAATGGTAATACAGCCCGTCTTTTTCAACTCCGCATTCATAGAACGAATCAGCTTATAGGCATAGGGGACAGAAACCCCTAATTCCTCCGCTACCTCGTCCACCCGCATGAACATGGTGCTTGCCATTGTGCGCTCACCTCCTTTCATGGCCCCAGAACTAAGCCTTTATGCTTAACCTATTATAACTAAGCAAATTTGCTTTGTCAAGTGGCTTGCGGAATAATTTTTAACTTTTTTGTTTAAGATACTCTTGACTGTTACTAAGCGAATATGTTATACTACTTTCGACAGAAACCACCAGATAGGAGTTGGCATTTATGGCAATAGGAGAGCGCATCCATTTTTTCCGCACCCTCCGGGGTATGACACAGAAGTATCTTGGTATGGCGGTGGGCTTTCCAGAGCGTTCCGCCGATGTTCGTCTGGCACAGTACGAAACAGGCACCCGGACGCCGAAGGCCGACTTGACCGCTGCCCTGGCGCATATATTAGATGTATCGCCCCAGGCGTTGAGCGTCCCGGACATAGACAACTACATAGGTTTGGCCCATACGCTGTTCGCCTTGGAGGATGTTTACAGTCTGAAAGTGGTAGAGGCGGATGGACGTGCCTGCCTGCAAGCAGATATTTTTCAGGGAGGCCGTCAAGCCAGTGAGCTGAACAAAATCTTGATTGCGTGGCGGGAACAGGCGGCGAAGTTGGAGGCCGGGGAGATCACCAAGGAGGACTATGACCGCTGGCGCTACAACTACCCGAAGTACGACACCACCCAGCGGTGGGCCAAAGTCCCCTCGAAGGAATTAAGCGATGCTCTGATAAAAGGATTGAAGAAACAGAGAAAAGACAAATAACAAAAAAGGTCTTGCCGACTGGTGAAAGTCAGCAAGACCTTTTTCTTAGGATATGGAGGATTTACCCGCAAGCCACCCGTTATACGGGAGTGAACAAAGTAAATCCGGTTTTGGTATCTGCTATCAATTTGCTATCAAATGCCCCGTTTCCGCTTTAAGACCCCAGTGTTTTCAAGGCTTTGCGGGTTTTGTCAGTTATTCCCACTCGATCGTGGCGGGCGGTTTGGAGGTGATATCGTAAACGATGCGGTTGATGCCCTTGACCTCGTTGACAATGCGCACGGAGACGCGGTCGAGCACATCGTACGGAATGCGCGTCCAATTGGCGGTCATGAAGTCCGTCGTCGTGACGCTGCGCAGCGCGAGCGTATAGTCATACGTGCGGCCGTCGCCCATGACGCCGACGGAGCGCATATTCGTCAGCACCGCGAAGTACTGATTCATCGTCTGCTCCAGATGCGCCTTGGCGATCTCGTCGCGGAAGATGAAGTCCGCGTCGCGCAGGATGTCCAGCTTGTCCTTGGACACCGCGCCGAGGCAGCGGATGGCCAGACCCGGCCCCGGGAACGGCTGGCGCATGACCAGATACTCCGGCAGGCCGAGCTCGCGGCCGAGCGCGCGCACCTCGTCCTTGAACAATTCCGCCAGGGGTTCCAGCACCTTCCCCTGCGCCTGGAGTTCCAGCACGCGCTCCACGCGGTTGTGGTGTGTCTTGATGACGGAGGCCTTGGACTTGGCGTTGGAGGCGCTTTCAATCACGTCCGGATAAAGGGTGCCCTGGGCGAGCATTTCCGCGTCTCCCACAGCGTCCCAGAATACGTCGATGAACAGGCCGCCGATGATGCGGCGCTTCTTTTCCGGGTCGCCTTCCCCGGCCAGGGCCGTCAGGAAGCGTTCGGAAGCGTCCACCGTTTCAATTTCCACGTTCATGCGGGCGAAATTGGCGCGTACCTCATCGGCCTCATTCTTGCGAAGCAGACCGTTGTCCACGAAAATGGCGCGCATGTTCACGCCTGCCTCATGCAGCAGGACGGCCAGCACGGTGCTGTCCACGCCGCCGGAGACGCCGCAGACCACCTGCTTGCTGCCCACGCGTTCCCGGATTTCCCGGATGAGCTGCCTCTTGAAGTCGCCGATATCGAATTTCTTGAGGTTGGCGGCGCAGGAGAGGAAGTTGCGCAGGATGGTGCGCCCTTCATGGGAATGGGTCACTTCCGGATGGAACTGGATGCCGAAAGTTGCTTCTCCCCACTGGAGGGAGACGGGGACGCCTTCCGCGTTGCGGGCGATCACCTGGCAGCCTTCCGCCAGGTGGTCCACCGTATCCGAATGGCTCATCCATACCTGGGAGGAGGGGGACATGTCCCGGTACAGGCCTGTGCAGGCTTCCGGAAGCAGGGCGGCGGGGCCGTATTCCCGCTTGTTGCTGGCCTTCACGGAACCGCCGTGCTTGATGTTCAGCAGCTGCATGCCGTAGCACACGCCCAGGACGGGGACGTTCAGGCTCTTGAGCCATTCAAAGTCAATGTCCGGAGCGTCTGCGTCCGTGGTGCTTTTGGGGCCTCCGGAAAGGATGACGGCGCCGGGTTCGTGAATCTGGTCCAGGTCTTCCAGCGCGTACAGTTTGGCCATGTAGCCCAGTTCGCGCACGCGGCGCACAATGAGCTGGGTGTATTGGGAGCCGAAGTCAATGACGGCTACGAGGTGCTTGTCGTCCATGGGAGAGAGGGTTTAACAGGAATAGTTGATGGGTTCTTCCGTGATGGTGATGTCGTGGGGATGGCTTTCCTTCAGGCCGCCGGAGGTGATTTGGACGAACCGGGCCTTGTCCCGGAGTTCCGTCAGGCTGTGTGCGCCCAGGTAGCCCATGCCGGAACGCAGGCCGCCCATGAGCTGGAAAACCACGTCCGCCAGCATGCCCTTGTATGGAACGCGCGCTTCCACGCCTTCCGCAACGAGCTTGCCGGAACTGTTCTGCCCGTAGCGGTCGCCGGAGCCGCGGCGCATGGCGCCCAGGGAGCCCATGCCGCGGTATTGCTTGAAGTGGCGGCCCTGATAGTGGACCACCTTGCCGGGGCTTTCTTCCGTGCCGGCCAGCAGGCCGCCCAGCATCACCAGGTCAGCGCCGGCGGCCAGGGCTTTCACGATGTCCCCGGAATAGCGGATGCCGCCGTCTGCAATGACGGTGACGCCCGCGGGACGCGCTACGGAGGCTACCTCCTGAATGGCGGTGAACTGGGGCATCCCCACGCCGGAAATAACGCGGGTGGTGCAGATGGAGCCGGGGCCCACGCCCACCTTGATGGCCTGCACGCCCGCCTTGATGAGGTCGGAGGCTCCTTCCGCCGTCACCACGTTGCCGGCCACGATGGGGCGGTCCGTCAGCTTGCGGAGGTTGGAAACCACGTCCATGACGCGGGTGGTGTGGCCGGTGGCGGCGTCAATGAACAGGGCGTCCGCTCCGGCGGAAACCAGCGCCTTGGCGCGGTCCAGGTAATCAGGGCCCACGCCCACGGCGGCGCCGCAGCGCAGGTGGCCGTGCTCGTCCTTGGAAGCGTCTGCAAACATGGCGCGCTTCTGGATGTCCGTTTCCGTGATGAGGCCGGCCAGCACGCCGTTTTCATCCACCAGGGGAAGCTTTTCAATGCGGTGGGTGTAAAGAATGTGGCGCGCTTCCTCAATGGTGGTGGTGGGAGCCGCCGTAATCAGGCGGGAAAGGGGGGTCATCACGTCCTTGACCCGGATGTTCTGGTAATCGTCCACGCCGCGCATGTCGCGTCCGGTGACGATGCCTTCCAGCCTGCGGCTGGCGTCCACCACGGGGAAGCCGGAGTAACCCTGGTCCATCATGATCTGATGGACTTCTTCCAGCGTCATGTCCTTGTTCACCGTGACGGGGTTCGGGATGACCGCGTTTTCAAAACGCTTCACGCGGGAAACCATGGCCGCCTGGATGTCGATGGGATTATTGCGGTGAATGACGGCCAGGCCGCCTTCCCGTGCCAGGGCAATCGCCAGTTCTGATTCGGAAACGGTATCCATGGCTGCGGACAGCACGGGAATTTTCATGTCAAAACCGGGAACAAGCTGGGAACTGATGTCCGCATCACCGGGAAGAATCGCGCTCAGGCGGGGCAGCAGGAGCACGTCATCAAAACTTAATCCAAGAGGGAGATCTGCCATGCGATAATCTACAGCCAGACACCCTCTGACGCAAGCCGAAACACAGGGGAATCTTATTTTGGGACGGCACGGCGGCGTTCTGCGCTTTGCTCCCTGCGTTGTCCCGGCGTGTGTCTGTTTTCCGTACAGGAAACTCTTCCCTCTTGATCCGGGGAAACGTCTTGCCTATCCTGAAAAAAAGAATTGTCCCTCATGAATGCTTCCGAACCCTACCGAGTCCTGTTTGTCTGCCTGGGCAACATCTGCCGTTCTCCTGCGGCGGAAATCATTTTTAAGAAGATGGTGAAGGAACAAGGTTTGGAAAGCCTGATTGAAAGCGATTCCGCCGGCATGATCGGCTATCATCGCGGCTGTCCTCCGGATGCCAGGATGGTCCAGGCCCTGGAAAAATACGGTTATCAGAATCCGGGAGTCAAATCACGCCCCGTGCGGAAGGATGATCTGGAACAGTTCGACCTGGTTGTGGGAATGGACCGGGAGAATCTGCGGGATTTGAAACGGCTGGACAAAAGAGGGCAATGGGAAGGAAAGATTGTTCCCATGTGCTTTTTCACCACCCGTTTTCTGGATGAGGAAGTGCCGGATCCCTACTATGGAGGGCAGGAAGGCTTTGACCATGTGGTGGAATTACTCCAGGACGGCTGCGCCAACCTTTTAGAGAACTTGAAGGAGCAGCTCTCCTGAATGATAAAAATGTATCGAGGGAAGGTTATTCTTCCCTTTCGTCTCAAGCGATTCCCGTGCTGTGTTCTGCTGGGAAAGGACCGGTTTATGCCCGGAATGAGGATTGGTCATTATTCCGGGCGATGGGAAGTCAGCCGGTATTCAATGAAGCTTCCTCAGTAGTGGGGAAAATCCCCTCTTTCTCATGGGAAAGAAGTAGTTTGGCTGCCAGAGTGAATGAAATGGCAGATATTCTTATGGCCCCTGGATAGCGTCTATTCCGTTTTGGGCGTGTTGAAGAGTAAAAATTAGTTGGCATAGGTAATGAATTGATAAAGTTATTGCTGGCATTCCCGTGTTGGAATCAATCAATGATTGATAATCAATGATTAATCTATTTCAACCATGAAAGAACAATTTAACGACGATATCAATTCCCTACAGGGGCGCGCAGTTCCGACAGCGGAGGAAAACCGACGCCCATCGATGAAAGCGCTCCGGATGCTTTTGACCGGAATTGGAATTGGGAATTTGAGGTGCGCCCGCTGGGGCCTTCTGAAACGGCCAAATGCTTTGTCACCATGGGCGCCGATGATTTGGCGACGCTGACGGTGGATCAAAAGGAGATCATGAACCTCGGTCCGCGCGGGCCGGAAGGAGGCGGTACCTATGATCCGAAGGAAACCTCATTTGACATCGAGGGAGGGAAGCATGAGGCTCATTTGGAATATCAAAACATTACCCTCAAAGACCATAAGAAGAATGTTGCCAAGCTTACCTTTGATATGAACGTGGTCGTCACTGACCATCAGACTGGTTCTTCCTCTTCCTATGTCCCTCCGGATACGCAAACGGAACCGGTGGACAATGACGACGAAGGCGAAGACGATCCATGCGGTTCCAGCAGCGGAGGGAGCAGCAGTTCTCCCAACAGCAGCTCCAGCAATCCATGTCCGGACGGCAACAATGGGGGAGATGAAGACGGTGATGAGCCGGTGGGCAATCCCTGTCTCTTATACACATCTCCGAGCCCACGAGACCCTAAGACATCTCGT
>ERZ1026975.1506-NODE-1506-length-10645-cov-7.293107_pt1 | contig 10645 bp, 9 predicted proteins | sample MGYA00519561_ERZ1026975 | MGnify/ENA primary metagenome ERZ1026975 (study PRJEB26926, sample SAMN06164672) | human gut metagenome | biome: ENVO:00009003; feature: ENVO:2100002; material: ENVO:00002003 | host: Homo sapiens | place: USA | collected 2012 ... | reverse complement strand
ACGAGATGTCTTAGGGTCTCGTGGGCTCGGAGATGTGTATAAGAGACAGGCTGGGGACCCTCTACTTCTCCGGCGATGTCCGGCAGGCGTTTGCCCGGCTGACCGCAGAATAAACGACAAAAAGAAAAGCGATGGCCCAGTGCAGGTGGGTCATCGCTTTTTTGCCCTTTCGGGCAAGCAGGGTAAATGATAAGAAGGTAAATGAAGAAAATAGCAATAATAAGAAGGGAAAAACAAGAAGAAAAACAAGGGCGGCGGGACGCCATGTATCCAACAGTCTGCCCTTGTTGGATACAACAATAGCACGATTACAGAAAAATTACAAGCCCTTTTTTGAAAAAACTTCCCCAAAAGGGGCGGAATGCTGTACTTTTGGCACAACGCACAAATCCCGGAGAGATTCACCGGCAATTTGACGAAGCACGAAACGGCGGGGTGTTTCAGACAAGAACACTATAAATTTTTGTAAGCCGCTCTCCGGCTCTTGCACGGCGGAGAAGGCTGTGCTAAGATGATAGCGTAAAATGAGAAGTCTGCGCTGAAATGAAAAACAGATGTGATATTGCAAACGACAAAGGAGAATATAGATGGTAAAAAACGCGTCAGCTGGCGGAAAGGCCGGCTGGTCCAACGGGCGGACGCCGCTGTTTTCCCAGAAAGACCTGCTGCGGCTGGTGGGGCCGCTGCTCATCGAGCAGTTTCTGGCCGTGACGGTGGGCATGGCCGACACCATGATGGTCTCCCGCTGCGGCGAGGCGGCCATCTCGGGCGTCAGCCTCGTGGATATGATAAACAACCTCATCATCGTGCTGTTCGCGGCGCTGGCCACCGGCGGCGCGGTGGTGGTGAGCCAGTATCTGGGCGCGAAGGAGCAGGAAAAGGCAGATGCCAGTGCGGGCCAGCTCATCCTGCTGAGCGCCATCCTGGGTACCGTGGTGGCTGCGCTCTGCATCCTCTTCGCCCGGCCCATGATCAGCGCCTGCTACGGCTCCATCGACGCGGACGTTCTGGACGCCGGCGTCCTCTACCTTAAAATAACCGCCCTGAGCTACCCCTTCCTCGCGCTGTACAACGCGGGCGCGGCCCTCTTCCGCAGCATGGGCAACTCCAAGATCTCCATGCAGATCAGCGTCCTCATGAACATCATCAACATCGTGGGCAACGCGGTCTGCATCTTCGGCCTGAAAATGGGCGTCGATGGCGTTGCATGGCCCAGTGTCGTCTCCCGTGTCATCGCGGCGGTGCTCATTCTGGGCCGCTGCTGCCAGAAGGGCCATGCCCTCACGGTGCCGAAGACCGTTAAGCTCGATACCGGTATGGCCAAGCGCATCCTCGGCATCGGCGTGCCGTCGGCCTTTGAGAACAGCCTGTTCGAGGCGGGCCGCATCGTCGTGGTCAGCATGATCTCCACCTTCGGTACCGTCCAGATCGCCGCCAACGCCGTCGCCAACAACCTCGACGGTGTGGGCTGCATCCCGGGCAAGGCCATCGGCCTTGCCATGATAACCGTCGTGGGCCGCTGCATCGGCGCAGGGGACAACGAGCAGGCTATCTATTATACAAAGAAGCTGCTGGGCTGGGCCTATCTCGTCATGGGTGCGCTGAATGGATGGATCCTGATTTTTGTCCGGCCTCTGGTGGGCATTTACGAGCTTTCGGGCGAGACGATGGAGCTCTCCATCATCCTGGCCTGCATCCACGCGGGCTTTGCGATGCTGCTCTGGCCTCTCTCCTTCGTGCTGCCCAACGCCCTGCGCGCCGCCAACGACGTCAAGTTCACGATGATCGTCTCCATCGCCAGCATGGCCTGCTGGCGTGTGGGCTTCAGCTATATCATCGGTGTGCGGATGGGCATGGGTGCTATCGGTGTCTGGATCGCCATGGTGGTGGACTGGGTCTGCCGCGTGACCTGCTTCGTGACCCGCTTCCGCAGCGGTGTCTGGAAAGAAAAATATAAGGCCTGAAAACAGAAAGGGACGTTATATGAAACTCATCAGCTGGAACGTGAACGGGCTGCGCGCCTGTCTGACCCACGATTTTGCCGCAAGCTTCGCCGCGCTGGACGCGGACGTGTTCTCGGTGCAGGAGACCAAGATGCAGCCCGGGCAGGCCGATTTCGCCCCCGAGGGCTACACGGAATATACATACTCGGCGGAGAAAAAGGGCTACTCCGGCACAGCCTGCTGGTGCAAGACCGTGCCGCTGAGCGTGACCACCGGCATCGGCATCGAGGAGCACGACCACGAGGGCCGTGTGCTGACGCTGGAATACCCGGAGTTTTACCTCGTCAACTGCTACACCCCCAACAGTCAGGACGGCCTCAAGCGGCTGGACTACCGGATGACATGGGAGGACGCCTTCCGCGCCTACCTGCTGGAGCTGGATGCCAAAAAGCCGGTCATCCTCTGCGGCGATCTGAATGTGGCCCATCAGGAAATTGATATTAAAAACGCCCGGACCAACCGGATGAGCGCCGGTTTTACCGACCAGGAGCGGGCCAAGATGACCGAGCTGCTGGCGGCGGGCTTCACCGACAGCTTCCGCGCCATCCACCCGGACGAGGTGAAATACAGCTGGTGGAGCTACCGCTTCCACGCCCGGGAGAAGAACGCGGGCTGGCGCATCGACTACTTCATCGTCTCGAACCGCATTGCGGACAAGATAAAAGCCGCCGAGATACACAACGAGGTGTTTGGCTCCGACCACTGCCCGGTGGAGCTGGACATCGACTTATAAGGAGGGCTCTATGCTCAAAAGCTATCTCATCGTATTCTTTATCTCGATGCTGCCCCTCATCGAGCTGCGCGGTGCCATCCCGGTGGGCATCGGGATGGGCCTGCCCATCCTGCCGACCTATCTGGTCTGTGTGGTGGGCAATATGCTGCCGGTGCCGTTCATCTATCTGTTCGCCCGTAAAGTCCTCATCTGGGGCTACCACAAGCCCATCATCGGCCCCTTCTGCCGTTTCTGCATTGTCAAGGGCGAAAAAGGAGGTCGCGCGCTGGAAGCCAAGGCCGGGCGCGGCCTCGTGGCGGCGCTGCTGCTCTTCGTGGGCATCCCGCTGCCGGGTACCGGCGCATGGACCGGCACGCTGGCCGCGTCCATCCTCGACATGAAGTTCAAAGATGTGCTCATCGCCTGCATGGGCGGCGTGCTGCTGGCCGGGATCATCATGGGTCTGGCAAGCGCAGGTCTTTTGGGAGCGCTGAGCGGTCTGTTTGCGGTGTAAGGCTGGTTTTCCATCGCAAAGTGTGCTAAAATAATAACAGCGTGTCTTGAGTAAAGACGAAGAAAGGACGAATCAAAGATGCAAGAGGCTTTGAACCAGAAGATCGACGCATTTATTGCGGCGAACAAAGAGCAGATCCTGAAAGACATTGCCACGCTGGTGTCCATCAACAGCGTGGAGGGTACCCCGGAAGAGGGCGCACCCTACGGTGCAGGCCCCCGTGCCGCGCTGGACAAGACGCTGGAGCTGGCCGCAGGCATGGGCCTTGCGACCCGCAACTGCGAGAACCATATCGGCTACGCCGAGCTGGCCGGTGCCGATGCCGAGAAGTATCTGGCCACCATCTGCCATGTGGACGTGGTGCCGGAGGGCAACGGCTGGACGGAAGACCCCTTCAAGATGGAGATCCGTGACGGCTGGATGATCGGCCGCGGCGTTGCTGACGACAAAGGTCCCATGGTCGCCACCCTGTACGCCCTGAAGTTCCTCAAAGAGGAGGGCGTCTCCCTGCGCTATCCCATCCGCGCCCTCGTCGGCGACAACGAGGAGACTCACATGCACGATGTGGACTACTACCTCGCCAACTACCCGGCCCCTGTGTTCTGCTTTACCCCGGACGCAGAGTTCCCGGTCTGCAACGGTGAGAAGGGCCACTTCGACGGCAAGCTGGTCAGCCCCGTCTGCAACGGCATCATCAGGGACTTTGTGGGCGGCGTCGCCACCAACGCTGTGCCTGACCGCGCCAGCGCTCTCGTGGCCACCGACATCGCCAAGCTGCGCAACGCCCCCAACATCACCCTCGAGCCGGAAGGCGACGGTGTCCGCATCCGCGGCTGGGGCAAGTCCGGCCATGCTGCCATGCCGGAAGGCACGGTCAACGCCATCGGTCTGGTGGTGAACTATCTGCTGGACAATGGCCTCTGCAACGACGCCGAGCGCGCCTATCTGGAAGCCGTCAAGAAGCTGCACGACTCCACCGCAGGCGTGGGCCTCGGCATCGACTGCGCCGACGGCCCCTTCGGCCCGCTGACCATCATCGGCGGCAAGATGTCCATGGTGGATGGCCGGATGGTCCAGACCATGGACAGCCGTTACCCCACCTGCACCGACGGCGACACCATCGCAAAGCAGATCCGTGCCGCCATCGGCACCGGCGCAGAGCTGACGGATGTGGGCAGCGCAAAGCCTTTCTACATCGAGGCGGACACCCCCGCCATCAAGGCCTGCATCGACACCTACAACGAAGTCACCGGCGAGAACGCAACGCCCTTCACCATGGGCGGCGGCACTTACGCCCGCCACTTCCCCTATGCTGTCAGCTTTGGCCCGGAGCACAGCGATATGGTGCTGCCCGAGTTCGGCGGCCCGATGCACGGCGCTAACGAGGCCGCTCCCATCGACAAGCTGCTGGAAGCCCTGAAAATTTATATCATCGCTCTGCTGCGGCTGGAGGAGATCGACTTTTGAGCCGGGTGCGCGTCTTGGTCATTGACGGGCAGGGCGGCGGTCTTGGCCGTCAGCTGACGGCGGCGCTTGCCGCCGGATGCCCGGACATCGAGCTGACCGCCGTAGGAACCAACAGCATCGCGGCTTCGGCCATGCTCAAGGCGGGCGCACACCGCGCCGCCACCGGCGAGAATGCCGTGGTGGTCAACTGCCGCCGGGCGGACATCATCGTCGGCCCCATCGGCATCGTCATCGCCGATTCGCTGCTGGGCGAGATCACCCCGGCCATGGCGGCGGCGGTCTGCCAGAGCAGTGCAGCGCGGGTGCTCATCCCCATCAACCACTGCGATAACATCGTGGTGGGTGTGCCGGACCAGCCCATCGGCCAGCTGGTGGCAGCAGCGGTGGAGAAGGTCAAAGAGTTGATACGATAAAAGAAAAACGGAAGCTCTCCCGAGGGAAAGCTTCCGTTTTTTAATGCCGGCGCTGCCGTGCGGCCACCTGCTGGGCCGTGGGGGGAATATCCCCCTGCGCGGCCTTTTCCAGCTGGCCGATGCGGCGGTCGAGGTCGATGAGACGCTGGGCCATGATGTCCGGCAGGTCCTGCTGGTCGAGGTCGTCGGCGGGGTTGACGGCCTTGTTGTTGATGCGCACCACTTCGGCAGGGACGCCGACGGCGGTGCAGTTGGCGGGCAGGTTCTTGAGCACCACGCTGCCCGCGCCGATGCGGGCGTTGTCGCCGATATACACCGGACCCAGCACCTTGGTGCCAGCGCCGATAAGGACATTGTCGCCCAGGGTGGGGTGGCGCTTGCCGGTGTCCTTGCCGGTGCCGCCGAGGGTCACGCCGTGGTAGATGGTGCAGTTGTCGCCGATCTCCGCCGTCTCGCCGAAGACGATGCCCATGCCGTGGTCGATGAACAGGCACTTGCCGATCTTCGCGCCGGGGTGTATCTCGATGCCGGTCTTGTGCCGGCCCCGCTGGCTGACCCAGCGGGCGAGGAAAAAGTGCTTGTGCTCGAACAGCCAGTGGGCAATGCGGTGATAGACCAGAATGTGAAAGCCCGGGTAAAGCAGGATGACCTCCAGCACCGTGCGTGCCGCAGGGTCCTTGCGCTGGATGTTCCGCGCGTCCTCTAAAAGACCCATCATAGAAAACCTCCATTTTGCCGCCCGCAATGGCGGCCCCCTCTCTGATAGGCATTATAATAGCACATCTGAACTTTAATGTACAGTGAAATGGTAGGATATAAGAACGAAAATGAGGATTTTTTTGCACGAGGGCGCTGGCGGCGGGGGAGAAGAGGGACTTTTCGGTAGAGTAGCTAAAATTCGAGGCTTACGGATGCAAACCTTCTCACATGGAAATGAGGGTAAAAGCATTGACACATTTTGCGCTTCTATGCTAAAATATATCGAAAAAGAACGGATAGAAAAGGGGACGGGAGCATGAAGGCCAAGATGATGCGTGCAAAACTGAAAAATCAGTTTGCAGCCGTTTTTGCTGTGGCTCCGGTGTTTCCTTTTTTGATGTGCTGACTTTTCCCTTTGCAGGGAAAAGTTTTTTTTTGCCCTTCTGAGGGCAGACACACCCGGACGATGAAACCAGACGAACACAGACAGGGAGGGAATCTTATGCTGCTCATCAACGCTGTCAATGCCGAGGGCCGGCCTGTGGAGCTGTATGTAAAGGACGGAAAGATCGCCGCCGTCGGTCAGGACCTGGCCGCACTGGCCGGAGAAAACGAAACGGTGCTGGACGCCGGAGGACTGACCGTGCTGCCCGCTTTCGTGGACCTGCACTGCCACTGGCGCACGCCGGGCTTCGAGTACAAAGAGGACATTGAAACGGGAAGCCGCGCCGCAGCCGCAGGCGGCTACACCTTCGTGAACCTGATGCCCAACACAAAGCCTGTCTGCTCTTCGGCAGCACAGGCCGCGATGGTGGAACAGAAGGCCGCTGAGGTGGGCCTGTGCGGCGTGAACCAGACCGTCTCCATCACCGAGGATTTCGACGGCAAGACCATCGACCACCTCAAGACCCTGCCCGCTTCGGTCAAATTCATCACCGAGGACGGCCACGGTGTGCAGGATAACGCCACCATGGCCCGGGCGTTCGCCATCTGCACCCAGCGGGACATCACCGTGATGAGCCACGCCGAGGATATGGAGATCAGCCCCTGGGACTACCGGCTGGCCGAGGACATCGAGACGGTGCGGAACTGCTGGCTGAGCGAGTATTACCAGACCCGCCTGCACATGTGCCACGTCTCCACCCGGGGCGCCATCGAGGCTATCCAGATGGCAAAGCTGCGGGGCGCACCTGTCACCTGCGAGGTGACGCCCCACCATCTCTGGTTCACCAATGACACCTGCGACTACCGCGTCAACCCGCCCATCCGCACCGCCGACGATGTGCAGGCCCTCATCGACGCCATCCGCAGCGGTGTGGTGGACGCCATCGCCACCGACCACGCCCCCCACTCCGAGGAAGACAAGCTCAAGGGCATGGCCGGTATGGTGGGCAGTGAGACGGCTTTCGGCGTCTGCTACACCAAGCTCTGCAAGGAAGAGGGACTTCCCCTCGAGCTGCTGAGCCACCTGATGAGCACCCGCCCGGCGGAGATCCTGGGCCTTGCCAAGGGTCAGCTGGAGCCGGGCTATGACGCCGACTTTGTGCTGGTAGACCTCGACACCCCCTACACCGTGGACAAGAACAAGCTCCACTCCAAGTCCCACAACTGCCCCTTCGACGGTGCGCAGCTCTACGGCAGGGTCTGCGCCACGGTCAAGGGCGGCGAGCTGACCTATCAGGCAGAAGAATAAAAAGCTTTTCACGGCCTGGCCCTCTCAGCCTCACTTCGTTCGGCAGCTCTCCCAAAGGGAGAGCCAAAAACGCGGAGATCAGGCCAAAGCCTCTCCCTTTGGGAGAGGTGGCGCGGCGATAGCCGTGACGGAGAGGGCAAGGATGCTGACAATAGAAGATATACTTATAAAAAGAGAGACAAACAGGAGGAACCCCAAATGACGAACATGGATAAGCTTTACGAAGCAGTCGAAGCACGCGGCCCGGTCTGCGTGGGTCTGGACACCGATTTCAGCTACCTGCCCGCAGATTTCGTGGACGGCACCCTCTCCAAGGGCGAGAACATCGTCCGCTTCAACAAGAAGCTCATCGACGCCACCAAGGCCGTCGCGGGCTGCTACAAGGTGCAGATCGCTTACTACGAGTCTCTGGGTCTCGAGGGTCTGAAGGCCTATGCCGACACCCTGAAGGCTGTCCGCGAGGCCGGCGTGCCGGTCATCGCCGACATCAAGCGCGGCGACATCGCCAAGACCGCTGAGATGTACGCCATGGGCCACTTCACCGGCGACTTTGAGGCCGACTTTGTCACGCTGGCTCCCTACATGGGTCTGGACTCCATCAGCCCCTATCTGCCCTATGCAGAGAAGCAGGGCAAGGGGATGTTCGTCCTCTGCCGCACCTCCAACGGCGGCGCAAAGGATTTCGAGTATGAGAAGCTGGCCGATGGCCGCCACGTCTACGACCTCGTGGGCGACAAGCTGAACGCCCTCGGCAAGGACTACATGGGTGAGCACGGCTACTCTTCCATCGGTCTGGTCATCGGCGGCACCCACATCGAGGAGGCTACCGAGATCCGTGCAAAGTATCAGGACAGCTTCTTCCTCATCCCCGGCTACGGCGCACAGGGCGGCAAGGCCGAGGACATCGCCCAGTATCTGTCGAAGGGCAACGGCGGCGTGGTCAACTCCAGCCGCGGCATCCTGCGGGCCTACAAGAAGCAGCCGGGCGCAGCTTTCGACGAGGCCGCTTACAACGAGTGTGTGAACATGAAGGAGGCCATTGCCCATGCGTGCAGCCTGCTGTGAGGCCACTGTCCTGCGCCATGAGGTCATCGCGGACGACATCCGCCTGCTGACCGCCCTCTGGCCGGACCGCGAGCATGTCCCCCACGCGGGGCAGTTCTTCACCCTGCGTGCCTGGGGCGCAGATGAAGCGCCCTTCCTGTCCCGGCCCATCAGCGTCCACAAGTGGGATGCCGAGACCCGGACCGTCGCGTTTCTGTACGCCGTCGTGGGCGAGGGGACCCGCAAGCTGACGGCCCTGAAAAAGGGTGACAGCTTCCAGCTCACCGGCCCCATGGGCAACGGCTTCGATGTGGCCGACATCCTGAGCAGGTATCAGAAGATCGCCGTCGTGGGCGGCGGCATCGGCACCGCCCCCATGTACCAGCTCACCCGGGAGCTGGCGGCTGGCGGCGTCAAGCCGGACGTCTTCTTCGGCTTCCGCGATAAGCCCTACTGCATGGAAGAGTACCGCTCCATCGCGGGCATCGTCAAGGTGTCCACCGACACCGGCGCGGTGGGCTTCCACGGTTTCGTCACCCAGCTGTATGACCCGGCGGATTACGATGTGGTGCTGGTGTGCGGCCCCACGGTCATGATGCGGAATGCCGCCCGCCTCTGCGCGGAGAAGGGGACTCCCTGCTTCGTCAGTCTGGAAAAGAAGATGGCCTGCGGCATCGGTGCCTGCCTCGGCTGCACCTGCGAGACCAGGAGCGGCGAGGGCAAGAGCGTGTGCAAGAATGGCCCTGTGTTTGATGCAGCGGAGGTGTTCTGATGGCAGACTTGAAAACGAACCTGCTGGGCTTTACCATGAACAGCCCCATCATCGGGGCCTCCGGCACGGTGGGCTACGGCGTGGAATACGAAGAGCTGGCTGATTTCAGCAAGATCGGCGGCATCTCGGGCAAGGGCCTGACCCTGCACGGCCAGTACGGCAACAAGGGCGAGCGCCTGTGGGAGACGCCCTCGGGCCTCATCAACAGCATCGGCCTGCAGAACCCCGGCGTCCAGCACTTCATTGATGTGGAGTTGGGCGAGATGCTGGAACTCAAGCAGAAGTACGGCACGGTGGCCATTGCCAACCTCGGCGGCCACAGCGAGGAAGAGTACGTCGAGGGCGCAGCCATGCTGAGCGAGAGCGGCGTGGACATCGTGGAGCTGAACATCTCCTGCCCCAACGTCAAGGTGGGCGGCATGGCCTACGGCGTCAAGGCGGAAGCTGCCGGTGAGGTGGTGCGGATGGTCCGCGACGCCTGCAAAAAGCCCCTGATGGTCAAGCTCAGCCCCCAGGCCGAGAACATCCCCGAGATGTGCAAGGCCGTGGAAGCCGCCGGTGCGGACGCCATCAGCCTGACCAACACCTTTCAGGCCTGCGCCATCGATTTGGAGAAGCGCCGCCCGGTGTTCGACAACATCTTTGCCGGCCTGTCCGGCCCGGCGGTGCGCCCCATCGCCCTGCGGATGGTCTGGCAGGCCGTCGGCGCGGTGAACATCCCGGTCGTGGGCCTCGGCGGCATCGCCACCGGTAGGGACGCACTGGAATTCATCATGGCCGGTGCCACGGCGGTGCAGGTGGGTGCAGCAAACTTCGCCAACCCCCGCGCCATGGAGACCATCGCCGAAGAGATGGCGGCCTGGATGGACGCCCACGGCGTCAAGACGCTGGACGAGATCCGCGGCTGCGCACGCTGAGCGAATAAAACAGAGATTAAACGTATACGGCTTGCAAATATTCATCGATTCTTAAAATTTATGAATAAATTTGCGTTTTGACAAAATGCGTGGTAAAATACCGCATGAACGAAAACGACAGAGTATAGAGAGGGAAAAATATCATGAGTGAAGCACTTGAAATTCTGAAGAGCTGTGACGCATTTCTGGAAGGCCACTTCCTGCTGTCTTCCGGCCGCCATTCCAGCGCATACTGCCAGATGGCATATCTGCAGCAGTACCCCGACCGCTGTGCCGAGGTCATGAAGGCTGTGGCCGATAAGATCCGCGAGATGGACGTGGACGTCATCGTCGGACCTGCCATGGGCGGCATCGTCTACGCCTACGAGCTGGCCCGCCAGACCGGCAAGCGCGCCATCTTCACCGAGCGCG
>ERZ1026975.1497-NODE-1497-length-10710-cov-4.547161_pt1 | contig 10710 bp, 10 predicted proteins | sample MGYA00519561_ERZ1026975 | MGnify/ENA primary metagenome ERZ1026975 (study PRJEB26926, sample SAMN06164672) | human gut metagenome | biome: ENVO:00009003; feature: ENVO:2100002; material: ENVO:00002003 | host: Homo sapiens | place: USA | collected 2012 ... | reverse complement strand
ATACGAGATGTCTTAGGGTCTCGTGGGCTCGGAGATGTGTATAAGAGACAGAGGAGCATCCGCTTGACGGCCTCGTCCGCGCGCGGCTGTCTGATTATCAGGCGCGCGGGGTCTGTCTCCTGCGCGACGGTGGGGACGCCTGGGGCGTCAGCCTGCGGGCGCGGGAGCTGGCGGGGGAATACGGCATCGATTACCGCAGTCCAGCCTTTCCCATCTACCGCCGCGGGCACTATGGGGCCTTTATCGGCCGCGGCTTCGACACGGAGGACGAATACCGCGCCCTGCTGGACGAGGCAGGGGAGAAGCGGGCGGACTTCATCAAGCTCATGATCTCCGGCCTCATCGATTTTGACCACTTCGGCGTTCTGACGGAGCCGGGCCCGGAGCCGCAGGACATCCGCCGGATGATCGAGCTGGCCCACGCGGCCGGATTTGCCGTTATGGCGCATGCGAACGGTGACCGCGCCGTTACGGCGGCCCTGCAGGCGGGGGTGGACTCCATCGAGCACGGGGCCTACCTTTCCGAGAGCGTGCTGCTCCGCATGGCGCAGCAGCGCACGCTGTGGGTGCCGACGCTCTCGACCATCGGGAACCTGATCGGCAGCGGGCGCTATCCCGACGCCGTGCTGAAGCGCCTGCTCGCCCAGCAGCAGGAGGCCGTCCGCTTTGTCGCCGCGCACGGCGGCCGCATCGGCCTCGGCAGCGATGCCGGGGCGTGGCATGTGATGCACGGGCAGGCCATTTCGGACGAGCTCGGTTATCTCACTGCAGCGCTCGGCCCGCGCACGGAGCCGCTTCTGCTGGAGGCCGAAGCGCATGTTTCTGTTACATTCTGCCGAAAGTGACCGTTGATTTGCCGAAATTTCTCCGATATAATAATGAAAAATGCCAAAAGGAGAGAGAACGGTATGCAATATGTGCTTTTTAATCCGCAGGCCGGAAACGGCAGCGGTGCGCAGCAGGCACGCGCTCTGGACGCGCTTCCCGGAGGAGACGTTTTCCTATACCGATATGACAACGATCAGCGACTATGCGGCCTGGCTCGGCACGCTCCCGGCGGATGCGTCCCTTATCATCGCGGGCGGTGACGGCACGCTGAACCGCTTCCTCAACGACACGGACGGCATGGCCCTCCCGGAGCAGCTCTATTATTTCGCCACCGGCAGCGGAAACGACTTCCTGCATGACCTTGGCCTCGAGAAGGGCGCGGACCCGGTCCCTGTGGCGCAGTATCTGCGCGATCTGCCCACGGTCACGGTGAACGGAAAGCACTGGCGCTTCCTCAACGGCATCGGCTACGGCATTGACGGCTACTGCTGCGAGGTCGGCGACGCTCTGCGCGGCAAGTCCGACAAGCCCGTGAATTATACGGCCATTGCCATCAAGGGCCTGCTGTTTCACTTCCACCCGGCTAACGCCGAGGTCACGGTCGACGGCAAGACGAAGCGCTATCGCCGCGTCTGGCTCGCGCCGACGATGAACGGCCGCTTTTACGGCGGCGGCATGATGGTCACGCCGGACCAGCATCGCGGCAATGCTGAGGGCAAGGTCAGCGTGTGCGTCATGCACGGCAGCGGCAAGATCAAGACGCTGGCGGTATTCCCGTCCATTTTCAAGGGCGGCCATGTGAAGCACACGGAAATGGTCGAGATCCTGACGGGTCATGACATCGAGGTGCGCTTTGACCGCCCCTGTGCGCTGCAGATCGACGGCGAGACCATCCGGAATGTGACGTCTTACAGCGTCCACGCGGGCGTCCCTGCGCGGGTCTGACAGAAAAAAACGGCCGGAGTATGGATTCCTCCAGCCGACGGTGTGTCAAAAAAGCCTCGCAGAGTTCGCCGCCCGCAGGCGGCGAATCAAATCGGATCATTTTCTCCGGCGGCGTGTACGTCGGAGAAAATACTGCGCAGTCCGCCGGTGTGCGGATCGTCCGGCAAAGGCGGACGATCGTGCGCGCAGCGGACTGTAGTCCCTTTGTATGGAAAGCCCAAAGGGCTTTCCATACAGTTAATTGGCCGGAGCGCTCAGCGCTCCGGCCGTTTTATGTGGGTTTTACTGCTTCGTGAAGACCATGGGGAACAGATCGCCCAGCATCTCGCTGAGAGACTGCAGGTCCATCGCGTCGCCCGTGACGGACGTGAAGGTCAGCTTGCCGCCCTCGAGCGTGTAGGAAACATAGTCCTCTTCGGAGAAGTCGGCTTCCTGCTCCTCAAAATAGAGCTTGCCGTCAGCTGCCTTATAGACGCCGGACTCCTCGTCCTCTTCCAGAGAGCTCAGCAGGGACTCTTCGTCGAGCTGGCTGATCTGTTCGGCGACATAGTCCGAAACGCTGGAGCCGGTGCTCTGCTCGAAGGCAGCGTCGAAGTCCTCACGGGACAGTCCGGATTCCTCGGCGGTCTTGTAGAGCACCGCCTCAATGGCGGAGCCGCAGCCCTGCAGATAGGTGTGCAGCGCGGCAACGGTGGCTTCCTTGTCGGCCTGCATGGAATAGGTGCCGTCTTCGCCCAGCGTCAGAGTGTAGGGAACGGGCAGGGTCAGGTCGGCCAGATCCTCTTCGGCAAGGCCGAGCTGGGTCATGGCGGAGTTCAGGGCAGGGGCCAGATCGAGATCGATCTTGTAGGTACCGGGCAGGTCGGACTTGCCGCCGCCGCAGCCGGCGAGCGCAAGGACAAGGGCCAGCGCCAGCAGGCACAGTGCGAGAGACTTTACATGTTTCATGATTTTCTTCCTTTCTTTTTTGCAAAAATGCAAGTTGATTATAGCATAACGGGATGCGGGTGTCAATCCATCGGGCGGCCGTTTAGAACGGCTTCTGCCAGCCGGTCGCCCTCGTAGCGGAGCTTCAGCGAAAAAAACGGCGCATGCTCCCGCATAAGGCGCAGAAAAATGCGGGCCCCCTCCCACTGCGGCAGGGCGGCGAACTGTGTCTCCGGGATCCACGCCAGCTCGCCCTCGTCGCAGTCCCGCAGGGTTCCGCGGCAGGCCGAGGCGTGGAACAGGTGCATGTATTCGCCCTCCCAGCAGTCGCTGACGAAGGTCACGATGCCGCAGTAGCGGTACTCCGTCAGCTCCAGTCCCGTTTCCTCGCGGAATTCGCGGCGGACGCAGTCGTCCGGGCTTTCGTTTTCCTCAAATTTTCCGCCGATGCCGATCCATTTGTCGTGATTCGGATCGTTTTTCTTTTTGTTGCGGTGCAGCAGGAGCCAACTCCCGTCCTGCTCCAGATAGCAAAGCGTGGTATTTTTCATAGCGATCTCCCGAAAAAAGCCCCTGCAATCGCATGACGGTTGCAGGGGCCGGTTTTATTCTGCGGCGCTGGGATCGGTGGCGGGGTTCACGATGACTTTCACGGCGTTGTGCAGGTTCTCTGCGACGCAGTGCGCCTGCCCCTTGGCCTGCTCGCCGTCGAGCGTCCAGTCCATGTCGGCGGGGGCGTCGATCTCCAGATGGCTGGCGCTCGTGAACGTCAGCATGGGCGTGTGGTAATCCTGCGTCGTCAGGGCCAGCACGCAGTCGCTCAGCTCCATCAGGCTCTGCGGCTTGCGCACGAGCAGCAGCTCGAACACGCCGTCGTTCATGTCCACGATCTCCGGGGAGAGCGTCAGAATGCCCGCAACGGATGTGGAGTTGCTGATGGCGCCGAAGATATAGTCGTCCTCGAGCACGGTCTCGTGGTCGAGCAGAAAGCGCACATGGCGGCTGCGGATGGACGGCAGCTCCTTGATGCCGCCGAGCACATAGGCCAGATGGCCCAGCGCATTTTTCACGCTCTGCGACGTGGCGTAGGATGCGCGGGTGAACGCGCCGAACGAGGCGACATAGGAGAAGCAGCGGCCGTTGAAGCTGCCGAGGTCCAGTGTGCGCGGCTCGCCCTCGACGATGTCGCGCGCGGCCTGCAGCAGGTTGCGCGACAGGTGCATGCTGCTGGCAAAGTCGTTCGTGCTGCCTGCGGGGATGTAGCCGATGGGCGTGTCGCTTCCGGCCGCATAGACACCGGAGACGACCTCGTTGAACGTGCCGTCGCCGCCTGCGCAGACCACGCAGTCGAATTCGCGGCAGCGGGATGCTGCGACCTGCGTTGCGTCGCCGCGGGCAGCTGTAGTATAGACTGTGACGTCGTAGCCGCCGCGGTTGAAAATGCTGACGATCTCCGCCAGCGCGCGGTTCGCGCGCTTTTTTCCCGAGCAGGGGTTCAGAATGAGCAGCAGCCTCTTCATCGCACGATCCTCATGCGGAAACGCACCCAGACAAAGATGCAGCCTGCGGCGATCACAAGGCCGATGCCGAGCAGCGCCCACTGCTCCTTGGAGCGCGGCTTGCGGATATGGAACGGCATCACAAAGCTGGCGCCAGTCAGCGCCATAACAACGAGCAGCGCCCCGTGCAGGATCGTGGCACGCTGGAAAATGTCGAGGAAGCAGAAGAAAAACGGGAAAATGAGCGCGGCTGAGGTGATGGGAAGGCCCGTGTAGGTCTTGCGGCACTCGTCCGTCTCCTGCTGGCGCAGCTCCTCCGTCACGTTGAAATAGGCAAGGCGAATGAGCCCGGCGAGCACATAGAGCGCCGCGATCAGCACGGCATACCAGACAGAGCCGCACACGACGATCGTGATGACGGCGGGCAGGATGCCGAAGGCAACGATGTCGCACAGAGAGTCAATCTGAATGCCGAAGCCCTTCTGCTCCGCCGTGCGGTTCTTCTTCGTGCGGGCGACGCGGCCGTCAAACATATCGCAAAGGCCGCTGAACATCAAACAGAGGATTGCCAGCAGCGGGTGGCGGGCGACGGCCAGCCCGATGCCGGTCACGGCCGACAGCAGGCTGAGGTAGGTCAGAATGACCGTGTAATCATAGAAACCAATCATAAATAACTCCTTCTGCCGCAGGACGGCACCGGAAAACGGACGTCGGATAGACGAATCATAGTCGTCTTGTTATTATCCCACATTTTCGGCGATTCGTCAAGTCCCGGTATTTTCCGACAGAATGCGGCAGAGCAGGACGGAAAAGGCGTGGTCCTGCGCGGGCTTCCGGGCAGCCGTACGGTGCAGGCGGACACCGCCGCGGCGCAGGCGGGCGGACTCGGCGCGAACGGTGAGCAGAGCGTCGATATTGTCCTTTGTGTAGGCATGGCCCGCCGGATGCAGGGCCTGCGCGCTGCGCGCAAGGCACAGGGCGGCAAGGCCGTAGTCCTGCGTGATCACAACGTCGCCGGGGCGCAGGTGCGACAGCAGCAGATAGTCCGTGCTGTCGTGCCCGCAGTCCGCAACAAAGACCTCCACACCGGGAATGGAAAAGACATGCGCCGTGTCGCAGAACAGCAGACACGGCACATGGAAGGCGGCGCATTGCCGCACGGTCTCGCGGACGACGGGGCAGCCGTCCGCATCGATCAGAACGCGCATGGGCTTCAGTGGCGGGGCGTCAGCAGGCCGCGCTTGTCGTGGATGACATTGCGCGGGCAGGCCATGGCGCACATGCCGCAGGAGAGGCACTTATCCGCGTAGATAAAGGCGCGGTTTTCCGAAACGACGATGGCTCCGGCCGGGCAGGTGCGCTCGCACAGACCGCAGCCGATGCAGCTCACGGCGCAGACATCGCGGCAGCGGGCGTCCTTGTTCGAGCAGAGGACGACAATGGGGTTGTCCTCGAGCCGCAGGTGGATGACGCGCTGCGGGCAGGCCTGATAGCACGCGCCGCAGCCGATGCAGCGGCTCTCGTCTACCTCGGCCACGCCGTAGGAGTTCAGCGAGATCGCGCCGAAGCGGCAGACCTCCATGCACGCACCGCAGCCGGTGCAGCCGTAGAGGCAAAGATCGTAGCCCTCCGGGCTCTGGTTGGCGCGGCAGCCGCCGTTGCAGTGGACGCAGGCAACCTTGGACGGGAACTTCTTTCTGACTTTCATCTCATGCAACCTCCCCGTTATTTGCGTGCATAGGGCGTGCCGGTCAGCGGCAGACTGGTGCGCGGCTCGCCGTCGAGCCGGTAATAGGCGTCCGCAATGGCCGGTGCGGTGGGGATCGAGGTGATCTCACCGATGCCGATCGCGCCGCAGGCCACGTTCAGGCCCGGCTTGTCGATGACAATGGCCTTGATCTCCGGCACCTGATGGGCACGGAACAGACCGAGCGTGCCGAAGCGCGCCGTCGGACGGCAGTTTTCGTCGATGGGATACTGCTCCGTCAGGGCATAGCCCATGGACATGACGACGCCGCCCTCGATCTGGCCCTCGCAGGAGAGCGGGTTGATGGCCTTGCCGACGTCGTGCGCGGCTATCATTTTGCGGATGAGGCCGGTCTTCTCGTCGAGGATGCAGACCTGCGTGGCGTAGCCGTAGGCGACGTGGGAGACCGGGTTCGGCACATCCGCGCCGAGCGGGTCGGTCTTCGCGAGGTATTCGCCGTAGAATTCTTTCCCGATGAGGTCGCTGAGCGACTTTCCGCCCAGCGCCTCGTGGAGCTGCAGGCAGGCGCGGCGGCAGGCCTCGCCGGTCACAAGCGTCTGGCGGGAGCCGGACGTGTCGCCGGAGTCCGGGGCGATCCAGGTGTTGGAACGCTCATAGACGATGTCGTCGCGGGAGAGGTTCGTGTTTGAGCAGACCATCTGCACCAGCACGGTGCCGAGGCCCTGCCCGATGCACGAAGCGCCGGAATAGATATGGACCTTGGAATCGCCCTCGACGATGAGCTTGCAGCGGCCCCAGTCCGGCAGACCGACGCCGAGGCCGGCATTCTTCATGGCGCAGGCGATGCCCTTGATCTTGGCATTGTCGTATTCGTCCTTTACGGCAAGGAGCGTCTCCACAAGGCCAGTAGAGTCATCGACGATCTGCCCGTTCGGCAGCACACCGCCGGGACGGATAGCGTTGCGGTAGCGGATCTCCCACGGGGAGATGCCGACAAGGTCGGCAGCACGGTTCAGCAGCGTCTCCACGGCGAAGCACGTCTGCGTGACGCCAAAGCCGCGGAACGCACCGGCAGGCGGATTGTTTGTATAGTAGGCATAGCCGTCGATCTCGAAGTTTTCGTAGGCATAGGGACCGGCGGCGTGCGTGCAGGCGCGCTCGAGCACCGGGCCGCCCAGCGAGGCGTAGGCGCCAGTGTCAGAGACGACCTTGGCCTTCACACCCTGGATGATACCGTTTTCGTCCACGCCCATGGTGAAGTCCATCTCGAAGGGATGGCGCTTCGGGTGGATGAGCAGGGACTCGGCGCGCGTCAGCTTGCACTTGACGGCGCGGCCGGTCTTATAGGCGATGAGCGCGGCCAGCGGCTGGACGGTCATGTCCTCCTTGCCGCCGAAGCCGCCGCCGACGAGGGCATTCTGGATCTTGACCTTCTCGGGCGGCAGGCCGAGGGCCATCGTGACCTCGTGCAGCGTGGTGTGGGCGCTCTGGTCCGTCGTGTAGAGGCGGATGCCGTCTCCGTCCGGCACGGCCACGGCGCATTCCGGCTCAAGGAAGGCGTGCTCCGTGAACGGGGTGGAGAAGTGATCCTGCACGACAAATTTCGAGTGGGCAATGGCCTCCTCGGCATTGCCGCGGGAGACGTGCTTGTGCGCCAGCAGGTTGCCCTTGCGGTGGACGAGCGGCGCATAGGGCGCGGCCGCCTCCTCTGGGTTGTGCACGGCGGGCAAAATCTCATATTCCACCTTGACGAGCTTCTTGGCCTTTTCCAGAATCTCCGGCGTCTCAGCCGCGACAAGGGCCAGTGCGTCGCCGAGGAAGTGGACGACGCCGCCGACGGGGACCATGACGTCCCAGTCGTGGACGATGTGTCCGATGATGTTCTCGCCCGGCACATCCGCTGCGGTCAGCACGCAGATAACGCCGGGCAGCGCGGCCGCCTTGGACGTGTCGATGGACAGCACGCGGGCGCGCGGATATTTGCTGCGCACGGCGGAGCCGTAGCACATTTTTTCGGGGTAGTAATCGTCGGGGTATTTGCCGGTGCCGAGGACCTTCTCCTCGACGTCCAGACGCTGGACGCGGGAGCCGATCTTCCAGTCCGTCGTGGCGGGCAGGGGGATCTTCTTTTCGCGCAGGATCTTCCCGGCCAGACGGATGGCCTCGACGATCTTGACATAGCCGGTGCAGCGGCAGTAGTTGTTGCGGATGGCCCAGCGGATCTGCTCCTCCGTCGGGTCCGGCGTGCGGTCGAGCAGGGCCTTGGCGCACAGCACCATACCGGGGATGCAGAAGCCGCACTGCACGGCGCCAGCCTCGCCGAAGGCGAAGGTGTAGGCAGCCTTTTCAAAGTCGGAAAGACCCTCGACCGTCAGGATGTGCTTGCCGTCGAGCCGCTCGGTGTCCGGAACGCAGGCGCGGCAGGGCTCGCCATTGATGAGCACGGTGCATGCGCCGCAGGCGCCCTCGCTGCAGCCGTCTTTTACGGAGGTGAGATGCAGCTCATCGCGCAGGTAGCGCAGCAGCTTCTGCTTTTTGGCGACGGTAACTTCGGCACCGTTTATGTAAAATGTTGCCATGGAAACAGGTCCCCTTTGTAAAATAATCCGGTCGCAGCCGGTGGACGGGCTCGTATCACTCAGATTATACTATAAATAGAGAAAGCCTGCAAGGCAGAGACTAACTTTTTTTGCGATTTTTTTCTGAATTTTGACTTATAACAATAAAAAACTACAAGGAAATCGCGATTTTTCTATCGATAAGCTAAAACTTTTTTTGTACCCGGCAAAAAATGCGGGAAAGGATTGAAAATCGGGTGTGGATTTGGTACACTATCTAAGAAATGAAAATGCGGAGTTTCGGCTTTTTTGCGCCGCATGCGCCGCATGGGTAATATAGCAGACTGTCAAAAAACCTGCCAAGCCAAAAGTTTCGGAGGGAAGAAAAGTGTGAAAGGAAACCGTCAGGGTGTCCTTTCGCGTTCCATAACCCGCCGCAGCGGCAGAATTGCAAAATCATGCTTCAAAATTTATTTTGCAATTCCAGAAGCAGCTTGGCGAAAAAGCCCTGGAGGGACTTTTTTGACAAGCTGAATATAGGTAGGGGAACTGGTATGGAAACGACAAAGACATTTCAGGAGCTCGGTGTCAGCGAGGAGATCCTCCGTGCGCTGGAAAAGAAGGGCGTCGCAATGCCGACGCGCGTGCAGGAGGAGGCCATCCCGCCGCTGCTGGCATGGCGCGATGTCATCGCCAAGGCGCCGACGGGAACGGGCAAGACGTTTGCCTTTGGCATCCCGATGATCGAGCACATCGATCCGCAGTCCGACGATCTGCAGGGCCTGATCCTGGCCCCGACGCGCGAGCTGGCCATCCAGATCGCCGACGAGCTGCGCGGCTTGCTCACATTTTATAAGGATATCCGTGTGACGGTCGTCTATGGCGGCCAGCGGCTCGAGCCGCAGATCCGCAGCCTGCAGCAGCATCCGCAGATCGTCGTGGCAACGCCCGGTCGCCTCATGGACCACTATAACCGCAAGAACCTGCGCCTCGACCGCATCAAGACCGTCATTCTCGACGAGGCGGATCGCATGCTGGACATGGGCTTCTTCGATGATGTGACGAAAATTCTCGACCGCATCAAGAACCGTACGAACCTCGGCCTGTTCTCCGCGACGATCTCGCAGGAGGTCATGACCGTCAGCTGGATGTACCAGCGCGACGAGGTGGAGATCACCGTTGCCCCGACGGAGGAGAGTAAGCCTGATATCGATCAGTATTCCATCACGGTCCCGCGGCTGGAGAAGGAAGAGGCTATGCTGCGTATCCTGCGCTCCGGCGCGCTTGAGCGCGTGATCGTGTTCTGCAACACGAAGGTCATGTGCCAGCGCCTGAGTGACGACCTGCGCCGCGCGGGCATCCGCGCCGACTGCCTGCATGGCGACATCAAGCAGGCCACGCGCGAAAAGACCATGGCCGATTTCCGCCATGGCAAGCTCCCGGTCCTCATCGCGACGGACGTTGCCTCCCGCGGCATCGACGTGGACGACGTCGACGGCGTCATCAACTACGACGTCCCCGAGGAGAACGAATACTATATCCACCGCATCGGCCGCACGGGCCGCGCCCGGAAAAAGGGCATCTCCTTCACGCTGCTCGGCTCGTTCCCGGAGAAGGCCAAGCTGGACGAGATCGCAAAATTTGCGGGCTTCCGCATCGTTCCGATGATCTTTGACGAATACGGCTGTCTGGTGCCCGCACCTGCAGAGGAAAAGCACCCGACATCCCGCAGGCGCTTCTGATGCGCCCGGCGGAGGAGGGCCTGCTCCTGCTGTGCTGCGCGCTCGGCACGCAGGATGTGCCGCTGACCCCGGCGCAGTACCGCACGCTTGCCCGGCGCGTCCGGCAGACCTGTCAGGCCGGAGACGGCGAGGTGACGCCTGCCTATCTCCGGGCGCTCGGCTATCCGGAGGCGGCCGCCCTGCAGATCACGGCGCTGCTCGACCGGACGGACACGCTGCACCGCTATCTCGAGGCCGCTGCCGCGCAGGGCATCACGGTCCTGACGCGCCTTTCGGACGGCTTCCCGGCGCGCCTGCGCCGCATGGGCGAGACGGAGTGCCCGCCCGCTCTGTTCTGCCGCGGCGACACGGCCCTGCTCGGCACGCGCTGCGTTGCGCTCGTCGGCTCGCGGCAGCTCCGGCCGGATAACCGCCGCTTTGCCGTGCAGGCCGGAAAGCTCGCTGCGGCCGAGGGCTTTACACTCGTCTCCGGCGCTGTCTCTTATACACATCTGACGCTGCCG
>ERZ1026975.1491-NODE-1491-length-10750-cov-5.196540_pt1 | contig 10750 bp, 8 predicted proteins | sample MGYA00519561_ERZ1026975 | MGnify/ENA primary metagenome ERZ1026975 (study PRJEB26926, sample SAMN06164672) | human gut metagenome | biome: ENVO:00009003; feature: ENVO:2100002; material: ENVO:00002003 | host: Homo sapiens | place: USA | collected 2012 ... | reverse complement strand
GGGCTGGAAGACGCCGGGGTACAAGCGGCCTGCCCGCGCTGTGCGCTTCCAAGGCGGGTGGACGGGATGAAACGGACGCTGCCGGCCCAGATGTCGGAGACCGTTCGCCTGGGCGCCGTGCTGGCGGCCGCAGGCGGATTCCTGGATGCATACACCTATTTGACCCGAGGCGGCGTCTTTGCCAATGCACAGACGGGCAACATCGTTCTGCTGGGCGTCTATCTGGCCCAGGGCCAGTTCCGAACGGCGGGGCGCTACCTGATCCCTATTCTGGCGTTTGCCGCCGGAGTGATCGTGGCGGAGCTGATCAAGGCGCGCTTTCGGTATCATCCCGCCCTCCACTGGCGGCAGATCACCGTGGGGGCGGAGTTGGCGATCCTGGCGGCGGTGGCGTTTCTGCCGCAGCGCTGGAACGTTCCGGCCAATCTTGCCGTATCCTTTGTGTGCGCCATGCAGGTGGAGAGCTTTCGGAAAATTGAAGGCAACGCCTATGCCACCACCATGTGCATCGGCAATTTCCGCAGCGGTACGGAATGCCTGTACCGCTGGCGCAAAACCCGGGACCGGGGATTTTTACACCGGGCTAAGGTGTACTACGTGGTAATTTTGGTGTTTGTCCTGGGCGCCGCGTTGGGAGGACTGGCTTGCCGGGCCTGGGGCAGGTATGCGATTTTGATTTGTTGCCCATTGCTTCTGGCCTCCGTAGGGCTGATGGCCTGGATTCGGCGCAGCGGAAAGGCCTCGGCCGGCAGGGCGTTGATCTTTCGGCGGATGACCGCCTCGGCCGCCAGCACGGCCGCTGCCGGCGCAACGGTTTTCCACATGGTGGGGTTCCCCCTTTGAATTGGAAATGTCTGCGCGCATTGTAGCACAAAAGCGCCTGTGTGAAAAGGTTCACAGGAAAAGTTTCCGTTTTGGGGTTTACAGGCGCGGCGGGATGGTGTAAGGTGTTTTCAGAGAAATGTAGTATAGATACGGATCAAGGTCGAGAAATTTTAGTCAAAAAGGAGAACCTGACAACATGGAACTGACGCAAAACCCGTCCGTACTGGAGCTGGTGCGGAAAACCGCCGAACTCGCGACCCCGAAAGAGATCGTCTGGATCGACGGCTCGGAGGCCCAGCTCGAATCCCTGCGCAAGATCGCCGTGGAAACCGGCGAGCTCATCAAACTCAATGAAGAAAAGCTGCCCGGCTGCTATCTCAATCGCAGCGACGTCAACGACGTGGCGCGCGTCGAGGGCCGGACATTTATCTGCTCCAAGACCCGCGAAGAGGCCGGCCCCACAAACAACTGGATGGATCCGGACGAGATGAAGGCCAAGCTGCACGAGATTCTGCGCGGCGCCATGGCCGGCCGCACGATGTATGTCATCCCCTACGCCATGGGCGTGATCGGCTCCCCGTTTGCCAAGTACGGCATCGAGGTCACGGACTCGATCTACGTCGTGCTGAACATGGCCATCATGACGCGCATCGGCACGAAGGTGCTCGAAGCGCTCGGCGACAGCGACGACGTCATCCTCGGCGTGCACTCCAAGGTCACGCTCGACCCCGAGAATCGCTACATCGTCCACTTCCCGGAGGAAAACAAGATCATCTCCGTCAACTCCAACTACGGCGGCAACGTGCTGCAGGGCAAAAAGTGCTTCTCGCTGCGCATCGCCTCCGTGCTCGGCCGCCGCGAGGGCTGGCTGGCTGAGCATATGCTTATCCTCGGCATCCAGAATCCCAAGGGCGAAGTTCGCTATGTGACGGGTGCGTTCCCGTCTGCGTGCGGCAAGACGAACCTCGCCATGCTCATCCCCCCCGAGGGCTACCGCAAAAACGGCTGGAAGTGCTGGACTGTCGGCGACGACATCGCCTGGCTGCGCGTCGGCCCGGACGGCCGTCTCTGGGCCGTGAACCCCGAAAACGGCTTCTTCGGAGTCGCCCCCGGCACAAGCCAGAAATCCAACCCGAACGCGCTCGCATCTACGAGCAAAAACACCATCTTCACGAACGTCGTGCTCAACGAGGACGACATGACCGTCTGGTGGGAGGGCATGACCAAGCAGCCGCCCAAGGGCCACCTGCGCAACTGGAAGGGCGAAGTGTGGGACGGCAGCGACGGCACGCGCGGCGCGCACCCGAACAGCCGCTTCACCGCCCCGGCGGAGAACTGCCCGTGCATCAGCGAGGAGTTTTTCAAGGGCACCGGCGTGCCGATCAGCGCGATCATCTTCGGCGGCCGCCGCGCAAAAACCGCCCCGCTGGTCTACCAGTCCCGCGACTGGGCGCACGGTGTGTTCGTCGGCGCGACGATGGCGTCCGAGACGACGGCCGCCGCGACCGGCGCCGTGGGCGTTGTGCGCCGCGACCCGATGGCCATGCGCCCGTTCTGCGGCTACAACATGGCCGACTACTGGCAGCACTGGCTCGACATGGGCGAGAAGCTGCCGAACGCGCCGAAGATCTTCAACGTCAACTGGTTCCGCACGGACGACAACGGCCGCTTCCTGTGGCCGGGCTTCGGCGACAACCTGCGCGTGCTCGAGTGGATCCTCAAGCGCTGCTTCGACGAGGTGGGCGCGGACGAGACGGTCATCGGCTACGAGCCGAAGCCCGAGGACATCAACCTCGACGGCAGCGGCGTGACGGTCGAGACGCTCAAGGCGCTGCTGACGCTCGACGCCGAGAGCTGGCGCGAAAACTGCGCGGGCATCCGCGAATACTTCGCGCAGTTCGGCGACAAGCTGCCGCACGAGCTGCGCGAGGAGCTCGAGGCGCTGGAAAAAGCGTTCGCCGAGTAACCGGTACATAAAAAAATCCCGCTGTCCAACCGGACAGCGGGATTTTTTTGCGTGCGTCAAAAAGCCTCGTAGAGGTTGCGCCCGCAGCTTTTTCAAGCGAAAGCCCGTCTCGTCGGAGCTAAAACAGCATCGACGCCGCGCCATACGTCACGACGGCGACGATGATGCCGGCCGTGACGACGCCGAGCGCGATCGGCGGGAAGGCCTCCTTGACGCGCATCTCCAGCATGGCCGCGATGAGCGAGCCCGTCCACGCGCCGGTGCCCGGCAGCGGGATGGCCACGAAGAGAAACAGGCCCCAGAAGCGCGCGCGGCGCACGGTGTCGGACTTTTTGAGCGCGCGCTGCTCCATGCGCGTGACAAAGCCGTTGAGCCGCTCGCTCTTCGTGCGCAGCCAGGCAAAGATCTTGCGAATGAAGCGCACGATGAACGGCACCGGCACAAGATTGCCGAGGATGGACACCGCGATGGCGATGCGGTAATCCAGGCCATGCGCCACGCCGATCGGGATCGCGCCGCGCAGCTCGAGCACCGGCACCATGGAGATGAGGAAGGTCATAAAAGTCTTCCCAAACAGGCTGTTCCAAATCTTCAAATTACAAATCCTCCAAAAAAATGCGTCAGAGCGTCAGCGCCGGAAGTGGACGATCTTCCCCGCGCCGGCCAGAAGCGGCTTGCGGTTGAGCAGGAGCAGCAGCGCAATGCACACTGCCTGCGCAATCTTCCAGCCCGGGAGCTGCAGGACGATGAAGAGCGTCTGCACCGTCAGCAGGATGCAGTTTTCCGTGACGCCGACAACGTAAAACCGGAACGGGATGAACTTGCGCGCATCCACCGCCCGGATGACAAACACAACAAAGTAGCTCACGCATGTGGCAATGGCCGCGCCCTGCACGCCGAGCTTCGACGGGATGAGCAGAAAGTTGAGCGCAACGTTGAGCAGCGCGCCGATCATGGACGTGACGAACGTGCGCTTGCTGCACTTTTCGACCATGTAGACGCTGCCGAGATAGCTCACGAACGCGGAAAAGACCATGGCCATGCCGAGCACCGGCACATACAGCCACGCGCCGTAATACTGCTCGGTCGTGAGCACATGGATCTCCGGCACGGCGAAGGCGATGATGCACGCGCCGGCGAGGAACATCACCGACTGGAACGAGCACCAGACCTTCGAGAAGAAGTGGATGTGCTCGCGCCGGCTGCCCTGCGCCTCGGACACGGCGGAAAACTGCCACGCCTCCATGAAAATGCTCGACACAAGCGACAGGATCGTCGGCATCTTGTACGACACGGCGTAGATACCGTTGGCGTCCACGCCGAGGTAGGCCGTGACCATGTAGCGGTCGGACACGCTCGTGATCCACCAGAACACCGTCGTCGGGATCATGGGGATGCTGTAGGCCAGCATCTCTCGCGCGGCCGCCCAGCCCGGGCGGAGCATGAGCTGGCGCCAGAGCCGCTCGCGCACGAACAGAAGCAGCGTACACGCCAGATCCGCCAGCGCGACGGAGAGCACGTAGCCCGTGATGCCCATGCGCAGGCCGACGAGGAAGAGCACGTTGAGCCCGATGACGAGCACGGTGTTGATCATGCCCTGCACGGCGAAGAGCGCCGTGTGCCCCTCGGCGCGCACGAACTGCGCACACAGCGAATGGAAGCACGAGCACATCGTGTAAAGCGCGATCAGCCAGAGGAACCCGTCAAACTGCGGGAAGAGCCCCAGCAGCGGCAAAATGGCCACGAGCAGCACGGCACCCGCCAGGATCGTATACACGCCGACGGAGAAAATATTGCGCCGCTGCTCGGTGTGGTCCACGGCGAAACGGAACACGCCGTCCGTGATGCCGAGGCTGATGAGCGGGAAGAGCAGATTGGCCGTCTGCGTGATGAGATCGGCAGTGCCGTAGTCCGCCGGGGTGAGGCAGCTCGTGTAAAAGCGCACCATGAAAAACACCAGCAGCTTGCTGCCAAAGGTGCCAAGGCTGATGAGCATGGTGTTGGACACGAGGGTTTTGTATTTATTGTTGCTGTTCGACATAGGCGTACCTGTGTTTCTGCCCGCACAAGTGAAAAATTTCCGCCGGTTCGGCAGGCGCGGACATAATCAGTATAGCACAGTTGACGCAAAAGCGGGAACTCTTTTTGCAAACCAGGGCGAAAAAGCGCGGCCGTGACACGCGAAGCCGCCCGCGCAGAGCCCCGCGCGGGCGGCCAGACGGTCAGTGCGTGTAATAAGCGAGGGCCGCGCTGTCGGCCACGATGGCGGCGCAGTCTCCGGTCGAGAGCGCCTCAAAGCACGCCTTCGACCCGCCGGTGACGCGCTGGGCCGCGCCAAAGGCTTTCATGAGCTTATCGTCGGCCGAGAGGGCGGCCATGTACGTCTCGTCCGTGCCGAGCAGGACGGTCGTGCCCTTGAGGCTGCCGGCGGTGCGATATTTCGAGTCGCCGCGCACGATGAGCTGCAGCTCATTTTCGAGATACGGCGCGGTGAGCGTCATCTTCTGCTTTTTCTTGTTCTTGCTGTCCTTGCTGTCGGTCTGGTCGAGCACCATGCCGCCCCAGGCACAGTCGACATTACCGCTCGAGAGCTCGACATAGGCGTTCTGGTTCGAGATCGGCTGGTACTGCAGCGTCCAGCCGAGGCGGGCGCAGACCGCCTGCGCCAGCTCCACGTCAAAGCCGCTGTAACCGTCGCCGTCGGCATAGCTCATGGGAAAGCGCTCCTCGTTCAGGCCCATGATGAACGTGCGCTGCGGAAGGTCGCCGAGCGCGTCGAGCGCACCCGCGTCGCTGTCAAAGGTCGTGTCGTCCGTGCCGAACCACTTGAGCGCGAGACTGTGGATCGTCCCGTCGGCCGCGAGGACCTTGAGCGCGGCGTTGACATACACCGCCGCCTGATCCCCATCGCGAAAGCCGATGCGAAACTGCTCCGTGCCGAGCGTCTTGACCACGCGGTAGCTGCCGACCGTCTTGCTGCACGCCGTGCAGGAAACGCACAGCGCGAGCGCGAGCAGCAGCGCCGCGATCCGTTTTGTATGCTTCAAGGGAAGCCCTCCCAAATGAAAAATCAAAAAAGCGCACCGGATGCCGATGCGCTTTTTATCATACCGAATCTCGCACGGCCGTGCAAGAGGGAAAAGCTGAATTTTCTCTTACATTTTTGTCACGGCCGCTCGTTGTAGCGCGCGAGGAACTGCTTCGTGCGTTCCTGCTGCGTGTCGCCAAAGACCGCCTCGGGCGCGCCCTGCTCGACGATGACGCCGCCGTCCATGAAGATGACCTTATCGGCCACGGCGCGGGCAAACGCCATCTCGTGCGTGACGATGACCATAGTCATGTGCTCCTCGGCGAGCGCGCGGATGACCTTGAGCACCTCGCCCGTGAGCTCGGGGTCGAGCGCGGAGGTCGGCTCGTCGAAAAACAGGATCTCGGGGTTCATCTCCAGTGCACGCGCGATGGCCACGCGCTGCTGCTGGCCGCCGGAGAGCTGGCACGGATAGGCGTCGGCCTTGTCGCCGAGGCCCATCTTCTCGAGCGTTTTGCGCGCAGACACCTCGACCTCCGCGCGCTCGCGCTTCTGGACGCAGATGGGCGCGTCCATGACGTTTTTGAGCACGGAGTAGTGCGGAAAAAGATTGAACTGCTGAAAAACGAGGCCGAAATAGTTGCGGATCTGCTTGAGCTCCGCCTTGTCGGCGTAGACGGCGGCGCCATCGTCACCCGTGCGCGCGGCGTAGTGTCCGTCAAAGCAAACCTCACCGGAGTCGATGCGCTCGAGCAGCGTGGCGCAGCGCAGCAGCGTGGATTTGCCGCTGCCGCTCGGGCCGATGATGGCCACGACCTCGCCCTTTTCGACCGAGAGCGAGATATCCTGCAGCACCTCCAGATCGCCGAAACGCTTGCGGATGTGGTTGAGTTCCAATACAGGCATGGTGTCTCCCTCCGATCAGTGATAATAGCTCATGCGCTTTTCGATCTTCTCCATCGCCCAGGCCACGATCGCGTTGAACACGAAGTAGAACAGGCCCGCAACGAACAGCGGCATGACGCTGCTGATGGAGTTGGCCACGCGCTTGGCGATGGTGAACATCTCGGCATAGGACAGCACGAACGCCAGCGACGTGTCCTTGACGAGGGTGATGACCTCGTTCGTGACCGGCGGCAGCACGTGCTTGACCATCTGCGGCAGGATGATGCGCCCGAAGGTCTGCCCGCGCGTGTAGCCGAGCACCTCGGCCGCCTCATACTGGCCGACGGGGATGGACTCGATGCCGCCGCGGTAGATCTCGGCAAAATAGGCCGCGTAGTTGATGACGAAGCCGATGATGAGTGCGGCAAACGTCCAGCCCGCCGTGAGCTTCATGCCGAAAACATAATACGGCGCAAAGCACACCACGATCAGCTGCAGCATGAGCGGCGTGCCGCGCAGGATGGAGATGAAGAAGCGAACGACATATTGCAGGGGCTTGAAGCGGGACATGCGCCCGAAGCACACCAGCAGGCCCAGCGGCAGCGACAGCAGCAGCGTGAGCGCGAAGATCAGGCACGTGGAGCCAAGGCCCTTGAGCAGCTGGATGCAGATCATGGAAAATGACATGGTTTCCTACCTTTCCCGAAACCGCGGCAAAGGGCGGCGAAGTGACTTCGCCGTCCTTTGGAGCAGATTCTGATATGTGTTGACGGTCCTCAGCCCTGCTGGCTCAGGTAGTACTGGGCGACGCCGATGTCGATGGCGACCGCGTCCACCAGACCGGACTTGAGGTTCATCATGGCAGTGTTGTAGTCGGGCGTCTGCTGCAGTTCCTTGAAGGTGTCCGCCAGATCCTTGGCGCCATCCGGATCTTCCAGTGCGCTCAGCGCGGAGGAGCCGGCCTGCGCGACCACGGTCTTGCCCTTGAGGTCTGCCAGGGAGTTGATGCCGGAGTTGTCGAGCGTGACGACGACGATGCTGTTGTCAATGTACGGCACGCTGAACGTGTAGCTGTCCTCGCGGCCGGTCATCGTGAAGCCGTTCCAGATGCAGTCGATCTGACCGGCGTTGAGGATGACGTCCTTGGTGTCCCAGTCGATGGGGGTCTTGACGAGCTCCCAGTTGTAGATGTCGCACACGGCCTGCGCCAGGTCGAGGTCAAAGCCGGTGTATTCGCCGTCTTCGCCCATGTAGCCGTACGGGGGATACTCGGCGTCGAAGCCGACGGTGAAGGTGGTACGGGCCTTGAACTCATCGCTCGCCTGGGCGGCGTCAAACGTGGTCTCGGTCTGCTTGTCGAGGCAGAGCATCGCGTCGAGGTTGTAGTCGGAGTACTTCTTGGCGATCTCTTCGACCTTGCCGTCTTTGTAGAGCTGGAAAAGGGCGGCCTGCACGGCGTCGCGCAGCTCGGTGTTGCCCTTCTTGAAGCCGATGGCGTACTGCTCGGTGGAGACCTTCTCGTCGAGCATCTTATAGCTTGCTTCCTTCTTGCTGCCGCAGGCGCACAGCGCCAGGCACATCACCAGCGCGAGCGCCAGCGAGATCACTTTCGTCATCTTTTTCATGTCGTTTCTCCTTCATCTAATTCTGAAAATTATGTTTTGCTTGTTAGCACGCTGCTATATTACCACATTAGCACGATAAAGCAAGTCTTTTTTCACATTTTGTTGTGCGGATACTGCACAACCGTTTTAGGCGCCGCACACGCCCCGCCGCTCTTGCATTCGGGGCGCGAAACGGGTAGAATGAAAAATTGTTGTTATTCTAATATGAATCCGGAGGGATCTCGTCATGCGTTATGACGCCGGAAGCTGTGACGTCGCCGTCGTCGGCGCGGGCCACGCGGGCATTGAAGCCGCGCTGGCCGCCGCGCGGCTGGGACTGGACACCGTCTGCTTTACCATCAATATGGACGCCATCGGCAACATGCCCTGCAACCCCGCCATCGGCGGCACGGGCAAGGGCCACCTCGTGCGCGAGCTCGACGCGCTCGGCGGCGAGATGGCGCGCGCGGCCGATCAGGCCTGCATCCAGTACCGGATGCTCAACCGCGGCAAAGGGCCGGCCGTACACTCGCTGCGCGCGCAGGCCGACCGGCGGAAGTATCAGGCCGTGATGAAGCACACGCTCGAGCTGCAGCCGAACCTGCGCGTCAAGCAGGCGGAGGTCGTGGCGGTCGAAACGGAGGGCGGCCGCGTCAGCGCCGTCGTGACGGCGAACGGCGCCGTATACCGCTGCCGCGCCGCCGTGCTGGCAACGGGCACGTATCTGCACGGGCGCACGATCGTGGGCGACGTGCTGCGCGATTCCGGGCCGGACGGCTTAGCGGCCGCCGGGCCGCTGGCCGAGTGCTGTAAGGCGCTGGGGCTGCGCATGCGCCGGTTCAAGACCGGCACGCCGCCGCGCGTGAACGCGCGCACGGTGGACTTCTCGCGCATGGAGCTGCAGCCGGGCGACGCGGAGATCGAACCGTTCTCGTTTTCCACCGCGCACCCGGTCGAAAACAAGGCCGTGTGCTACCTGACCTATACCAACGAGCGCACGCATGCCATCATCCGCGCAAACCTCGACCGCAGCCCGATCTACTCCGGCGTGATCGAGGGCGTCGGCCCGCGCTACTGCCCGTCCATCGAGACGAAGATCATGACCTTCCCCGACAAGCCGCGGCACCAGCTGTTCATCGAGCCGATGGGGCTGGACACGGAAGAGCTCTACATTCAGGGCTTCTCCTCCTCCCTGCCGGAGGACGTGCAGGTCGCGATGCTGCACACGCTGCCCGGGCTCGAGCACGCGGAGATGACCCGCTGCGCCTACGCGATCGAGTATGACTGCGTGGACCCGACAGAGCTGCTGCCGACGCTCGAGGCCAAGAAGGTGCCCGGTCTCTACGGCGCGGGGCAGTTCAACGGCTCGTCCGGCTATGAGGAGGCGGCCGTGCAGGGCTTCGTTGCGGGCGTGAACGCGGCGCTGAAGCTGCTGGGCCGGGAGCCGCTGGTGCTGCGGCGGGACCAGGGCTACATCGGCGTGCTCATCGACGATCTGGTGACCAAGGGCACCAACGAGCCCTACCGCATGATGACGTCCCGCACCGAATACCGGCTGCTCTGCCGCCAGGACAACGCCGACCAGCGTCTGTGCCCCGTGGGGTACGCCATCGGACTGGTCAGCGGCGAACGGTACGCCCGCGTACAGGAAAAATACGCCGCCGCGGCCCGGGAGATCAAACGGCTGGAGCACGCCGGAACGGCCCAGGGCCGCCTGTGCGACCTGCTGCGCCGCCCGGAAAACACCTATGCGTCGCTCGCGCCCGCAGACCCGGGGCGGCCCGCTCTGCCCCCGGCGGTGCAGGAGGCGGTGGAGATCGCCGTCAAATACCAGGGCTATATCGACCGGCAGCTCCGACAGGTGGAGGAGTGGCGGAAGATGGAGGACCGTCCCCTGCCCGGGGGGCTGGATTATACGGCGATGCAGGGCCTGCGCATCGAGGCCCGGCAGAAGCTGGACCAGATCCGCCCCCTGAATTTGGGGCAGGCCAGCCGTATTTCCGGCGTCAGCCCCGCAGATATCGCGGCGCTGATGGTCTATCTGGAACGGGGCTGAGCGCACGCGTGCCCCGCAGTCAAACGGATCGAGGTGCTTATGAAGGAAAAAGTCGTTCTGGGCCTCTCCGGCGGAGTGGACTCCGCCGTGGCGGCCCGGCTTTTGCTGCAGGACTACGAGGTATACTGCCTCTATCTGGACATCGGGCTGGGCGGCTCCGGCGCGGCTGACGCGGCGGCCGTGGCCGCCTCCCTGAATCTGCCCTTTGCCACGGCGGACATCCGGCAGGCCCTGGAGGAGCATGTCTGCGCGCCCTTTACCGCCGACTATCTGGCGGGGCGCACACCCCTGCCCTGCGCCCGGTGCAACCCCGCCGTAAAGTTTCCCGCCCTGCTGGCGCTGGCCGACCGCGTGGGGGCCCGCCTTGTGGCCACGGGGCACTACGC
>ERZ1026975.1481-NODE-1481-length-10836-cov-5.483536_pt1 | contig 10836 bp, 10 predicted proteins | sample MGYA00519561_ERZ1026975 | MGnify/ENA primary metagenome ERZ1026975 (study PRJEB26926, sample SAMN06164672) | human gut metagenome | biome: ENVO:00009003; feature: ENVO:2100002; material: ENVO:00002003 | host: Homo sapiens | place: USA | collected 2012 ... | reverse complement strand
GGTCTCGTGGGCTCGGAGATGTGTATAAGAGACAGCTTCCCTCCACGGTTTTCCGCAGGAGAGTTTCAAGTTCCGCCTGCTCTGTTTCCGTGCTGCTTACCTCAGGGGTAATGGAAATCTGATAGGCAATGTCCATCAGAGCTCTGCCGTCCGCTTGTGTCATTGTCGATTGAAGGCTCATAGAAACAGGATATCTATTAAGCAGCAAAATTACAATGACCACGGAACAAACAAGTAATGTGATTTTTGTGCGCAGCTTCATTTGTGAAAGCCCTCGTATATCAATAGCATATAATGCCGATATTATATCAACTTCTATTAGGCATTGCAATAAAGAGCCGTCAAGACGTAAGCGTCAAACCTACAAGTTATTTTCTCACCATGACAATTTGCTGTTGACAAGGGAAAATGGCCTGGTGTATAATGAAAATAGTTCATCAGAGAGAAATTTTTTTAGAAAGCTATTGTTATTTATTGACCGTGACAAAAGAGGCGGAAGAATGAAATTGCAGGACCTTGCGAGTGTTCGTAGCGGCCTGGTCTTGTCGAGAAAGCAGGCCAAAGAGGCAAGTGAGTATCGATATCCCTTGATTAATCTGCGGTGTATCCAGCAGGAAGGGACAATTCAATTGAAAGAGGCCGATATCTATGAAGCAAAAGAACCGCTGAAAGAAGAATACCTCTCACAAAGCGGAGATATCATTGTCCGCCTTACAGCTCCCTATACAGCAGTTCTGATTGATGAAACTACATCTGGAATGGTGGTTTCCTCAAACTTTGTAGTGATTCGAGTTGAAGATAAGAGCCTGTTGCCAGAGTATCTTTTTTGGTTGCTGAATACAGAAAAGATAAAACGAAAAATTTATGAGAATGCAACCAGTAATATGCTTGGCGCAGTTAACGCAAGATTTTTAGCTGACTTTGAATTGGTCCTTCTTTCCGTGGAGGATCAGCGTAAAATCTCCCAGTTCAATCTGCTGGCCAAAAGGGAACGCCAATTACTTAGGATGTTGGCGGAGGAAAAAGAAAAGTACTATGCTGGCGTACTGAATCAGGCGTACAAAAGAGCAAAGAAAGGGAAATGAAGATGACAAACAGAAAAGATGTTGAACAGGTCCTGTGGAACGCCTGTGATAGTTTTCGCGGCAAGATCGACAGTTCCCGCTATAAAGACTACATCCTCTCCATGCTGTTCGTGAAGTACCTCAGCGATGTTTCTAAAGAGAGGCGCGAGGAGTACATCAAACAGTATGACGGGGATATGCGCCGAGTGGAACGGGCTATGAGCAGGGAACGCTTTGCAATGGACGAGCAGTCCACTTTCGACTATCTCTATGCCAACCGGAACGACGCTGAAATCGGCCAGAAAATCAATGTGGCACTGAACCACATCGAAGAGCGCAACAGCGGAAAGCTGCGCAATGTATTCCGGGCTATCGATTTCAACTCCCAAGTGGATTTTGGTGAACCAAAAGAGAAGAACGCTACCCTGCGCAACTTGCTGGAGGATTTCAACGGTCTGGATCTGCGTCCCAGTCAGCTGGGTTCTGCCGATATCATCGGAGATGCCTACGAGTACATGATTGCTATGTTCGCCTCTGATGCCGGAAAAAAGGGTGGAGAGTTCTTTACCCCAAGCCAGGTCTCTGAACTGGTGGCCTCTCTGGTGCAGCCCAAGGAGAACGACCGAATCTACGATCCCACCTGCGGCAGCGGCGGCTTGTTGCTGAAAGCCTATAAGAAAGTACCCAGTGGCAAGGTGGCTATCTATGGCCAGGAGCTCAACGCTCAGACCTGGGCTCTCTGCACTATGAATATGTTCCTGCACGGTGTGGATGATGCCCGGATCTGGCAGGGAGATACTCTCTCTAATCCTCAGAATGTTGAGGATGATAATTTAATGAAGTTCCAGGTGGTAGTGGCAAATCCTCCCTTCAGTCTGGACAAGTGGGACAGCGGCTTCCTTTCGGAGGCTGAGGCAGATAAGAGGGGCAAGAAGAAAATGTCCGCCGAACTGGATCAGTACCACCGTTTCGATTGGGGTGTGCCTCCTACTTCCAAAGGTGATTATGCCTTTGTGCTGCACATGCTCTCCAGTCTGGATGCGGAGAATGGCCGTATGGCAGTGGTACTGCCCCATGGTGTTCTGTTCCGGGGGGCCAGCGAGGGGAAAATTCGGCGTCAGCTGGTGGAAATGAATCTGCTGGATGCGGTCATTGGCTTACCCGCCAACTTGTTCTACGGCACTGGAATCCCAGCTTGTATTTTGGTATTCAAGAAGAACCGCACCTACCGGGATGTACTGTTCATCGACGCCTCTGGGGACGGGAACTTCGAAAAGGGTAAGAACCAGAACATTCTGCGGGACAGCGACATTACCCGCATTGTCAATGCCTATCAAGCACGACAGAACGAGGATAAATACAGTTATGTGGCCTCCTTCGACGAGATTAAGGAGAACGACTTCAACCTGAATATCCCACGGTATGTGGATACCTTTGAGGAAGAAGAACTGGTGGATATTGATGAGGTGCAGCGGAATATTGCCACCATCGAGGCGGAATTGGCCGAGGTGCAGGCGCAGATGGCAAAGTATTTAATGAGGTTGGGATTATAACTGCTTGGGAGGATATGAATGAGCATTATTAAGTCTTTTTCCGTAGGCGACGGTGATATGTTTTATATTGATCATAATAGTGATAATTTTTCTATCATTGACTGTTGTATGGATGACGGCAACAAAGAGGCAATAACCCAAGAAATCAAAGATAAAATTAGCAAAAAAGGAATTATTCGTTTTATTTCCACTCACCCCGATGAGGATCATTTGCAGGGATTAAAGTACTTGGATGAGCAAATAGGTATTGTTAATTTCTATTGTGTTGAAAATAGTGCTGTAAAAACAGACGAGACTGAAGATTTCAAGCACTATTGCACGCTGCGAGACGGAGAACATGCCTATTATATCAGCAAGGGTTGTTCACGAAAATGGATGAATATAGGCGATGAGACTCGAGGCTGCGCGGGTATCAATTTTAAGTGGCCTATTACGACAGATGAGAACTTTAAGGAATCGCTTTCCGCTGTCACAGAAGGTAAAGGATTTAATAATATTTCTCCGATTTTTACCTACTCTGCTGAAAATAATGTTGTTGCTATGTGGATGGGCGATATGGAGCAAGCCTTTCTTGATAAGATTAAAGACCAAGTGTCGTGGCCAAAGGTCGATATTCTATTTGCTCCACATCATGGCAGAGCCTCAGGGAAAGTATCAAATGATGTTCTGGAAAAATTAGAGCCTAAGATTATTGTAATTGGCGAAGCGCCCTCAAAATACTTAAACTATTATCAAGGATATAATACTATTACGCAAAATAGCGCCGGGGATATCGTGTTTGAATGTATTGACGATAAAGTGCATGTATATGTATCTCAATCAGGATATAGGTGCGATACGTCTTTTCTCGTGAAGAAAGGTATTCAGAACAGCGAGCATGGAACTTATCTTGGATCGTTTACGCCGAAAGGAGCAGAGTAATGGAAATTAAGGTGCCATTCTATAACATTTTGAATATGTTTTTGACTGGTCTGGTATTTATCGGTGGGTGTTTAGTTATCTTTCCAGATACAGCCGTTGCATTATTCAACAGCGACATAATCGAAAACCTTGGAGCGGGGCCCGAAATTGTAGTCACTGTTTGTACATTTGCGGTTGCATACGAAGTTGGATTGATTATCAACCGCACTGGATCGGTTGTTCTTGAGCCTTTGCTTAAAAGGACTAAACTGATTCCGTTTAATGATAACTACACATTATTTAACCAGAAGAAAAAGGAATATCCCATTATGAACACCTTGTCCAGAGAATATGCCCTATCCCGTACAGGGGTTGTCCTTTTTCTGTCACTGCTTATCTTGTCTGCGGTTGAAAAAAAGTGCTCTTTGGTAGCTATATGTGCTGTCATAACGGGGATTTACTTCCTGTCCTGCAGAAAACATGCTGGGAAAATAGTTGAACTTATGCAGAATGGGTGATTGCTGTGGTTCAACTATTGAAGGCTTTGGAAAATTTAGGAATTTGAAGCAGAATGTAGACAAATTTTGCTGATAGAGACAGCAGGAGTACGTGGATGAGTTGGCCACAGATATGATGCGGCCGAAAGAACGAGGTGTGGTCAATAAAAATGGATTATATTAACTTGAGTGACTTGTCAGGCAAAATACCAGAATTGGAGACATTCAATTTGCCGCCGATTAGTCCTCCATCATTCAATTATGAAATCCCTCATGTAGAGACGATTGATCCGGAAGATACCATTATGGGGGATATCAAACATAAGATCCAGGAACAAAATGAGCTGGTAACGAAACAAATCGAGGTCTTGGTTCAGCAAAATCAATTGTTGGCAGATAATTACAACAAATTAAAGGATATGTATGATGCACAGAAACGCGCTTATCAAGAAAGTGGGGAAGACTTAAGAAGTAGTAGGATTTTTAATCGCAGGATGATGGTCATTGCCGTTATAGCGATGCTGGCCGCTATTGCTGGCCCTATTGTGACCGTTCTTGTAAGTAATCCGCAGTAAGGGGTAACGGTATGACACCAGAAATCAAACATCGGATCGGGCAGATACGCCGGGGAGAGGTGCCTGAAGGGTATGTAAAGAAAAGGAAAGTGGTAATTCCCCAACAATGGGGATTACCGCAGATTAAGGATATAGCATCAATTTCTTCAGGAAGTACTCCGAATCGAAATAATTCGGAGTATTGGAATGGAAATATAGCGTGGGTTACCACAGGCGAGCTTAGTAGCGGGCATGTTAATCATACTTCTGAACTGATAACAGTCAAAGCTGTCAAAGAAACAAAGATGCGGATATATCCACAAGGGACTCTTTTGATGGCCATGTATGGGCAGGGAAAGACGAGAGGTACCGTTGCTATACTTGAGATTGACGCAGCAGTAAATCAAGCCTGTGCGGCCATTACGGTAAAGGATGGGAAAAGCAAATTCCTCTTTTATCAGCTAAAAAATTCATATCAGGATATTCGTAAGTTAAGCAATACTGGAAATCAGGAAAACCTAAATGCAGATATCATTAAGACTTATCAAGTGCCATGGGCACCTGATGAGGAGCAAGAAAGAATTTCTACCATCCTCACCACCCAGGACAAGGTAATTGAGCTTAAAGAAAAGCAACTTACCGGAAAGCAGCGGCAGAAAAAGTATCTCATGCAACAGCTTTTGACTGGCAAAAAGCGTCTTCCGGGGTTCGCTTTCGAAGTAGAGAAAACAAACATAAAGGCGATTTCGACATATAGTGTTTCGACAATCTCTCAAACAATGCTTGAAAGCTATGAAGGCAAGCAACTCTATCCGGTCTTTAATGCAAATTCGATTGCGGGACATGTCGATTTTTATGAAAACGAATGCCCATATATTTCTATCATAAAGGACGGTGCAGGTATAGGGCGAGTTCGATTATGTGAAGCAAAATCGTCAACAATTGGAACGATGGGATGTATTCATGCTCGTAAAGGAATATCAATTATATTTCTATATTACTTGCTTGAACAAGTTGATTTTAACAAATATTCCAATGGTTCTACAATCCCGCATCTATATTATAAAGACTATAGTTGCGAGAAAGTGAGGATTCCTGATATTAAAGAACAAGCCGCCATTGCTGAAGTCCTTTCTACCGCTGACCGTGAAATCGAACTACTTCAGCAAGACATCGAGCAGGAAAAACAAAAGAAAAAAGCCCTGATGCAGCTTTTGCTGATGGGCATTGTGAGGGTGAAGATATGAAAATTGATATGACAATGACATTGGCAGATATTATTTCATGTACGCTTTCTTTTGGAGCTTTAATAGCGGCACTTTACATTGGTGTTATTCAAAATAGAATTAATAGAAGGATGCTTTCAATTCAAGATGGCGTTGATATTTATCTGCGCACGAAATATTTGATGGATAAAGATGATCCGTCTAAAATGATTGCTGCACAGATAGAAATACGAAATATTAGCGCCACACCTCTATCCCTTGAAAGATATGTGTTTAATGGCGTAGAGCGAGTTATTTCACCCTATCGCCTGCCGCCTGCAGTACAATTCCCTGACGCATATTACTATATCAACTTGCCATCAGTTAATCATATGGATTATGCGTCTTTTACATTGCATTTTGAAGATACTACTCAACGCAAATGGAGAGTTCCCGGACGGGCAGAATTCAAAAGTGGAACATGGGAACTTTCATGGGAAAAGCCTCAGAAAATATAAGGTGCACGAAAGGAGGCAACCATGGACAAATCCCTATATTTAGAAAAGAATATCAGCCAGCAGCCGGCCATTGATCTGCTGCGGTCCATGGGCTATACCTACATATCCTCGGAGGACTGCGAGGCGCAGAGAGGCAGCCGATACCATGTGCTGCTGAAAGACATCCTCCGGGGCCAGCTGCGGCGGCTCAACCGCTATGCCTTCGCCGGTGCGGAAAATGAGTTCTCCGCCGGCAACATCGAGCGGGCTATGGAAGATCTGGACGAGCCTTTAACCGACGGCCTGGTGCGTACCAGTGAAAAAATCTATGATGCCCTGTTGCTGGGCAAAAGCTATCCAGAGACTGTGGGAGAGGGCAAAACCCTCAGTTTCAACCTGAAATACATTGACTGGGAACATCCGGAGAACAACCTGTTCCATGTTACCGAGGAGTTTACAGTAGACAGCCGGGACAAGCTCCACAACGCCCGGCCGGATATTGTGCTGTTTATCAACGGTATCCCTTTTGCTGTTATTGAGTGTAAAACGCCCCAGATCAGCGTAGAACAGGCCGTGGAGCAGAATATCCGCAACCAGCAAAAGGAGTATATCCCACAGCTCTACAAATTTGCTCAGATCGTGATGGCGACCAATAAAAACGCTGTGAAGTATGCCACCACCGGTACGCCTAAAAAATTCTGGAATGTGTGGAAGGAACAGAACACCGCTTTTCTGGAAGGGGCACTGGCCCAGTATGTGACTGACCGCACTCCCACTGAGCAGGATCGGAATTTGATTTCTCTGTTCAGCAAAGAACGGGTTATAGAACTGATCCGATACTTTGTGCTCTTTGACGCCAATGTAAAGAAGATTTGCCGGTATCAGCAGTATTTCGCCATCAAAGAGATTATCAAGACCATTCAGCAGTCGGACGAAAAGGGTAACCGTCAAAGCGGCGTGATCTGGCACACCCAGGGCAGCGGTAAGAGCCTGACCATGGTTATGCTGGCAAAGTATATCTTAATGGAACTGTCCGACTGCAACCCGAAAGTAGTCGTTGTCACTGACCGCAAGGAACTGGATCGTCAGATTGCTGCCACCTTTGCTCATACCCGTCTTAATCCGGCCAGAGCCACCAGTGGACGGAATCTGGTGGAGCTGCTGAATAGTGGCAAGGCGGATGTGGTCACTACCATCATCAATAAGTTCAACACCGCTGAAAAAATGGAGCACAAGAATTTTTCACGGGATGTGTTTCTGCTGGTGGATGAAAGCCACCGCTCCAACTATGGCCTGCTGGCCACCAAAATGAGGGCGGTGTTCCCCAATGCCTGCTACATCGGCTTTACCGGTACTCCTTTGATGAAAAAAGAGAAGAACACCATGGCGAAGTTCGGTAAGCTGATCCACAAATATACCATCAAGGACGGTGTGGATGACGGAGCCATTGTGCCGCTCATTTACGAAGGCCGTTTTGTGGAACAGAATGTGGATGAGGCTAATATAGATCTCTGGTTCAAACAGACTACCAAACGGCTCACGGAAGCGCAGCGGGATGACCTTTCACGGAAATGGAGCAGTATCCGCCGCCTAACCTCCACCGATGCTCGTATCAAGCGGATTGCTCTGGACATCAATGAGCACTTCATTGAAGGGTACAAAGATACCGGCTTTAAGGCTATGCTGGCCACTAACTACAAGCGGGATGCGATTCGGTATCTGGAGTGTTTTGAGCAATTTGGGGATTTGAACTGTGCCGTGGTGATCTCACCGCCTGATCTGCGGGAAAGTGTAGACGATATAGACGAGGGTGCCGACGATAAGGTCATTGCCTACTGGAATAAAATGATGAACCGCTACGGTGACGCAGATGCCTACGAAGAGGCAATGAAGAACCAGTTCTGCGCAGGAGACATCGATATTCTTATTGTGTGCAGTAAGCTGCTTACCGGTTTTGATGCTCCCATCTGCCAGGTGCTCTACATCGACAAAGAGTTGAAAGAACACGGTCTGCTCCAAGCTATAGCCCGCACCAATCGGCTGTATGAAGGCAAGGACTACGGCCTCATTGTGGACTACCGTGGATTGATTGAAAAGTTGGATACCGCTATGGATCTGTACAGTGGTGCCGGGCTGGAGAACTTTGACAGCGGAGACCTGAAGGGGGTTGTGGTGGATGTCATGTCGTCTGTGGCTGGCCTGCGGGAAGCCTATACCCGGTTGACGGAACTGTTTGCAGACTTAAAAAATCCACGCGACACCGAAGAAGTGGAAGTTTTTCTTGCTGACGATAAGAAGCGAGAGAACTTTTATAATTTCCTCTGTGCTTTTGGCAAAGCGTTGAATATGGTGCTGAATGCGGAACAGGCGTATGCAGCCATTCCGAAAGATGAATTGAAGCAGTATCAAAACACTTTTATCTTTTTTTCCAAGGTGCGCCGCAGCGTGAAAATCCGGTACTGCGATGCCATTGATAACCGGGAATATGAGCCGCTGATGCAAAATCTTCTGGATACACACCTCTCGGTAGCTGGTCTGAAACAGATTACCAGCCCCATCGATATTCTGAACAAAGATGACTTTGAACGAGAATTAGAGGAATTAGGTTCGCTCCGTGCAAAGGCAGACGCTATTACCAGCAAATTGACCCGCAGCATCAGCGAAAAGTATCAGGAAAATCCTGCCTATTACGACAGTTTCTCCAAGCGTATCAAGGACGCATTGGAGCAGTACAAGGAAAAGGTAATCTCCGAGGCTGAATATCTGGCAAAGATGCGTACCATCATGGAAGACTATCACGCCGGAAAAAGCACCGTGACCTATCCGGAATCCATTAAGAATAATGTCCACGCCCAGGCGTTTTACGGTGTTCTGTCAGCAGTATTCGACGAAGCGAAGGAAGCGGAAGTTTCTCCTGATTTTGTTGCGGAGATTGCGGAAGAGATTACAAGAATTGTGGCCAATCACAGTCAAGTGGACTGGACCAACAACAAAACAATCCACGACCGAATCTCGCAGGATATTGATGACCTTTTTTATGACTATGAGAAAGAGCGAGGATTAAAGCTGTCTTTTGACACCATTGATAAGATCATCGAAAATGTCAAAACAGTAGCACTTCGGAGGTTTTGACAGCAATGGCACAGGAAAGAACCGTCGTATATGAAAACAACGAGATCCACTACCTGCTGGAGCAGAAGCAGGTAAAAAATCTCAATCTGCGGGTTCATAAGGATTGTATGGTTTATGTTTCAGCTAATCCGGATGTCCCGGCTGAAAAAGTTGACGATTTTGTGGTGAGCAAAGGGGCCTATATTCGCTCAGCACAAAGAAAGTTTCGTGAGATGGCGCAGTATGCCCCTCAACCCAAGCAGTATGTCAGTGGAGAGACTTTCTATCTGCTAGGCAGAGGAATCCGCCTGAAAGTGGAGAACAGTATGCGGGACGCAATTTCCTCTGATGGGATATATCTTCGTCTTTGTGTGAAAGACACGGAAGACTTTGCAAAAAAGCAAAAGATGGTGACCCGTTACCTGGATGAGCAGTGTCGGTCCATTTTCGGTGAAATTATTTTAGAGACCTACCCCATATTTCAAAAATATGGGGTGTCGATGCCAGAATTACGGATTCGGAATATGGAGACCCGATGGGGATCTTGTCTGGCCAAAAAGGGAATTGTTACGCTGAATAAGAGGCTGTTAGAAGCACCACGCTACTGTATCGAATATGTCGTGATGCACGAGCTCTGCCACTTTGTTCATCCAAATCATTCGAAGCAGTTCTATGCGTTCCTAACGATGCTGATGCCGGACTGGAAACAGAAGAAAGAGACCCTGGATAAAAGCGCAACTTTCTGGTTGTGAAATTCTGTAAGCACATCCGGCAAAACAATGAAGTCGGTACTCCGTTCAAAGAATTGCAGCAAGTTTTGCCGGGGCTTGATCGAAACTAAATCCGCGTTTTGATGAGAGAATTGCGTGAAAGCGGAAAGGTTTTCTGCGAAGGTACAACAAGTGCCGCAAGGTGGTTTGCGTCCAAATAATCCAAAATACTAACGAATCTTGGGACCAACTTGGAACTGACTTGGGACCAACTTTGAACTAACTTGCGACCTAATCAGCAAAGTGCGTGCTGACGATTAAAGCGGATGGCGGATCTCATAAATCTGGGAGCAAGCAGGCAGAGCGAGATATGAAGAAAAACTCCATTCTGGAGAAGTGCGGCGTCCCGCTGCTGCGACTGCGCACAGATGGCAGTGGGGAAAAAGAAAAAATCAAAAATGCACTAAAGGGAGAATGATCATGCCGAAAATTATCAGGAACGCAATCAGATGTAAGAAATGCGGAGATATCATCGAAAGCAAAACTGTCCATGATTTCAAGTTTTGCAGTTGTGGCTCCTGCGCCGTGGACGGCGGACACGATTACCTTCGCAGATGCGGAAAACGTGAGGATTGGGAAGAGCTGTCCGAAGTGGAAAAATTAGAGAACAACGGCGCATTGACTTGATTTTAAATGATAGAAATTGAGGGATAGAACCATGCCTCTGTCTCTTATACACATCTCC
>ERZ1026975.1476-NODE-1476-length-10864-cov-7.189379_pt1 | contig 10864 bp, 8 predicted proteins | sample MGYA00519561_ERZ1026975 | MGnify/ENA primary metagenome ERZ1026975 (study PRJEB26926, sample SAMN06164672) | human gut metagenome | biome: ENVO:00009003; feature: ENVO:2100002; material: ENVO:00002003 | host: Homo sapiens | place: USA | collected 2012 ... | reverse complement strand
GCACGGTCAGCCGCGCCCGCAAGGTGCAGCGCTTCCTGAGCCAGAGCTTCCACGTTGCAGAGCAGTTCACCGGCATGCCCGGCCAGTACGTCCCGCTGAAAGAGACGCTGCGCGGCTTCCGCATGATCCTGAACGGCGAGTGCGACGACCTGCCCGAGAGCGCCTTCCTGTTCGCAGGCACCATCGACGATGTGTTCGCTAAGGCGAAGAAGGGGTAAACCATGACGACCTTTCATCTGACGGTGGTCACACCGGACGGCTGCGCCTTTGAGGGGCAGGCCGAGCGTGTGGTCTGCCGCGCCATCGACGGTGACCTTGCCATTCTGGCCAAGCACGGCGACTACTGCACCGCGCTGGGCATGGGCGAGGCCCACATCGTTGATGCCGAGGGCAGCCGCCGCCGTGCCGCCTGCATGGGCGGGATGCTCACCGTGCTGGACGGTGAGGTGCGTCTGGTAGCCACCACATGGGAGTGGGCTGAGCAGATCGACCACACCCGCGCCGAGGCCGCAAAAAAGCGCGCCGAAGAGATCCTGGCCCGCAAAAACCTCGACCGCCGCGAGTACGAGATGGCACAGGCCCGCCTCAAGCGCGCACTGGTGCGCACTTCCATCAAGGATTAACAGCTGAAACAACAAAACCGGAGTCCCCGCGGGGACTCCGGTTTTTGCTGTATCAGAAGCTTTTAGAGCATATTTGTCTTCTCGATGAGGCTGCGGATATGGTGGGCCAGCATCTCGATGGCGGTGGTGTTCTCGCCGCCGTTGGGGACGATGATGTCCGCGTTCCGCTTGCTGGGCTCAACGAAAGCCTCATGCATGGGCTTGACGGTGGTGAGGTACTGGTTGATAACGCTGTCGAGGGAGCGGCCGCGCTCCTTGACGTCCCGCACCAGACGGCGCAGGATGCGCTCGTCAGCGTCGGTGTCCACGAAGATCTTGTAGTCGAACATGGCGCACAGCTCCGGCTCTACGAAGGGAAGGATGCCTTCCACGATGAGGACGGGGGCCGGTTCGATGTGCTGGACCTCGTTGCTGCGGTTGTGGTCGGCGTAGTCGTACACCGGGCAGTCGATGGCGCGGCCTGCCTTCAGCTCCTGTAAGTGGTAGATGAGCAGGGCGTTGTCGAAGGCGTCCGGGTGGTCGTAGTTCAGCTTGCAGCGCTCTTCAAAGGGCAGCTCGTCGTGGCGTTTGTAGTAGCTGTCGTGGGAGATGAGACGCACCTCGTCCTCCCCGAAAAGTGCCTTGAGCCGACAGGCCAGTGTGGTCTTGCCGCTGCCGGAGCCGCCTGCGATGCCGATGATCAGATTGTTCATGTTCCAAAAACCTCCGCGTGCCGATTGTTGTAGAAAAAATCCCCAGAGTAGGGTATAATATCCTTATCCTACATAATAACACACTTCGCTCTGTTTTGACAGGGCCGAATCTCTGCTGGGAGGCATTTTGATGAAAAAAATCGTTCCTGCCCCGTACATCGACCAGACTGAGCGCTGGGTCAACGGCTGCGAGAGCATCAGCAGCGTCATGCTGCTCCAGGCCGTGGGCATCGACATCGACCCGGATACCTTCATCGCCCGCGACCTGCCCCACGCCCCTTACTGGGAGCAGGACGGAAAACTCTACGGCCCTGACCCGTGGCAGGTCTACCCCGGCGATCCCCACGACCACACCGGCTACGGCTGCTATTCGCCCTGTATCGTCAAGGCCCTGAACAGCGCTCTGGAGCACGAGGGCGCAGCCGACAAGTTCGAGGTCGTGGACGAGAGCGGCAAGACGGCGGCAGAGCTTTGCTCTTATATCGACGCCGGGATGCCGGTGGTGTTCTGGGCGACGCTGGATTTCCAGCCCGTGCCGGAAAAGCGTGACCACTGGCTGCTGGCCGATGGCACCGACTTTGCGTGGAAGTGCAACGAGCACTGCCTGCTGCTGGTGGGCTACGATGACGAAAACTACTGGTTCAACGACCCGTGGCATGACCACGGCGTCTGCCCGCAGCCGAAACAGCTGGTGGAGGACTGCCACGCGGCTCAGGGGCTGTTCGCCGTCACCCTCCGCCCGAAAGGAGAAGCATGAAAAAAGAAGAATTTCAGCAGAACATGAAAGACAGGATGCAGCAGTTCGAGGACGGCGGCCTCCGGCTCCTGAAAAAGGGGCAGAAGGGCATCGTCCACGCGATCTTCAGCCGCTTCGGGCTGGTGCTGCTGCTCATGCTGCTGCAGGCCGGTGTGCTGTGGAGCGTGTTCCGGTGGTTCGGCGGACTGCTGCCCCATTACTTCGGCGGCAGTGTGGCCATGTCGGCCTTCATGGTGGTCTACATCCTCAACAGCGAGATGGACAACAGCGCCAAAATCACATGGATGGTCACCATCGCCATCCTGCCGGTCGTGGGTGTGCCGCTGTTTTTCTACGTCAAGAGCAACATCGGCCACAACGCCCTGAAAAAGCGGGTGACCCACCTCACGGAGGAGGCCCGGGGCTTACAGCCCCAGCCGCTGGCTGCGGCCCAGGAGCTGGCCGAAGCCGACCCAGGCGCGGCCTCGCTGGCGCGGTATCTCCACGGAAAGGGCGGCGGCTTCTCGGTCTACAGGAACACGGAAGTCACCTACTTCCCCGGCGGCGAGGCCAAGTTCGAAGAGCTGCTGCGCCAACTGGAAAAGGCCGAGGAGTACATCTTCCTCGAGTACTTCATCATCGACGAGGGCCTCATGTGGGGCAGGATCCTCGAAGTGTTGGCCCGCAAGGCCGCTGAGGGCGTGGACGTCCGGGTGATGTACGACGGCACCTGTGAGTTCACCACCCTGCCCCGGGATTACCCCGGCCGCCTCGAAAAGCTGGGCATCCGGTGCCGGGTGTTCTCGCCGGTGCAGCCCTTTGTCTCGACCCATTATAATTACCGCGACCACCGGAAAATCCTCGTCATTGATGGCAAGGTGGGCTTTACCGGCGGCGTGAACCTCGCCGACGAGTACATCAACCACATCGAGAAGTATGGCCGCTGGAAGGACGCCGCCGTCATGCTGGAAGGCGAGGCTGTCCGACCGCTGACCATCCTCTTCCTCGAGATGTGGAGCATCCTCCGGGAGCCGGAGTTTGAGAAGTTCCTCTCCGTGCCGCCCCACTCTGTCCCGGCGAAGGGGTTCGCGGCCCCTTACGGCGATTGCCCGCTGGACGGTGAGCGGGTGGGGGAGATGGTCTATATCGACCTGCTCAACCGCGCCAAGCGCTACATCCACATCATGACGCCCTACCTCATCCTCGACGGCGAGCTGGAAACGGCCCTCAGGTTCGCGGCAGAGCGGGGCGTGGACGTCCACCTCATCCTGCCCCATGTGCCGGACAAGAAGTTCGCCTATGCGCTGGCGAAGACGCACTACAAGTCTCTGCTGGACTCGGGCGTGAAGATCAGCGAGTGGCTGCCCGGCTTTGTCCACGCGAAGGTCTTTGTGGTGGACGACAGCGAGGCCGTGGTGGGTACCATAAACCTCGACTACCGCAGCCTCTACCACCACTTCGAGAATGCGGTCTGGATGAAGGATACCGCCTGCATCCCCGCCATCGAGAAGGATTTCCAGAAGACGCTGGAATTCTGCCGCGACGTCGAGCCCACCCGGGAGAGCATCTGGGAGGGCAACGTGCTGCTCCATCTGGCAGGGATTTTACTGAAAGTTATTGCACCGTTGTTATAAAATAAACCTCTCAGTCAAAGCCTTCGGCTTTGCCAGCTCCCCTATCGAGGGGAGCCTCTGGCGAAAAGGGAAAGTTCCCGGTTTTGCCAAGGCCTCTCCTCGGTAGGAGAGGTGGCATCGCGAAGCGATGACGGAGAGGTTTTTTCTTACAAATAATCCTTATCCATCGAGAAGCCCCGGCCGCTGACCTCGGTGACATGGCTCACGATGAGGAAGCAGGTGGGGTCGATGCTGTGGACCAGCTTTTCCAGCCGGGGCAGTTCCCGGTTGGACACGATGCTCAGCAGCACGGCGCTGGACTCGTGGGTGTAGCCGCCCTCGCCGTGGAGGATGGTCACGCCCCGGTCCAGCTGCTCGAGGATGGCGGCACAGATGGCGTCGGACTGGCTGCTGATGATCTTTACCTCGGTGCGGCTGGCACCCATCATCAGCATCTTATCCATGACGACGGTGTGGATGAGCACCATCACAATGCCGTACAGCACCTGCGGCATCGGGCTGAACACAGCCTGCATCAGCAGGACCATGATGTCGAAAGCCAGCATGGTGGCCGACACCGGCAGCTTGAACCATTTGTTGAGCACCAGCGGCGGGATGTCGAGGCCGCCGGTGGATGCACCGGAGCGGATGACGATGCCCAGCGAGACGCCGATGCCGAGGCCCGCGAAGACGGTGCAGAGGAAGATGTCCTCCGTCAGCACCCGGCCATTCGCCATCCCCTCGAACAGGGCGAGGAAGGCGGGGCTGAGAACACTGCTGGCCAGCGTATTGAGGGCGAAGGCCCGGCCCAGGACCACCCAGCCCCAGACCAGCATGGCGAGGTTGATGAAGAGCAGCAGCCCCGAGACGGACAGGCCCGTCAATCGCCCGATGGCCAGTGCGATGCCGGTCGCGCCGCCGGTGATGAGGTCTGCCGGCTCGAGGAACAGCGCAACGGTCAGCGAGTAGAGCGCGTTGCCGAAGATGATGGAAGCCCAGTTCCAGATAAGCTGCTTCCAGTGCGGATTCTGATTCATAGCGTTTCCTCCCATATCTCTTCTATCATACCGGAAAACGGCAAAAAAATCCACGCCCGGCGGCCTGCCGGGGCGTGGATTTTTGTTCATTTGACAGATGAAAGTTGATTTTTTACTCTTCGTCCAGCAGGCGCAGGCCGGCGGTGTCGGTGACGGGCAGCGAGAAGACGATGGAGCCGGCCTTTTTGTCGGCGTTGTCCATGATGGCTTTCATGATGGCGTTCTTCTCGGAAGTGCGGCTGACGATGAGCACCAGCTCTTTTTCGTTCACGAGGTCGATGCCCATGAACCTGGCCGCGCCCTCCATGCCGGTGCCTTTGGCGTGGATGACGGTGCCGCCGCCGGCTCCTGCGGCCCGGGCCGCGTCCATGATAGAGCCGGTGTAGCCCTGATTGGCGATGACCAGCAGCAGGTCGTAACGGGTATCTTTCAAGGTGCTTTCCTCCTTCAGCTCAAGGGTCTGGTGTTCGGTGAGGAACAGCAGGGCGCGCTTGCCGCCGATGCTGCTTACCGGGACGATGAATGCGATGCCGGTACCCGGCACATCAATGCGCATCTGGCGGCGCAGGGCTTTCTGGATGCGGGGCCAGCTGTCCGCTGTGATGATGGCAAAGAGCACGGCTTTTTCGGTCTTTTCCAGCCCGAGGGTGGAAAGCGTCTCCTGAACGGCAGTGCCGGCACCCACGGTGCGGAGGCTGACATCGACGCCGAAGCTCTTATACAGCTTCAGAAAGGCGTCTGTCGTGGGGCGGTCGGTGATGGTGACCAGCCAGTAAAGCGTATTCACGGCAAAGCCTCCTTACAGCTCGATGATGGCGTCGTCCGGCAGTTCGGCCAGCAGGGCGGCAGCATCCAGCAGGGGCTGGGCGCTGCGGGCCTTGCGGGTCTTGAGCTGGGCCACAAGGCCCATGAGCTGGACGGTGATGAGGGGCGTCATGGCGACCATGGCCACCACGCCGAAGGCGTCGGTGACGATGTTGCCGCCTACGGCGATGCAGGCACCCTGCGCCAGCGGCAGCAGGAAGGTGGCCGTCATGGGGCCGGAGGCCACGCCGCCGGCGTCAAAGGCGATGGCGGTGTAGAGCTTCGGCACCACAAAGGAGATGCTGATGGCGAAGAGGTAGCCCGGGATGAGGAACCACAGGATCGAGATGCCGGTGAGGACGCGCACCATCGCAAGGCCCACCGAGAGGGCGACGCCGGCCGAGAGGGCCGCGCCCATCGTCCCGGCGGAGATGGCACCGTCGGTGACTTCTTCGACCTGTTTGTTGAGGACATAGACCGCAGGCTCGGCCCGGACGATGAAGTAGCCGATGAGCATCCCGATGGGGATGAGCAGCCACCGGCTGCTCTGGCCGCCCAGGACCTGACCGAGGTAGTTGCCGGCGGGCATGAAGCCGATGTTCGCGCCGGTGAGGAAGAGCACGAGGCCGATGTAAGTATAGACGAGGCCTACGCCGATGCGGCCCAGCGTCCGCCGGTCGATGCGGAGGGCGGCGAGCTGGAAGATGCCGAACATCAAGACGATGGGCAGCAGGGAAGTGGCGATCTCGTGCAGATAGGTGGGCAGGCCCTCGCTGAACAGCTGCCACAGCTCCACCGAGTCGCCCACTTCGGGGATGACCGGCGGCAGGTAGCTGCTCTCGCTGGCATTGAAGAGGATGCCGAGGATGAGGACGGCGAGGATAGGACCTACGGAGCAGAGGGCTACGAGGCCGAAGCTGTCGTCCGCTGCATGGCGGTCGGAACGGATGGCCGACACACCGACGCCCAGCGCCATGATGAAGGGGACGGTCATGGGGCCGGTGGTGACGCCGCCGGAGTCGAAGGCCACGGCCAGAAACTCTTTCGGCACAAATGCGGCCAGAAGGAAGATGGCAGCGTAAAAGATGACCAGCAGCCGGGGCAGCGGGATGCCCAGCAGCATACGCAGGAAGGCCATGACGAGGAAGATGCCCACGCCCACAGCCACCGAGAGGATGAGGGTCATGTTGGGGATGGAGGGTACCTGATTGGCAAGCACCTGCAAGTCAGGCTCTGAGATGGTGATGAGGAAGCCCAGCAGGAAACCCACGCCGATGATGAGAAAGAGGTTCTGGCTCCGGGTGAGCATGGAGCCGACCCGCTCGCCCATGGGGGTCATGCTCATCTCGGCACCCAGGGTGAAGAACATGATGCCGACGATGATCATGGCTGCGCCCAGCAGAAAGCAGAGCAGGATGCTCGGGGAAACGGGGGCGATGCTGAAACAGAGCACCAGCACGATGGCCGCGATGGGCAGGACGGCCTGCAGCGCCTCCAGCAGCTTTTCCCGAAGTTTGGGGAGGGATGATTTGATAATGATGTCCACCAGCCTTTCCCGCCCGGAAGCAGTGCCGCCGGGCGTTGGAATTGAGAAATATTTCCTTATCAAGTATACAAAAACAGACAAAAGTCCGTCAACAAAAGAGCGGCTAAGATTGGCAAAGAAACAGAAATGTTACAAAAAAGGCTGCCGCGCTTTTGCACAGCAGCCTTGAAAATCAGAATTCAGATGCCCTGCTTTGCCAGAACGTCAGAGGTCGGGGTGGAGAACACCGGAATACCGGCGTAGGGGTCGGGAGTGTTGTCGGCGGGCAGGGCCTTCATGTAGGCGTCCATGGACGCGGCCACCTTCTTGGCGATAGCCACGGCCTCCACGACGGTGCGCGCGCCCATGACGGCGTCGCCGCCGGCGAATACGCCCTCGCGGGTGGTGCTGCCGTCCTCGTTGACGGTGAGCAGGCCGCGCTGGTTGGTCTCGATGCCGGTGGTGGTCTTGACGAGGGAGTTCTCAGAACCCTGGCTCACCGAGACGATGACGCCGGTGTGGGGGTAGAAGGTCTCGCTGCCCTCTACCTGGGTGAACTTGCCGTCCTCGCCCTTTACGGTGTCGCGGCAGATGATGCCGTTCTCACGGATCTCCACCGGAGCCTTGCAGAAGCGGAAGCCCACGCCCTCGAGCTTGGCGTACCGCACTTCATGCTCGGAAGCGCTGATGCACTCCTCATCGCGGCGGGCGTAGCAGGTGACGTGGCGTGCGCCGTTGCGGATGGCAGTGCGGGCGCAGTCCATGGCGGAGTTGCCCACGCCAATGACGGCGATGTCGTCGCCCAGCTGGAAGGCCTTGGAGTTGGCCAGATAGTCGATGCCGAAGGCCACATTGCCCAGCGTCTCGCCCTTGATGTGCATGGCGTTGGCCTTCCACAGACCGGCACCGATGAAGACGCTCTTGTAGCCGTCCCGGAAGAGGTCGTCGATGGTGATGGTCTTGCCGATGGCGGTATTGGGGCGGACGTGGATGCCCTTCAGCTCGAGGTGGCGGTACTGGAAGTCGTCCAGCACGCTGTCGGGCAGGCGGTAGTTGGGGATGCCGTACCGCATGACGCCGCCGATCTTGTCGCGGGCGTCGAAGATGGTGACATCGTAACCCCAGCGTGCCAGCAGGACGGCGACGGTCAGGCCCGCAGGGCCGGAGCCGACGACAGCGGCCTTCATGCCGTTTTTGGGGGCGGGGCCGGAAGTCATCTTGTTGGCGTAGGTGGTGGAGATGTAGTCCTCGATGATGGAGAAGTGGACGGGGTCGTGGCTGGGCATCCGGTTGCGGATGCAGTGGCCCTCGCACTGGTTCTCGTGGTTGCACACGAGGCTGCACACAGTGGTCAGGGGGTTGTTTTCAAACAGCATCCGGCCGGCGTCGTCGAGGTGATTGTCCTTGAGCAGGCGGATGACCTCGGGGATGTTGGTGTGGATGGGGCAGCCCTGCTGGCACATCGGCTTTTTGCAGCCGAGGCAGCGGTTGGCTTCGTCCAGAACGTGAAGTGCCATGGTTCCTCCTTGTGCCTGTCGAACAGGCGGCGTTGTATCCAAGTATCTTTACTATAATACACCGAAACTGCCTCGGCATACAAGTGCCGAAATGACAAAATTTGCAGAAAAATTTCTGTCATTACGTCAAAAAGATATTTTTTTGACGAAGTAGACCGCCCATTGCCTCGGGTGAAACGCGGCAGAGCGTACCAAAATCGGCGGCGGCAAGCTGCGCCTCGGCCATCTGGGTGCAGGCACCGCCTGATCCCCGCAGACGGGCCAGCGAGTGGGAGACAGGGAGGGCGCAATTTTTTAAGAAAGGAAGGGCATCCTTCTTCCCTCCCAGCAGGTGGAGATAGGGCGGAAGGGCGGGGAGACTGTCGGCGGTGCAGCCCAGCGCGGCGTCCATGGCGAGGCGGCGCATCCGCGCCCGGGGGTAGCGGACGGTGGTGAGAGCGTCCAGAAGTTCGTCGTAGGTGGTGCTGGTACGGACCGCGGCTTCCAGACGGTGCTCCAGCCCCTCGGAGACGCCGCGGATGTCTGCAAAGGGCGCTTTGCCCCGGCAGGCAGACCGGAGAAGGGCCAGCTCGCACCGCCCGGCGGCGGAAAAATCGGTGTACTGCCCGGCGGCGTAAGCCTCCTGATAAAGCGGGAAGACCGCCTCGGGAACGTAAGGCGCGACGGCGTCCGCTCCGCCCTCGGCCCAGAGCTTGCGAAGTGCGCTGGCGCTGGCGAACTGCCCATGGGCAGAGTGGAGCGCCTCACCGTGGTTCGCGCCTTGCCGGGGCAGGGGATAAGCCTCCATCCGAGGCGCAAGGCTGCGGATGGCCCGGCAGTATTCGACAGCGAGGTTGTTGTTGGGCTTGTCCAGCAGGGCGGCGACCCGCTCGTCAGATGCAAGCTGAGCCGCTGCGGCCTGCCGCGCTGCGGCAAAGCTCCGTGCGCCGCCCGCAAGCTGGGCTTTCAGGGCGGCGCGGTAGGAGCCGCTGTCAAGAAGCTCGGCGGCCTCCATCAGAAGGGCCGCGTCGGGCGTTTCGGCGCCGAACACCAGACCGTCGCACCCGGCGGCGGCAAGCAGCGCCACGCCCGCCCGGGCGAACGCCTCTGCCCCCGCGCAGGCACAGGGAGCAGGCAGGGCGAACACAAGGTCAGCCCCGCAGGTGAGGGCGGACCGGGTGCGGACAGCTTCGGGCAGGAGGGGCAGCGCCCCCCGCTGCACCAGCGAACAGCTCATGGCGACGGCGACGCGCTCTGCACCCAGCGCTTTTGCCTGCGCCAGCTGCCACGCGTGGCCGTTGTGGAAGGGGTCGTATTCGGCGATGATACCGGCAAATTTCATGGCGTGACCTCGAAAGTTTGTGAAATATCTGTCATACTGCATGGAGAACTGGGGCAGAATGACAGGATTCTGGGCAGGATGTACAAAAAAGTCCGGGGACTTCGCGGCAGGCTTTGCCGCCATTGCGGCTTGAAAACCGGCCGACCCTATTATATAATAATTCTAGGAATCTGTAAAATTCTGCCCTCTCGGGGGTGGACAAAAACATATCTGGAGGAAACAAGAAGATGAAAATTCTGGTTATCAACTGTGGTTCTTCTTCCCTGAAATATCAGCTCATCGATATGGACGGTGAGAAGGTGCTGTGCAAGGGCCTGTGCGAGCGCATCGGCATGGAGAGCAGCATGATCACCCATGAAGCCAACGGCCACAAGGCTACCACTCCCGCGATCTTCCCCACCCACACCGAGGCTTTTGCTGAGGTCGTGAAGAAGATGACCACCGGCGAGGGCAAGTGCATCGACGATGTCAGCGAGATCAGCGCCATCGGCCACCGCGTCGTCCACGGCGGTGAGAAGTTCAAGGCCAGCTGCCTGATCACCGACGAGGTCATCAACACCATCCGCGAGCTGAGCCCCTTGGCTCCTCTGCACAACCCCGCAGGCATCCTCGGCATCGAGGCAGCCCGCAAGGTCTTCGGCAACGTCCCGATGGTCGCTGTCTTCGACACCGCTTTCCACAGCACCATGCCCCCGAAGGCTTATATGTACGCCATCCCCTATGAGTACTATGAGAAGTACGGCGTCCGCCGCTACGGCTTCCACGGCACCAGCCACAAGTACGTCGCTCACAAGGCTGCTGAGTACCTCGAGGAGCCCATTGAGCGCCTGAAGCTCATCACCTGCCATCTGGGCAACGGCTCCTCCATCGCCGCTGTCGATCAGGGCAAGGTCGTTGATACCTCCATGGGCATGACCCCGCTGGCCGGCCTGATGATGGGTACCCGCTGCGGCGACCTGGACCCCTCTGTGGTCAACTACCTGAAGTACACCCTGA
>ERZ1026975.1471-NODE-1471-length-10890-cov-3.945731_pt1 | contig 10890 bp, 5 predicted proteins | sample MGYA00519561_ERZ1026975 | MGnify/ENA primary metagenome ERZ1026975 (study PRJEB26926, sample SAMN06164672) | human gut metagenome | biome: ENVO:00009003; feature: ENVO:2100002; material: ENVO:00002003 | host: Homo sapiens | place: USA | collected 2012 ... | reverse complement strand
GCTTTCCGCAAATTTGGCGCCCTGTCTATAGACGGGGGAGCCTTCCTTGGGTTCGCTGCCGTCCGTCGTGTACAGGATTTTGTTCTTGCCGTCCGCAAGGATGATGAGGTTGTCTCCGCGGCGGAAGATGGAGGGCCGCACGGCGCCTGCCGGCTGGCGGAAGAGGGAGAATTCAGAGATGCAGGGCGTGGCCTGGCTGCCCGTGATGCGCAGGCGCAGCTTCTGGGCGGTGATGGGGCGGTTCAAACGCCGCATGACCTGGTTGCCGATGGTCTTTCCTTCATTGTCGATGCAGACCCATTTGCCGTTGATGAAGGCGTCAATGTTGAAGGAGTCCACACGCTGGCCCAGGCGGATCTGTTCGCGCAGCCGGATGACGTCGAAGGTGGCGGGTTTGGGCAGCGTAATGAAGGCGGTGGGCGTCAGGTTGTCGTCCTCCACGGCCCAGTAGGTTTCCATGTTGCCGTCCGTCATGTTGGAGGGGGCGAATTTTTTGTCATTGCCGCGCGTCTGGGTGGCCGTGACGGTGGCGCCCAGGGCATAGTCCCTGGCATACAGCTTGTCGCGCAGTTCCTTGAATTCCATCAGGGATTTGACGTCCGCAGGGTCCAGTTTGCCGGTTTTGTCCGCCGCCACGTTGAGGATGAGGTTGGCTCCGCGTCCCACGGAGTCAAACCATACCTGCATGAGTTCTTCCGGGGATTTGACGCGGGAAGCCTGCCCCTGGTGCCAGAACCAGCCGGAATGGTTGATGGTGGTGTCCCCTTCCGCCGGCACCCAGCGTTCTCCGCCGCGCTTGCCGGTTCCTCCGCCTCCGCCGTTCAGCCCCACGGTGCTCCAATGGGGGTAGTTGACGTGGCCCTTTTCAGAGCCGCCCCAGCGGGCGTCTCCGTAGTGGCCCGCGCCCCAGATGATGCAGTTGGGCTGGATTTTGCGGATCATCTCCACGATTTTTTCAAAGTTGTAGTACTTTTCCGCGTCGCCGATGTTGCGCTTTTCCTTGGCCCCTCCGTAGTAGCCGTCCCCCCCGTTGGCGCCGTCAAACCAGATTTCAAAGACGGGGCCGTAGTTGGTCAGCAGTTCGCGGATTTGCTTGTAGTAAACGTCCAGATAGCCTTCCTTGCCGTAGTCCGCATTGTTGCGGTCCCAGGGACTGAGGTAGGTGCCGAATTTAATGCCGTGCTTTTTGCAGGCCAGGGCGAATTCCTTGACCACGTCTCCCTTGCCGTTTTTCCACGGGCTTTTGGTGATGTTGTGGTCCGTGGACTTGGTGGGCCACGCGCAGAAGCCGTCGTGGTGCTTGGCCGTATAGATCATTCCTTTCATGCCGCCCTTCTTGAAGGTGGAAACGATGTCGGAGGCATTGAAGTCCGTAGGGTTGAAGATTTTCGGATTTTCGTCGCCATAGCCCCATTCCCTGCCCGTGAAGGTATTCAGGCCAAAGTGGATGAAGCCGTAGAATTCCATGCGCTGCCAGTTGACCTGGGAGGGGGTTGGCACCGCCCCGTAGGGCTTGGGAGGGTCTGCGGCCCAGCCGGGCAGCATTGAAGAAGAGAGAACCGTTCCGAGGAAGAGGGAGGCAAGCTTGTTCATGCAGAAAAAACGTGTGTTAAAAAATACGGGGAATGTTCCACCCTTCTTTCATACGGGGGCTTGGCTGTCAAGTTGAAAGGGAGGGTGGAAGGGGAACGAAGGGGGTTAGCAGGCTCTAACTTCGACATGCGGGGAATTCCGCTTGATACGGGACCGGGGTCCGTTTAGCATACAGAGGACTTTTGTTCCCATGTCCTATTTCCGTTTTTTACTGCTGGCGCTGGTTCTTCTGACCGGTTCCGCGTTTATCAGCGAGAGCGCTCCCGTTTACATGGCCCGGCGGGACAGCAAGTTCGCGCTCGTCCCTCTTTGCGACGGTTTTGATTTTCCGGTAGGCAAGCCTGACGGCAACGGCTATTACCGGTCCCGCGGCCTGCGCGTGAAAAGCCCCCGCCACATGGGCGAGGACTGGAACGGCAACAGCGGGGGCAATTCCGATCTGGGCGATCCCGTTTATTCCGTGGGCCACGGCGTGGTGACTTACGCGGCGGACGCCCGCGGCGCGTGGGGAAAGGTGGTGATTGTCCGCCATGCCTTCCGCGAGCCCAAGTCCGGAAAGGTTCTTTGCTGCCAGACGCTTTACGCCCATTTGAATGATATTAACGTCGTGCTGGGGCAGTTGGTGCTCCGCGGCACCCAGGTGGGCACCATCGGCACGAACCGCGGCATGTATCCGGCCCACCTTCATATTGAACTGCATTACAATCCGGACGTGAATTGCGGCCAGCAGGGTATTCCCAAGACGGAGCGCAATTACGGCCGCCTGACGGATTTCATCACCCGCTTCCGCCGCCTGCCTCTGGAAAAGAGGATGGTGCGCGTGCCCATCGGCGGGTTCCTGCCTTACAAGGGCACGGAAGGACTTTGATTTTTTGACGGATGACGGACGGTGAAGCTGTGCATTTTCGGCGGTTCGTTTGATCCCGTGCATGAAGGGCACGTTCGTGTGGCTGCGCATGCGCGTGAGTACTGCGGGCTGGACCGTGTGCTGTTCATGCCGTGCTCCCTGTCTCCGCTGAAGGAGCAGGCCCCCGCCGTGACGGATGACCAGCGTTGCCGGATGATTGATCTGGCGCTTCGGGGACTGGATTGGGCCGTGCTTGACCGGACGGATTTGAATCTTCCGCCGCCTTCGTGGTCTTGGAGAGTGGCGGAGTGCGTAGCGGACCGTTATCCCGGCGCGGAGCTGTTCTGGCTGATGGGCAAGGACCAGTGGGATTCCCTGGAACAGTGGGGCCGCTGGGAGCACCTGGCCGGGCTGGTGACGTTCATCGTGTACCACCGCGGCGGTGAACCGGCGCCCAGGGAAGGGGTGCGCGCCGTTTTCATTGAGGGGGATGAGCCCGCTTCTTCCACCCGTGTGCGGCATGATCTGCGTACGGGCGTATGCCCCGTGCCTCATTTGAATCCGGAGGTGGAGAGCCTGATCAGGCGGGAAGGCCTGTACGGCGCGGCGCGCAGCTAGGGGGGGAAGCAGCCTGTTTTTACCTCATTCCTGCTTGTTTCCGGGGGCTTCCTCCGCGTAGTGGACCTGCATCAGCGTGAGCCCGTCCGGCGGGGCGCAGAACGGGCTTTTATCATCCGGGCGTGGGTAGTTAATGAGGCGCGCCAGTTCGTCCAGCGTGATTTTTCCCCGCGCGGCTTCATGAGCGGCTCCTGCCATGAGGCGCACCATTTTATAGAGAAAGCCCGTTCCGGTGAGGGTGATGAAGACACGTTCCCCCTCCTGCACCACCTGCGCCTGCGTGATGGTGCGGAGGAAGTAGTCCGCCGGGATGGGGCGCGGTTCATTGCCGCGCAGGGCCGCAAAGGCCGTAAAGTCATGCGTTCCCAGAAAGAGCCGGACGGCTTGCTCCAGAATGTCCGTGCTCCAGGCCAGTGGACGGTGCCAGGCCAGCCCGGCGTCAAAAGGGCTGAGGACAGGCGCACGGGAGATACAGTAGCGGTAGGTTTTTCCCGCCGCGCTGAACCGGGCGTGAAAGCCTGGGGGAACGTATTCCGCATGGGTGATCCGTATGGTCCGGGGCAGGCGGGTATTGAGGGCGGTGGGCCATTTGTCCGCAGGAATGCGGTGGGTGTCCGGCGCATCCACATGGAAGACCTGGCCCAGCGCATGCACGCCGGCATCCGTCCTGCCGGAGCCGTGGATGCGGACGGCGGAGCCGAAGAGGGCGGAAAAGGCGCGTTCCAGGGCGTCCTGTACGGTGCGGCCTCCCGGCTGGCTCTGCCAGCCCAGGTAGGGGCGTCCATCGTACGCGGTGGTGAAACGGATGCGGGGCATGGGGCCGATTGTGTTGGAACGGTCCGGTTTTGGCAAGCGGCAAGTACCGTGCGGTGACGGTTTGGAATGGATGCCGTGCGTTCCGTCCGCTCCCTAGCTTGGAGGCCATAAAAAGATGGCTATACGAATACAGGATTTTGGAATGCTGCATGTGGCTCCGGATTTGTCCGGCGTGATTCCGTTGAACGCGTTTGAAGCGCAGGCCGCCGGAGTGCGGAACCTGGCTGCGGGCGCGATGGATTTGGCAGGAACGGCGGGTGCCGCGCTGAAGGAGATGCAGGAGGTGAGGGATGCCGGGCAGTGGGCGCAGGCCCGCGACGGCCTGTACCGCTTTGAACAGGACGTGATGCGGGAGCTGGAGGCCGGCGGGGAGCCGGACCGCCTTCAGGAGAAGTGGAAGAAGGCTTTGGCGGAACGGCTTCCCGCCTACCTGCCGGGCCGGATGTCCGCCCCGGTGAGGGAGCGCGTGGAGCTGGCGAGGGAGAACCTGGAGACTGCCGGAAGCATTTATTTGCAGAAGATGTCCCGGCTGGGCCAGTTGGAGGAGGCTCGGCGGTCCTGGGCCGGAGGGGTGGAGTCCGCCGTAGAGCAGGGGGAGGATTCCCTGGCCGAACGCAGGATTGAAGAAGGCCGCGGCGTGTTTGTGACCGGAGATGAAGCCTCCCGCATGGCGGAGGAAGCTCGTGCCCGTGTGGCGCTGAACCGGGCGGTGGAGGAGGTTCGCCGTGATCCGGCCGCGGCAGTGCGCCTCGTTTCCCGGGAGCGGGAAATGCCTCAGACCCCGGAGGAAAGAAGAGTGGCGCAAGAGGCTTCTGCGGCATATGGAGAGCTGAAGCGGCGTTATGCGGATGCTGTGGCGGCTACCGTATCCGGCGGCGGCCTGCTGCGGGATGACGGGCTGGCGAATGCGGAGAAGCACGGCTTGATCAGTTCCGAGCAGTTGAGGCGTTATACGGCTTCCAGGGACCGGAGGCAGGCGGCGGAGTTTTCCGGCGTCAGTATTCCGGGAGACGACATGCTGCTGTGCCGCATGGCCTCCCTGATTGATGAGGATTGCGGAGGAGAGGGGGATGCGGACGCCATGATTGAAGTGGCTACTTCCGGCCTGCCTGCGGCGCAGGTGGAAAGACTCCTCCGGCGGCGGGAGGTGATGATGAATGTTCCCCTGGAGCTGCGCCGCGCGGCTTCCCGCCGCCTGTCCTCCATGTTCCGGAACGGAGCCTGGGGACCGCCGGAGGACGCCCGTGCGGTGGAGGAATGGAAACGCGTCCAGATGGAGTTGGCGGAGGCCGTGCAGAGGTCTCCGGAACAGCCGGCGGAGGAGATGGAGAAAGTTTTTGAGAAGGAAAACCGCCTCCAGGATGCAGGCTGGGTAGGTTTTATGGATATGAATATGAATAACGGAAAGGAAGGCAAGTGATGATGGAAGATGAGAGGAACCAGGAACAGGACGGGACATTTTTGGTAGAAGAAGGCGTGCCGGAAAAGGCCTCCGCAACGATGGAGGAAAACCGGTTGCAGGAGGAGAACGCGGTATCCGCAGTCCCTTCCGGCGCGGGAGAATTCCCGGAGCAGGGGGCGGCGGCGAAGGAAGAGTACTGGAACAGCGTGCTGACGGGAGATGTGATGACCATTCCCCGGGAGGTCAGGCAGAAGGCGGAAGCGATGTATCCGGCGGGAACGGCTGACCGGGAAAGGATTGCCGCGTGCGTGATGCAGTCATGGGTGGCGGATTCGGGGGAAATCCCCCGCGAACGCATCCGGAGGGACTGGAAGAGTATCCGGGAAGAGGTGGCGCGGCAGTATGGAGCGTCCGGCAAGTCTGATGACGAATTGTTTGTGGCCGTCTCCATGCACAACCAGGTGCGCCTTTCCCAGCGGGAGACCTTGTTTGAATTGTACCAGGAGGAGTATGACCGCACGCTGGCCGGGAGTGGAACGGCTCCGGACGAACGGAGGAAAGAGGCTGTTTCCGCGTGGCCGGAGGAGATGCAGGCCGTGGCGGACCAGTTGAAGAGCAGGGCCGTGTCCGACGCCCTGGATGACAGGAACCGTCTGGCGGACGCCGCCGGAATTATCCGCAGGGGGCTGGAAGGGCTGGTAGCCAGTGAGGCCCCGGCGCCGGAAGGTTTTCCCGCCGTGCAGGTGAACCGGAAGGCGGTTGCCGGAGTTCCGGACGTCGTTCGCGCCGTGGATTGTCTGGCGTCCCTGGAGGACGGGGACCGGCGGAAGGTGTTCCGCATGATGGCCCCCTACCTGCGTTCCCGGCCCGCTTTCCGGGATGCCCTGGGGAACGCGCTGAAACGCGGAGCAGCGGAAGCAGCGGAAAATGTGGCTCATCTGGCCGTGAACGGTGCGGCCTGGGCCCTCCCGGAAGGCCGGGAGAAGGAGGCGTTGGACAGGTATTCCCGGAGTTTTGAGGAACTGCGGAATTTTGCCAGGATGGAGTTTGCTCCCCTGCGCGGAGGAAAGGATGCCCCCTGGTTCCGGGAGATGCTGGTGGACATGGCCCAGCAGGGCGCATCCACGGCGCTGGCGTTCAGCGGCCCGGCCGGGCTGGGACTGCTGATGGCCGGGGAGACGGGCCGCCACATGGCGGATGCCCGGCGCATGAATCCGGACGGCGTGTTTGACGCCCAGATGGGTGGCGCGGTCGTGTCCGGGGGGATGAACACCCTGCTTTCCTTCGGGATGACGAAGCTGGGCCAGCGGATGCTGGGGCAGGGGATGCGCGCGTTCCGGGCCATGAGGTCCGCTTCCGGGAATGTGGGAGCGGTTCTTTCCGGAACGGGAGCCATGGCGGCGGATGCCGTGAAGATGGCGGCGGAGAACAAGCTGATGGAGCTGACGCCCATGGTGGCCCAGGAAGGCGTGGGAGCGTTGACGGACAGGGTGTCCGGCGTGGACTGGGAGGGATGGAAGGAGCGGCAGATGTCCGTGGACGACCAGTTGAGGGAGGCGGCCATGATGATGCCGTTCCTGCTGATCGGCGCGGGAAAGGCTTCCCTGCACCATTTCCGCCATGCCGGAACCTTGCTGGGGGACGGAGAACCTCTGAAGGTGTTTGGCATTCCGGATGAAGCGGTAACCCGCATCCTGCGGGAGAAGGACATGCGCCGTGCCGGGGAGTTGCTGCAGAAGTCCCTGCGTGATTCTCCCCTGTGGGGATCCCTGTACATTTCCAGAAAGGCGCTGGAATGGTCCCGCGCGCTGGATGAAGCCGGGGAGCCTTTTTTAAGGACGGAACAGGACGTGAGGGATTTTCTGGAACTGCCTTCTCCCGTGCGCACGAAGCCTTGGAAGATGAGGGATTTTCCGGAGTCGGAAGCGGTGTTGAAAAAACTTTTTCCCCATCCGGACCATGCGGCGGCCAGGACCAAGTGGCTGTTGCGGGCCGGGCTGCCCCGCGTGGGAGAGTCCGCCGCGGCGGATGGCCGCCGCGTTTATGAGGCGGAGCCGGCCCCCGGCATGGAGATGAAGAGAACCCGGGGCCGGAGTTCGGTAGAAGAGGCCCTTTCCTCCTGGTATGAAGCCCTGTGCCGTATGGAAGAGGAAGACCTGGGGCTGGCCAGGAACAGGAACGGGAGGGAAATTCCGTGGCGTTTGAGGAATGCGGCGGATTACGACGTGCAGGCGGACGCCCTGCGCCGCGCGTTTGTGGAAGACAGGCTGAAGAAGCGCGCCTACCGCCCGTACAGGATGCTGCTGCTGGCTTATCCGGAGGAAGCGGGGCGTAGCGGTTTTTCCGGCAGGGACTGGGACGCCGTCACCGTGGAAATGGAGCGCCGGACGCGCGCCAATGTTTACGAGGGAGTGATGGAACGGGTGCACGGCGCTTCCCATGAGGAGGTGTCCGGGCATGTGGCCCTTCGCCTGTGGGAGTCGTTTTGCCGTGATGAGGGTTCCTGTGCCAGGGCGCGCCGCTGGCTGGAGGAAGGGAGCTCCCTGCTGAACGCTCCGGATTTGCTGGCCGGGGCTTCCGGTCCGGACGGCCTGGCCGCCGCCCTGTCCAGGATGAGCGGCATGATGGCTTCCCTGGGGGACCGGGAACGCCACCGGGTAAGCCCGGAGCTGCGGGAGATGAACCGCATGGTATGGGGAACCCAGGCGGATGTGAACAGCTTGTACCAGGTGCTTCCCAATATGAAGGAGTTTGACGTGCATGTAGGGCGCGGCTACACGCCGGTGGAGAGTTACGGGCGGCTGCTGTCCCGTTTTCTGGAAGTGGAACCGGAACACGTGGCCCGTTATGCCACCGTGCTGGATGCGCCGCGGCTGCATGCCGGTCCGGAGCGGGCGGTTCCGCGCGTTTATCCGGGTACGCAGAAAGCGGTGGAAAATCTTTCCCGCCTGACTCCGCGCCTGTTCCAGTCCTCGCGTGGGAGCGGAGGCGGGGAAAGGCTGTGGCGGGTAAAATATCCCAATGGCAGGTGGTCGGCCTGGCATCCTTCGCAGGAGGCGGCGGGAACGGACCTGATGGCCAATGTCTCCATGATGTTTTCCCCCGCCTGCACGGCCAAGAGGGATTTGATCCGGAGCTGGGAATGGCACGCCCGCAGCGGGCATCCGGAATGGGATACCAATTATCTGCGGCTGACCGCAGGACTGGAAAACGTGCAGGGGGAAAGGCTTTCCTGCCTGTATGACAGCCTGACGGCCATGGCGGTGGCGGATATGCTGAAGGCCGGTTACGGCGTGCGGGGCGCCGTGGGTTCAGGGGACCGTCTGGAGGTGACGGGCAGGGGCCGCGTGGCCGCTGAAACGCTGATGAGCCATGACGCCCTGCGGGAACGCATGGATATCCACGGCAAGTACGTGGGGGACGTGCAGCGGCTGGGAGTGGATGCGGACAATCAGCCCGTTCCCTCGGCCAAGGGACTGGTGATGCACCGGCTGCGGCTCCATAATACGGAGAATCCCCTGGCCTTGATTGAGGACAAGGCGGAGGTCGTATGGGACCGGCTGATGCGCACGGACCAGCTTTCCCCGGAGGACGCGTGGGAGATGCTGAAACGTCTGGGCCGCGTGCCGCGCCGCAGGGCGCTTCCCGGAGAAACGGAATTGATTGAAGAGCTTTCCCAGCTCTCCAAGGAGTATTTTTTTGCCCATCTGGACCATGACGCCGTGCCGGAGACGGTAGCTTCCTGGGCGCGCTACGGGGCCGCAAGCCCGGACAAGGCCCTGGAACCTCTGGAGGAATTGGTGCGCCGCGCCGGGCTGCTGAAGAAAACGCTGAAGGAGGGGCCGGAAACCGCCGAATTCATGGGCATGCTCCGTGAAACGGTGGGAATGAATGACCGGATACGGGCTGAACGCGCCTGGGACGCAGGCGGTGAGGAGGTGCGCCTTCCCATGATGGAAAGGTACGCCCATAGCCTGATGACCGGCAGGCTGCTGTCCACCGCGCCGGACCACGTGAGGGAGGACCTGCTGCGTTCTCTGGCCGCGCTGGACGGATATGAGGGCGGGTCCGTCCGCAGGATGGAACGGCTGGCGGAACACCGCATGACGGAACTGGCACGGGCGCTTCAGGAGTTTCCCCAGTTGAATGCATGGCGTCCGGACCCGGAGCATCCCGGCCTGTACCTGCATTTGGTGAAGCGGCCGTTCAAGGCCGGGAAGGGAACCCTGCGCGCGAAGGATGTTTCTCTGGAAGCCATGGGAGAACTCCTGCCGGAACCTGTTCTGGAGGCCCCCCTGTATATGGAGGAGGATTTTTCCGTCAGGAGCGGCGTTCCTGCCCCTGCCGCATGGCGCAGCCGTCCGGAGGTAATCCGTGCGGTGGAAACGCTGGACGTGGTGAGGCGGGATTTTGCAGCCCGGCCGGAAGCCGCGGAGTCCGGCGTCATCTGGCAAGGAAGAACCTACCGGATTGATTCCTGGACGGCCCCCGAAGGGGTGGCAACGGCCTGGAGCCGGGAACTTCCCCTGGATGAAGCCGCCTCCCTGATTGATGTTCTGGACCGCAGGCAGGAGGAAATGAGAGGGGGCATGCTCCCCTTCCTGCCTGATCCGGAGGAGGCGCGCGCGATGTACGCCAACTGCGTGATTTACCGTGACCCGGACGATCCGGGGCATACCGTTCGCCTGATGCCGGGCATTCCGGAAAGCCCCGTACGGCAGGCGCGCGCTCCGTATGTGGTGCATGCGTGGAACGGCGTTTACCTGGACAGCCGGGGTCTGCCTGCGGCGTCCGAGCGGGATTCCTATATTCCGCTGGAGCGCTTCACAGGCGCGGGAGAGGAGCCTTCTCTGGAAACCGCTCGGGAGAGCCGCGCCCGGTCCCTGGGCCGGATTCTGGAAACGCTGGGGGATGCGGATGCGCAGGAACGCTGGTGGTGGAACAGGGAGCAGGCCGTTGGGTGCTTCATGGAAGACGTCGTCAGGCTGTATGAAGAGCTGGGGGTACGCTCAGGCTATCTGAGGGGGGAGCTTGACCTGCTTGATCCCGTGATGGTTCAGGCTCTGCGCTTCGTCTCCCACGTGCTGAACGATCCCCTGGCCTACCGCCTGCCCCTGGACAAGGGGACGGAGGCCCTGAAGGGAATGACCAGGGAGGGAGTCCTGCTGAAAGAACTAGTGGAGGAACATGGAAACTTCTAATCATCTGACGGAATCCTGGAGCCAGCCTTGGCAGTCTGTCCTGTCCAGCCAGCTCTGGAGGCTGGAGCACCTGTACTGGATAGAAAACAAGGCCGGGCAGCTCCAGCGCTTCTCCCTGAACAGGGCGCAGCGGCGGCTGCATGAGCGGCTGTGGTACAGGAACGACATCCTGAAGGCGCGCCAACTGGGCATTTCCACGTATGTGGCCATGCTGATGCTGGACATGAGCCTGTTCCGGTCCAATTTCCATTGCGGCATTATTGATAAGAGCCTGCCGGACGCCCAGCAGAAGCTTGCCAAGCTGCGTTTCGCCTGGGACCATCTGGATTACGTGCCGCCCGACCCTTCCGCGATGGATGTGGCCCTGTCTCTTATACACATCTCCGAGCCCACGAGACCCTAAGACATCTCGT
>ERZ1026975.1470-NODE-1470-length-10895-cov-3.613100_pt1 | contig 10895 bp, 7 predicted proteins | sample MGYA00519561_ERZ1026975 | MGnify/ENA primary metagenome ERZ1026975 (study PRJEB26926, sample SAMN06164672) | human gut metagenome | biome: ENVO:00009003; feature: ENVO:2100002; material: ENVO:00002003 | host: Homo sapiens | place: USA | collected 2012 ... | reverse complement strand
CCCCCGGGGAGAAGTCCTGAACGGTACAGCCCTCATGATCGCTGTTTTTTCAGATACTTTCGGCAGAACAGGGGAATGGATGCTCACAATCTCCATTGTACTGTTTGCATTTGCCACGATTATCGCCTGGGAATATCAGGGGGAGAAAGCTTTTGAGTATCTGACGGGCGGCTGTGACCGAACCCAGTGGTATCGCCTGGGCTATGGACTGGTCACTTTTTTGGGAGCGGTCTGCTCGCTGGAAGCAGTGTGGGATTTTTCGGATATTTGTAACGGACTGATGGCAGTACCGAATCTGCTGGCGGTATTGACGCTGTCAAGAGGGATCTGTCGGGAAATACGGAAATATAATTTCCGAGAAATATAAAATTTGAAATTAATGATTGAAGGGTTGCCGACACCATGATATGATAAATAAGATACAGCTGTCCGCGTTTATAAGAGCGTAAGAGAGGACAGTTGTATTTGTGTATACGATGAGCCAGGTACAGGCTTGTGCTTGCACAAGGATCTGTATTTGGCGAATGTACATCATCGAGCTTTTAAGCGAGCTGGTGTATAAGTTAAGGAGTGAGATTATGGACAAGACCATTGAAAATTTTTTACGATATGTAAAGATCGATACCCAGTCCAGTGAAGAAAGCACCACCATCCCCAGTACCATGAAACAACATGATCTGGCCAGACAGCTGGTGAGCGAACTGGAGGCCATGGGGGCCGCAGAGATCACTTATGACAAGGAGCACTGTTATGTCTATGCCACAATTCCGGCATCCGCAGGCTGCGAGAAAGCTCCGGTACTTGGCTTCATTTCCCATATGGATACCTCTCCGGCGGTGACGGATACCAACGTAAATCCCCGGATCGTAGAGAATTACGATGGAAAAGATATTGTGTTGAATGCAGCAGAGAATATTGTCATGAAGGTGGAGGATTTTCCGGAACTGTTACATTATATGGGACAAGATCTGATCGTGACGGACGGAACGACTTTGCTTGGCGCGGACGACAAGGCCGGAGTGGCGGAAATCATGGATATGGCCGCCTCCTTCCTGCTGCATCCCGAACGGCCCCACGGCGAGATACGCATCGCCTTCACGCCGGACGAGGAAATAGGCCGTGGGGCGGATGCCTTTGACGTGGAGCGCTTCGGCGCGGACTTCGCCTATACTGTGGACGGAGGAGCCCTGGGGGAAATCGAATATGAAAATTTCAATGCGGCCTCTGCCGTGGCGACGGTGCGCGGCACCGGCATTCACCCCGGCAGCGCGAAGGGCAGGATGCTGAACGCGTGCCTGGTCCTCATGGAATTCCAGGGAATGCTTCCCGCGTTCCAGAATCCCGCCTTTACGGAAGGATACGAAGGCTTCTACCATTTGGACTCGTTCCGGGGGGATGTGGAACGGGCGGTCGGGGAGTACCTCATCAGGGACCACGACACGGCGGAATTTGAGCGCAAGAAGGAATTCATGCAGGAGTGCGCCGCCCTGCTGAACCGGAAGTACGGGGAAGGAACCGTGCAGGTGGAGGTAAAGGACTCCTATTACAACATGAAGGAAAAAATCCTCCCGCACATGCACCTGGTGGAACATGCCCGCAGGGCGATGGCGGCCGTGGGCGTGGAGCCGGAAATCATCCCGGTGCGCGGCGGTACGGATGGAGCCCGTCTTTCCTTCATGGGGCTGCCGTGTCCCAACCTGTGCGCCGGAGGCCACAACTTCCACGGAAGGTATGAATACGTTCCTGTCCGTTCCCTGGAAAAAATTTCCGCCATTCTCCAGGAAATCGTTTCCGGCTACGCCCGGTACGGTTTGGAACCTCCCGCCGGAAACTAGCGGAACGGCGATGGAGGGCGGCTTTGCGGCTCCGTCTCCTGGGAGCGGCAGGCTCCTGCCTTTCGTGGGTGAAACCATCGCGAGCCGCCAGGGCAGGGAGGCTCTGGCTCCCAGCGTGGTGTGCGGCTGTGAAAAGGGAATGGCGGGAATGTTAATCGGGCGTCTATTGGGGGCCTGTCAGCCATCCCTGAACATTGGAAAGGACCTCTTTTCCGGACCGTGGAATCCCGTGGGATTCCTAATCCGTGAAGCTGCGGGAAAGTGCTTGCTTTTTTCCCTCCCGTCATGATCATGGCGGCTCACCGTTTTTGATAACCCCCGCATACACACATTTTGATATGAGCGTGATTCCCAATGTCCTGGCTGAAAGGTACGCCTCCGCCGCCATGAAATCCATCTGGTCCGCAGAGGGCCGCATCGTCCTGGAACGCGAATTCTGGATCGCCGTGATGAAGGCCCAGAAGGATTTGGGGCTGGATATTCCGGACGGCGTGATTGAAGCTTACGAACGGGTGAAGGACCAGGTGAACCTTCCCGCCATTGACGCCCGCGAACGCGTCACGCGCCACGACGTGAAGGCGCGCATTGAAGAGTTCTGCGAGCTGGCCGGCTGCGAGCACATCCACAAGGGCATGACCTCCCGCGACCTGACGGAAAACGTGGAACAGCTCCAGATCTGGAAGTCCATGCAGATCATCCGGGACAAGGCCGTGGCCGTGCTGAACCGCATGAGCGCCCTTGCCGGACAATGGAAGCACGTGACCATCGCCGGCCGCACGCACAATGTAGCCGCGCAGACCACCACCATGGGCAAGCGCGTCGCCATGTTCGGGGAAGACATCGTGCACGGCCTGGGTTCCTGGATTTCCCTGATGGACCGCTACAGCGTGCGCGGGCTGAAAGGCGCCGTGGGCACCCAGCTTGACCAGCTCTCCCTCTTCGGGCAGGACGCGGGCCGCGTGCTGGAGCTGGAAGACCGCGTGTGCGCCCACCTGGGCATTCCCTCCAAGTGGATGAACGTGGGGCAGGTGTATCCCCGTTCCCTGGACTTTTCCGTGGTTTCCGGCCTGGTGGAGCTCACCTCCGGCTGTTCCTCCTTCGCCAAGACCCTGCGCCTGATGGCCGGCCATGAACTGGCTACGGAAGGCTTCGCCAAGGGGCAGACCGGCTCCAGCGCCATGCCGCACAAGATGAACGCCCGCTCCTGCGAACGTGTCAACGGCTTCCACGTCATCCTGAAGGGCTTCCTGATGATGATCTCCGGACTGGCCGGGGACCAGTGGAACGAAGGGGACGTATCCTGCTCCGTGGTGCGCCGCGTAGTCATGCCGGATTCCTTCTATGCCGCGGACGGCCTGTTTGAAACCTTCCTGACCGTCCTGAACCAGATGGGGGTGTATGAAGCCGTGGTGGCCGCGGAACTGCGCCGCTACCTGCCTTTCCTGATGACTACCACCATCCTGATGGAAGCCGTCAAGCGCGGCATTGGCCGGGAAACCGCCCATGAGGTGATCAAGGAACACGCCGTGGCCGTCTCCAACGACCTGAGGGCCGGAAAAATCATGGAAAACAACCTGCTGGACCGCCTGGCGGAAGACGGTCGCCTGGGTATTGACCGGGCGGACCTCCAGGCCATCTTTGACTCCAACTCCTCCGCCACGGGCATGGCGGACGCCCAGGTGGAAGCGTTCCGCTCCATGGTGCAGGAGCTGACGGACAGGTTCCCGAACGGCGCGGGCTACCAGCCCGGAGACATCCTGTAAGGGCGCCGTACCCTCCGGTACGCACTTTATTCCCAGACTTCCCAGACGCCGTCCATCCGGGCGGCGTCCGTTTTTATGCCGGATGCGTACATGCTTTTTCAATTTCTTTACGTCAGGAGAGCTTGACGAATCAGAAGGATGCCAGTAAGCTTGAATCCAGTAAACGGGCGCGTACGTTGCATGCGCCTTCGCAAGCAACCCTCCTGTTAAACAATTTTCAATATGGAAAACCAGCAGCTCAGCCTTTTGGACCGTGTGTACACCGTTCTCAGAAAGAGAGGGGAAGAAACGGAATGGATTACTTCCGCGGACAACCACAACCTCAGAACGGGCATCGCGTTCGTCCCCTGTGATACGTTCACGCCCGTGAGCCTCCTGTACACGATGATTGATCGTCCGGAGACGCTGGTGATTGACGTGCTTTTTGCCGCCAAGGTGCCTGAAAACCGCCGTGTGGAAGTCAGCATCATCCTCAGTGAGCTGAATGCGGACCAGACGGCCGGCGCCTTCCAGCTGGACCCCAACAGCGGATACGTCTACTACCGCCAGTCCTTCGTTCTGGAAGGCATGGACCTCACGGAAGCCCAGTTTGCCCAGTTGATGAAGAACATTGAAACCGTGGCTGTGGAAACGGCGGAAGCCTACTCCCACATCATGGAGACGGAATATCCCAAATAACGGGCCGCGTTCCCCCCGGAGCTGTTCATGAGCGAGGCCCCTCAAAAAAAGGGAACATCCTGGTCCATAGGCATTGGCCTGGGGATCGCGGCGCTTTTGATAGGAACGGCCATTTTAACGGACCCGTCCGTCTCGGGCTCTGCCGGAGAAAAGGACAAGGCGGCCGCAGGAACGGTGGAGCCGCTGCATTTGCAGACGAACACTCTTGCCATTTCCGCGCCCGGCATCGTGAAGGCCTCCCACCTGACGATGCTTTCCCCCGGCGTTTCCGGGAAGGTGGACAAGGTGCACCCCCTCTTCAGCGCGGGGGAAATCGTCCTGAAGGGAACGCCCCTGCTGGAGCTGGAAAAATTTGAATACCGTGCACGCCTGGCGAACGCGCAGGCTGGGCTGGAACAGGCTCGCCTGGATGTATCCACGGAACAGGCGGAAGCCCTGAAAGCCATCAAGAAGACGTACAGCTCCGTCTCCAAAAGCGGAAAAGAGTCGGAACTGGTGCTCCGGGTGCCGCAGCGACGGGCCGTGAACGCGCGGCTGAACGCCGCGGAGGCGTATGTGGCGGAAGCGGAACAGGCCCTCCGGGACACGGTGCTGGAAGCTCCCTATACCTGCCAGGTGGTGGAATGCTCCGTGGGAGCCGGGGCCCGCGTGGTTGCCGGGCAGCCGGTGGGGAAGGTGATTCCCCTCCAGGAGCGGATGATACGGGTTCCCGTGCCGCTGGAAGAATTTTCCGCATTGCCCAGGGATGAACAGGGCAGGGTAAGCACGGCGCTGACCGCCTCCTGCGTGCTGAACAATGGAAAACGGCTGCAATGGCTGGGCCGCGTTACGGCGGTGGACGCCGCACTGGATACCGAGCGCAATTCCGCCGTGCTGATAGCCTCCCTGGAGCCGAACGCCTCCCATGTTTCCGAATGGCAGGTGGCCCCCGTCAACATGGCCCTTCAGGTGAACATCAGCGTGCAGGTCCCTGCCTCCGCGTGGATTCCCGCCTCTGCCGTCCGGGATGGAAGCTCCATTCAGGTAAAAACCGCGGAAGGGATGCAGGAGCGCAAGGTGCGCGTGGTGGCGTTGAAAGACGGGAAAGCCCTGGTAACCGTTCCGGAATTACGGGACGGGGACGCTTTGGCTCTTTGATATTCCGGATTTCTTCTTCCCCTATTTTTTCCGAGGGCTTGTCCCTTTCAAAAGGCGCTCCGGAAATCAGGCTCCGGAGAGGCCATAAAAAAACCATGCCGCCCGGAAGGGGGAGGCATGGCGTTGCGCTCAATGGCCGGCGGCCCATGGGTCAGTGTCCGTTCGTTCTCATGTCGAACACCAGCACCTCAAAAGGTTGAAGTTCCAGGCTCACCGGCTTGCCCTGTTCCAAATTCAGCGTTTTGACGCGCTGGTCCGGGTAGGAGGCCTTCATGGGGAAAACGGCGGGCACTCCCTTGACGGGTTCAAAGACGGTTGACGCATCCAGATCAATCGTCCGCGGCCGGTCGTCCGGATTGCGGAGGGCCAGCGTGCAGCCCCGCGGGCTCCATGCCGCATAGCCGTACGGTTCCAGCTGGTTCGGGTTGCCGCCCACCCAGTGCACGTCGGCCAGGACGTCCTGGAAGCGCCGGGCCCAGCGGGCCCCGGCCGCCACGTCGTCCCACGCCTTTTTGTCCATCATGGACGGCGTGAGATAAAGTTCCTGGAGATTGGCTCCGGAACCGAAATAAATGCGGGCGTCGTTCTTCAGGTCCCTGTTGTCCTGCTTCCCGTCCTCTCCCTTGCTGACGCGCGCGGCCTGGAACTTGGTGCCCAGCACCATGCCGTGGTGCATGATGGAGTTCAGGGGATAAAGCGGGCCGGGCTTGACGATGACGTTATAGCAGGCCCCGTCGCGGAACGTGATCCACTGTTCGCGGTCGTCTCCCTTGCCCGTCCAGCCTACGTCCGCCGTACCGCTGCGCCAGGTGGAATCCACATGGTTGAGCCAGAAGGGGGAGGGCCAGGTGCCTACCGTCGTGTTGATGAACAGGCGGGGATTCTCCCGGCGAAGGTCGTTGGCGATGGAAAGAAGGGCCATGAAATGGGGGCTGATGCCGTCTCCGGCCTTGTCCCACTTGAAATAGGTCACCTTGTCCTTCTGCATCAAGTCGGAGCAGCGTTTTTTGAACCACTTGTAATACTGGGGGCAGGAAAGGTCGAATCCCGCGGCGTCAGCCGGGAGAATGCCTTTGTCCTTGGCATGCTGAACCCTCTTTTCCGGGCCGAAATACCCTCCCAGCGGAGAAATCCAGATGCCGAAGCCGGAAGGAATCTTCCCGACCGCCTTGACTACAGGTTCAAACCCGTGCGGGAATTTTTTGGTGGAGGGCTGCCAGAGGTCTTCATTAACGTCGTCCCAGCCGTCATCCAGCACGAAGCCGTCCAGCCTGACGTGGCGGGAACCCAGTTCCTTCCTGTATTCCCCGGCTGTCTTGACGAGCGTCTTTTCCGTGGGGTCCAGGCCGTCGTCATACCAGCCGTTGTAATGCAGAAACTGACGGTAGGGCGCAGCCCGTTCCCGTTCCAGATAATAAAGGAACCCGCGGCGAAGCTGGTTCTCCGGCCATACGCCCAGCACCGTGGTGAACGTCTGGGCGTTACCGCTGCCCATGGGAAGGTTGCAGTCAAACCCGACGGTTCCCGTTCCTCCGGCGGCCTGGGCCCTGGCTACGGGAAGTTCAATGCCGGCAAACGTGCCTTCCCGCTCGCTGACCAGTGGGCTGCCCGGTACGGTGCCCTTCACGGCCAGGGTGGGATCCTGCAAATCAATCAACTGGACTTTCTTCAAATCCACCTCCTTGGACGCTTCAATCCGGTAGGTTTCCTTGACGTAGGAGGAACCCTCCCTCAATTCCGCCTTCCAGTGAACCGTCAGCCCGCTGTTTTTGTCCCGGAAAACGGCGGAAATAACGGCCCCTTCCAGCCGTTCCCCCAGGCGGAGGCCGGCGGAATGCCCTTTCAATGCGCTGATGGCGGGAACTCCTTCCATCACAAACCGGGAGGAGGGGAGATTGTAGGCGTCCTTCTCCGTGGAAAGGCGGAACAATTCCGGAGCCTGGGCGCCGGTGGCGGCCTTTTCGTCCTTGGCACCCCGCTCCTTGTTCACGATTCCCAGGGGAATCAGCCTGCTGCCGTCCACCTTCCATGAGGCGCTCAGAATATTGTTGCTTAACGTATAAACATCCCCTTCCCGGTGGGCGGCGGGGGCTCCCGGTGTTGTTCCCGGATAGGTTACGGACGCAGCGGCTGTCTGAAAGCAAACGCAGGAACAGGCAGCCAGGGCAATTGCTGGCAGGGATGATGAGTGCATAATCCGGAAGAATCCGCAATCGGGAGGCATCCGTCAATTCAAAAATACGGGGGACGGGAGGGGCGGTCCGCGCCCCTGGTCCGCCGCAAAATCCTAGTGGGCTTCCAGCCAGTTATTCCCCGTTCTGGCTTCTACCAGAATGGGAACGCCGTTGGGAAGGGGAAGGGCGCCGATCATGGCTTCCTCAATCTTTGGAATGAGCTCCGTCTCGTCCTTGTGGAGGTCCACCAGCAGCTCGTCGTGAATTTGCAGGATAAGGCGGGACCTGGTGCCTTCCAGTAGCTTGTCCACATGGATCATGGCTATCTTGATCATATCCGCCGCGGTGCCCTGGATGGGGGTATTGATGGCGGTGCGCTCCGCGGCGGACTTGATGGTCTTGTTGGCGGAATTGATCTCCGGAATCATTCTCCTGCGGCCCAGCAGCGTTTCCGCGTAACCGGCCTGTTCCGCCTTGTGCACCAGGTCCTCCATGAAGGACTTGACCACGGGGAACTGGATGAAGTAATTTTCAATCAGCGTGGCGGCCTCACTGCGGGGGCAGCCCAGCCGCTGGGAAAGGCCGAAGGCGGAAATGCCGTAAATGATGCCGAAGTTCACCGTCTTGGCCGCACGGCGCATGACGGCGTCCACCTGGTCGCGGGGAATGCCGTACACCCTGGCCGCCGTCTCCGTATGGATGTCCCGGCCTTCCCGGAAGGCCTCGCACATGGCGGGGTCTCCGGAAAGCGCCGCCATGATGCGCAGCTCAATCTGGGAATAATCCGCGGAAAGCATGGTGTACTCCCCGGAGGCGGGGACGAAGGCCGTGCGGATCAGGCGCCCCTGTTCCGTTCTTACCGGAATATTCTGGAGATTGGGGTCCTGGGAAGCCAGCCGCCCGGTAGCGGTCAGCATCTGGTGGAACTGGGTGTGGATGCGGCCGTCCCGCGGGCAGATGTACCTGGGCAGCGCGTCCAGGTACGTGCTCTTCAGCTTCATGTTCTCCCGGTAGGCCAGGATATCCGCCACAATGGGATGCTGGGGAGCCAGGGCGGAGAGGGTATCTTCATCCGTCACGAACTGGCCCGTCTTCGTCTTCTTGGGCTTCTTCACCAGCTCCAGCTCCCCGAACAGGAAATCGCCGAGCTGCTTGGGGGAATTCAGGTTCAGGGGATGGCCGGCGGCCTCTTCAATCTTCTCCCGCAGGCCGTCAATAATGGCTCCCACCTTGACGGAAGCCTCTTCCAGGGATTCCGGAAGCACGCGGATGCCGGTGAACTCCATGTCCGCCAGCACGGGGAGAAGAGGCAGTTCCACCGTGCGGAACAGCTCCTCCATGCCGCTCTCCTTCACCTGCTTTTTCAGGATGGCGGAAAGCTGGAGGGTAATATCCGCATCCTCCGCCGAATATTTGCCCATGACCTCCACGGGAATGCCGCTGGTATCCAGCTCGCGCTTCCTGGCTCCCGGCGCGGCAATGTCCTTCAGCTTGATGGTGGAATATTGCAGCAGGTTCTCCGCCAGAAGGTCCATGCCGTGCTTCATGCCGGGGGCGATCAGGGCGTGCGCCAGCAGCGTGTCAAAAAAGGGGCCTTTAACCCGTATGCCGTTGGCGCGCAAAACTTCCAGATCAAACTTCAGATGGTGCCCGGTCTTCTCCGCAGGGCCTTCCAAAAGCGGCCTGACCGCTTCCAGGTCCGCCGGACCGGAGACAGGCATGTACCATGCCTTGTGCGGTTCCGCGCAGAAGGCGACGCCCAGCAGCTTGTCCGTGAGGGGATTCAGGCCTGTCGTCTCCGTGTCGAAGCACCAGGAATCATGCTTTTCCAGCTCGGCAACCATGGCGGAACGGGCTTCCTCCGTATCCGCAATGATATACTCGTGCTTGAAATCATCCACCGTTTTCAGATGGCGTTCCTCAAACAAATCCATTTGGCCGGAACCGTTCTGCCGCGCGTCCGCCGCCGGGGCGGCGGGAGCCTCCGCCGGGGGCTGTTCCGCCTGGGCCGGAGCAAACAAATCGTCCGCAGGGAGGGGGGGCTTCCTGGCTTCCGGCGCTTTTTTCCCGAACAGCTTGGCCTGCATGGAACGGAACTCAAGCTCCTGAAGGAGGGCCAGCAGCTCTTCCGGACTGGGGTCTCTTTTGACCAGTTCAGGCAGGGTCACGGTCAGGGGAACGTCCCGGTCAATGGTGGCCAGTTGTTTGGAAAGGGTCGCCATGGCTCCGTTTTCCTCCACGATCTGCCTGCGCTTTCCCTTCAGCTTGTCCGCATTCGCCAGCAGGTTCTCCACGGTGCCGAACTCCCCGATTAGCAGTTTGGCCGTCTTTTCACCCACGCCGGGAAGCCCCGGAATATTGTCCGAGCTATCGCCCATGAGGGCCAGGATGTCGATCACCTGGTCCGCGCGTTCAATGCCCCATTGTTCCTTGAGCTTTTCCAGGTCAACCACCTCGTGGTCGTTGCCCCGCTTGCCGGGTTTCCACAAATAGCAGGTGGGGGAAATGAGCTGGCCCAGGTCCTTGTCCTGGGAAACCATGTAGGTCTGGAACTCCTTCGTGCCGTCCGCGATGCGGGCCAGCGTGCCTATCGTATCGTCCGCCTCATACCCCTCATAGCGCAGGATGGGAATGTTCATGGCCTCCAGAAGCCTGAAAATCAGAGGCATCTGGTAGCTCAAATCTTCCGGCATGGACTCCCTGTTGGCCTTATAGGCAGGGTAAAGCTCATGGCGCGCCGTGGGGGCGGAAGTATCAAAGCAGGCCGCGATGTGCGTGGGGTGTTCATGCTCCAGAATGCCCAGCAGCGTATTGGCGAAGCCGTACACGGCGGACGTGTTGACGCCCTTGGAATTACGGATGGGGTTGGAGAAAAAGGCAAAATGGGCTCTATAGGCCAGAGCCATTCCATCCAGAATAAAAAGGCGCTTGGAAGGGGAATCAGTCATTTCTGCCCTACTTTACCATGCGGCCCAGCGGTAGGCTACCGTTAAATGCGCCTCCGCGCCCTCTGCCGGATGAAGCGCCGCAAGCCCCTGGAGGCCATTGAACGGCACGCGTCCGCAGGGACGTAACGGATTTCAGGAAAAAGTTTGCCGACGCTCATTTCAATACTACGCCGTTGCTGATCGGCATTTCCCGGAACAAAAGGAGTGCAAGCCGCCTTTCCGTCTGGTATAGAGGCGGAAACGGAGAGGATAAACATGCAGGAATTGTTGACACGGGAGGAACGTGACAGACTGGCCGAACGCCTGCTGCCGGGAGAAAAAATTCTGTGGCAGGGAAAATCCCGCTGCGGATGGTGGAGA
>ERZ1026975.1465-NODE-1465-length-10911-cov-4.847366_pt1 | contig 10911 bp, 5 predicted proteins | sample MGYA00519561_ERZ1026975 | MGnify/ENA primary metagenome ERZ1026975 (study PRJEB26926, sample SAMN06164672) | human gut metagenome | biome: ENVO:00009003; feature: ENVO:2100002; material: ENVO:00002003 | host: Homo sapiens | place: USA | collected 2012 ... | reverse complement strand
CCTTATCGTCGGCAGCGTCAGATGTGTATAAGAGACAGGCTCATTACTAATGCGCCATCCAACTGATGCCGCAGGGAAATTACCCCATTTGTTATTACCTAAACGAGATGAACCATCCCGACGCAAAGTAAACGCCACCAAATACCGATCATGATAATTATAATCGAGCTTACCGAAATAAGAGACCATACTATACTCCGTAGCAGCACCCGAGTTCTTCTGGGTTCCTACATCTCCCGCATCTAAAAAACGGAAGTTAGGATCGTCTGACGGAAAACCGTCTCTTGAAGCTGTAAAATACTCATATCTATTTCTCAAAGACTCCATACCTAATAAGGCATTGATCGTATGGTCGCCAAATGTCTTATTATAAGTCAAGGTATTCGTGAATACCCAGTTAAAATTCCAAGCATTTCGGTTGGATAAACTACTTAATTTCTCCGAGGCATTCAACTCATCATATTTTGGACTGAAAGAACGTCTATACAGATTATTGTAATCAACACCAAAAGAGGTCTTAAACATAAGCCCATCGAACAAATGCAACTCGGCATACAAATTACCTACCAAACGGCTCTTCTTATCTTGATTATCCTTGTTCCTATACAATTTACCCATAGGATTCGGAATATCCGAGAATACATTTCCGGCATACTCATCTTCCAGATTTTTCACGGGCGTGATAGACTGGAATTTATAAGCCTCATACAAAGTTCCTCCCAAGGCGGCATTGTTAGAGACACTAGTTCCCCAAGAATGAGAAAGAGAGATATTTTCTCCTATACGGAAATGATCATCAAACAATTTATACTCGGAATTAAAACGACCACTCACACGCTTAAAATCGCTAAACTTAACCAATCCCTGCTGATCATAGTATCCCAACGAGAATAATTGATTAGATTTTTTATCCGCTTTCGTAAAAGAGAGATTATAAGACTGTACTACGGCCGCACGTAAAATCTCATCGACCCAATCCACGTCATCGGAAGGGATTAAATGATCACTATCCAAATATTCAGGAACAACTGCCTGATCACCATTTCCGTAGATATCATGCGAAGGAGTTTTTCCATCATTTTTCATTGCCTGCCACAACATATCGCCAAACTGTTGCGCATTCAACATCCTCAATTGTTTCGCCGCTTTTTGTACACCAAAGTAAGCATCTAAATTGACATTAAATTCACCCTCTTTTCCTCTTTTTGTATTGATGATAACGACACCATTAGCGGCACGAGCTCCATAGATAGAGGCAGAGGAAGCATCCTTCAACACCTGCATAGATTCGATATCGTTTGGATTCAAGAAATTGATACCACCATCCACAGGAATACCATCAATGATATAAAGCGGATCATTGTTACGGATCGTACTGAAACCGCGAATACGCACCGCAACTCCTCCACCCGGCATATTATCCGGCATCACGTTCACTCCTGAGAGCTTGCCCTGCATCATTTGGTCTACGCTAGAAACCGGTGTATCTTTCAAATCATCGATCTTCAAGACCGAAACCGCGCCTGTAAGATCTTTTTTACGGGATACACCATAACCTACGACCACAACCTCATCCAAGTTTTGTGAGTCCTCTTTCAACGAAATAGTCAAATCTGTCTTTGATCCGGGTACTAATTCCGTTGATAAATAACCAATATAAGAAACAACCAATACAGCATTATCCGGAACTTCCAGCGTGAAACGCCCATCAATATCTGTAATCGTACCAACAGTCGTTCCTTTCACCAATACATTTGCGCCAATTACCGGTTCTTGGTTCGAATCCAATACGACTCCTTGTACCGTATGTCCTTGTTGCTGCGCCAAAGGAATAGATTCTAATTTATGCGATAAGATAATCTGCTTATCCACAATCTTGTAATCGACATTCATGTTATCGAAGACCCGGGATAAAACCAAATTAATATCCTTATTATTGGCCTCTAAATTAACAACACGGCTCACATCCAAAACATGATCCGCATACAAGAATGAATAACCCGTTTCCTCCTCTATCCGATCGATCGCTTGCTCCAACGTAGCGTTTTTCAACGACAAGGAAAGTGTTGTTGTCTGTGAATAAGAGGTACCTGCATATAACTGGAAGGCAGTCAAGAATGTAAATGCCGTACCAAGATTTAAGATACGATTCGATTGAGGTAAATACCGAGTAAGATTCCTCTTACGTAAATGAAATGCACTCATAAGCATGTAGATTTAGTGATTACACAAAATTTATTTTGAAATGATTTTTTATCGTTGATAAACATCTATCCTCTGCCGGACAAACGTGGAATCCGAATGAGAGGAAAGTTGTCGGGCAGACCATTCAATAGGGGCAGTCTGTTTTAGATAATCCAATATTTGCTCCAAGGTCTCATTTGTGAAAGTCGCACGGTATTTATACTCCGCATTCGAGTTCTTATGCAGTACGATCTCCACATTATATCGTTTTTCCAGTCGCTTTAGTACCTTCTCTAAAGGAGTATTTCGAAATACCATCCGCCCCTTTCTCCAATCCATCTTCTCATCCAAATTGACAGCAGAAACACGGAACACACCGCTTTCCTTATTAAGCACGACCTGTTTGTTCGGTTCCAAGCGGATCCGTTCATCGTTCCGGATAACATCGATCTTTCCTTTTTCCAGCACAGCCTCGATAAAAGGTTCATCGTCATAGGCATTCACATTGAACTTCGTTCCATACGCTATTACCCGCAATCCCTCAGAGGTAGACACACTAAAAGGATGTTCCGGATCGGCTTCAACTTCAAAATAGCCCTCACCAAAGAGCTGAACTTTACGTTCTTTCTCATCAAAGACCGATGGATAAACCAAGCGGCTGCCGGCATTCAACCAAACAACAGATTGATCAGGTAACACCAAACGGGTAATTGTACCAGGCATGGAACTAATCTCCGCAAAAACCACAGATGCCCCCGTCTTAACATTCCTACCTGTGGTATAATATAAATAAGAAAAAAATAACGAGGATATGAGCAACGGTACTACAAGAATAGCTGCGGCACGGGTAAAAAACAACGAAAACATCCTCATAGAGGCTTTCCGCTTAGCACGACGTTCCATGCTTTGCCAAGCCTTATGCACATCTATCGCTTGGTATTCTAGCATATCTCAGACAGAGATTTAATCTTCTCAATCTGCCGTAATGTACTTTTTTCGTCTCCGCTTTCTCGCATATATGATTGTCTTTTTCTATATAGACACAGTCAAAACAAAAACACGACAGCAAAACGACTTTTTTTATATTTTTCTTCCTCTTGTACCCCACAATAAAGCAAGGAAATCACCTAAGCAGGTATTGCCCAACACGTATATATGTGTGGGCCCTCCTCACCAATTGCACAAAAAGCAAGGATTTTAGCTTGTGAAACAAAGGGGAATATATTCTAAAAATATATACATTTGTCCCATTATGGAAAGAAATCCAACAATGACTGATATCGATTTCCTTTTACGGCAAATCACGACCGAGGATAATAAGCTCTCCTTCCAACGTTTATTTGAGTTATATTATCCGGCTCTTTGCATATATACCAAACGTTTTATCTCTGACCGGGAAACGAGAGAAGATATCGTACAGGAAGTTTTTTCCTCCATCTGGGAAAATCGTAAACGCATCGTAATAAGAACTTCCGCGCGCAATTATCTCATCACAGCTACCAAGAACCACAGTCTCAACTATCTGCAACGCAATCACGAAGAATATGTAGACCAATTCTCTCAAGAGCAAATCCCTATCTATGCGGAAAGTGGCGAGGAGCTTTATACTTGGGAAGAATTACAAACCCTACTTCGAGAGGCACTTGCTAAATTACCTGAAAACTATCGATATGTATTCGAGAAGAATCGCTTTGAGAATAAGAGTTACGGCGAGATCGCGGAGGATATGCAAATATCCATACGGACAGTAGAAAGATATAAAAATAAGGCGATTGAAATATTAAAGACAGAGTTGAAAGACTACTTGCCCCTGTTCATTGGTTGGCTATTTTAACAAAAACTTCCGGAAATACCCACATACCTCCGGAAGTTTCTCGTCCTCAATTTATTGTTGCTCCAACCAAACCTTCACCCCTTCAAGTAAGATCTGGTTCTCATCAGACTTCTGGGTAGAGAGCCGTAGATAAGTCTCATCCAAGCCCCGGAAATTCGAAGCGTCACGGATCAAGATCCCGTAATTATCTAAAAGGAATTGCTTTAAATCAGCGGCTGTACCCTTCTTCAAACGGACAAGGAAGAAAGTCGTAGAGGTCGGGATTACCTCCAAGCCATCCAATTTACTTAATTGATAAATAAAATCCGCTGTCTCACGCTGCCATTTACGGATCGGCAACGTAAATTGCGCCGGATGGATCAAGATATATTTACTTGCCTCGATAGCGATAGCATTTACCGACCAAGGTATGATATACTTGTTCACTTTCTCCGCAATCTCCGGAGAAGCGACCAGATAACCGATACGCAAGCCGGGGATATTATAGGCCTTCGAGATAGACTGGACAAGGATTAAGTTCTTATGCGTTTTCACGTCACTCGGCTTTAGCATGTCTTCCGTCGTAAAAGCCACGTATGCCTGGTCAATAATGAAGGTAGTCTGCGGATTCGCCGAGATCAAACGGAGAAGCTCCGTACGGTGGATCAGCTTTCCATCCGGATTATTCGGATTACAAATCCAACAGAAATCCTGTCCCTCCAAGGATAACTCTGATAAATCGTCCGATGTCGGGAAGAAAGAGATCTCATGCTCATGCAAACGGCAAGCGTCCTCATATTCAGAGAAAGAAGGAATAGCGATCATGGATTTCGCACCTCGCCAAGCTTGCGCTAACAAATAAAAAGCCGTGATCGAGCCATTCGTCACTACAATATTCTCTTCCTTGATCTCATACCGGCGGGCCAACAATCTTTTCAAAGTAGCGGCGTCCGGCTCCGGATAACGAGTCAGCTTATCAAAATGCTCGATCAAATGTTCCTTCAGTTTATCTAAATTAGCTCCGTGCCACACATTCGAGCTAAAGTTTATCTTTACCTCGTTCTTTGCGTTATAAAAATCATCACCGTGTCCGTATAACATATACCTGCTTTTTAATTAATACCTATCTGTTAAAACTGTCACAAAATTACGAATCTTTTTGGCTTTTCCTATCAATCGCCTTATAGATCGCATCCTGTATGCGAGTACGTATATCAAGCGATCCCAGTTTATTATTTGCCCGGCTAGGATTCACCCGGTTACTCAAAAATATATAAATAAGCTGGTTATCCGGATCTACCCAAAAACAAGTACCCGTAAATCCTGTATGTCCATAGACCGAGGCGGGAGCCAAAGCCCCACAAGGCGAGGCTTTCGGATTACCAATCACCGGCTTATCAAAGCCTAACCCTCTACGGCAAGTCGGGCTCTTGCTTTGTGTAAACAAACGGCTGGTTTCCAAAGAAAGATAGCGCTCGCCGCCATAAGTCCCTTGGTTTAGCATCAATTGGAGCACCTTCGCCAAATCATTCGCATTCGAAAATAATCCGGCGTTTCCAGAAACACCCCCTTGAAAAGCGGCTGCCTCATCATGTACATATCCGCGAAGCAATTGGCGGCGGACAAATCCATCTTGTTCCGTAGGTACAATTTGCAAGGTATCCATTCGCTTCAACGGATTATAAGTGGTATGCCAAGCCCCTAACCCGCTGTAGAAATCATCCCGAAGAAGCTGGTCCATCGGAGATTTCATCAGATTTTCCACCATCATTTTCAGCATAATGAAATTCACGCAACTATATACGTACCTACCTCTCGTACCCAAACGGGATTTCTTGATATCTTGAAGGATCGTATCTTTAAAGGAATCACTCACATAGAAATTACGGGCTACCTCAGTCGTAAATCCGGGTTTCCGTGTATCTGATACTATATCCGGAAGATATTTAAAATCATTCCGGACATACGTTTTAGCGTCAAAACGAACCGGGTGCGTGGCGTTCTTCGCCGAACTATATAAACTGCCTTTATAACTATCCTTATCAATAGCATCCAGATAGAAATTAATAGTTGGAGTCACTCCCGATTGATGATATAGTAACTCTTTTATCGATAAATCCTTTTTATTAGACTCTTTCAACTCCGGCATAAAATCGGAGATCTTATTGTTCAAGGTGAATTTCTTCTCATCATACGCTTTCATGACTGCCAATAAAGTCCCCGCCGCCTTCGATGCCGAAGCCAAGTCATAAACTGACGCCTCCGTGACCGGCTGCCTACTTTCGTAATCAAAATAACCAAACGATTTATTATAGATAATCATGCCGTCCTTCGCAACCAACACTTGGCATCCGGGATAAGCCTTCTCATCCAATCCCTCTTTAACGATCGACTCAATTACATCCAAACGGTCCGGGTTCGCTCCTACCTCTTCCGGCTGGTGATACCCCAAACGAGTCTTCTCCGTAAAAACACCGGTACCCGCATAATACAATCCCGGAATCGAAACCGGAAGTTTCCCTTTCGCCGCAATACCACCGAATATCACTTGGGCCGCATATTCCTGCGCTAAGGGAGTGCCCTCGTAAGCCAACACGACCGCCTTCGCCTTCTCGATCGACTTCTTATATTCCTTACAAGCATATGGCAAGGTAAAGAAAGCATAGACCAACTCTTTCTTCGCGGCCAACTGCCTCAACGCTAAACTCTCGGGAATGCGAATCGTATGTACGCCACAAATGATCACGTCGTATTTTTGCAATTTATTATAAACCTGCTGGACTTGGGCAGCCGTAGAACGCCGTCCGATGCTAAAGCAAGCGATCGAATCATATTCGCCCAGCATTTTCTGGAATTCATTACCAACCCCGTCTCCAATCGAGAGTGCTGCGATCTTTTTCTTATTCAACTGTTTAAGAGGTAAGATCGTATCCTCATTCTTCAAAACGGTAATAGCCTCCGAATTCAACTTCGCCGCCATCCATGCCGCATGCGGAGAGTTCAAACGTTTCGATAAGCCTTTTGTTTCGACCGGCTTATAGGCATTCAATCCAGCGATATATTTGTACCTTAATATTTTCAAGCACTTGGCCTCGATCGCTTCCAGATCCAATACCCCTTCCTCGATAGCCTCTTTCACGGCCGTAAAATCATTGATTGGAGCGGCCGGAGCGAGCAAGATATCATTCCCCGCAAGCAAAGCCTTCACCGAAGGATTATCCGTTTTCTTTGTGGAAGCCCCTTTCATCGCTAAAGCATCCGTAAAGCACAGACCTTGAAAACCGAGTTCTTTCTGTAATAGATCCGTCACTACCGCCTTAGAAAAAGAAGCCGGCTTATGACTTTTGTCCAATGCCGGAACATAAAGATGTCCCGTCATTATCCCGGCGAACCCATCATATATATAACGTTTAAAAGGAAGAAGTTCCACGCTATCCAAGCGGGCCCGGTTATGGCGCACAACGGGTAATGTCTCGTGCGAGTCCTCGGAAGTATCTCCATGTCCGGGGAAATGTTTGGAGACAGACAAGATGCCCGTACTTTCCAATCCTCTTGCGTAAGCAATACCCTTCTCCGCCACAGCCTCCGGATTCTCGCCAAACGAACGCAGGCCGATCACGGGATTATCCACATTGCTATTCACGTCCATATCCGGAGCGAAATTTATATGAATTCCCATTTCCCGGCACTGCCGTCCCACCTCTTTTCCATATTCCTCGATCAAGGCATTGTCCTCGATAGCGCCTAGCATCATGTTTTTCGGGAAACGGGTGGTTCCACTTAATCGCATGGAAAGTCCCCACTCCCCATCCAAAGAGACCAACATCGGAATCCGGGAAGCCTTTTGCAAACGATTGGTCACCTCCGCCTGCGTCACCGGATCCCCTTTATGGAATAAGATGCCCCCGATCTTGATATCGTTCACGTAACGCATGAGCCGTTGCATATTCCGGTTATCGGATTTAGGATTCGCTATAACCATAAATAACTGCCCGATCCGTTCATCATAACTCATAGCGTCAAACACGGAATCAACCCAATGATTCATCTTTTCCTGATCCACCGCACGATAAAGGTTCGGGACTGTTTGCGCCCCACTCGATAAAAGGGAAATACAACACAAAAGCAAGATACCAATCTGTCTCATCACAACATTATCATTATTACTCTCCAAAAATAAGAAAATATCGCAATAGTAACGTGAATTGTGATAGGGGTTTTTACTATCTTTCCTGTCTCGTAATAAAAAAGGAAGTACTTCATGAAGCTAATACTACTCATAATCTTGATTATCTTCGGCTTTCAATCAAGCGCTTGGGGACAGGCGCCGACTCTCAGTATCGAGGCTAAACAAGAGCCGATCCAAGAAATCATGAAAAAAATAGAGCATCAAACAGGCATGACATTCTCCTACGATCCTTCTATTCTCAAAGGCATTTCCCGGATTACATTCAAATCTGATAACCAATCCATATCGGAATGCCTTACCCGGCTATTCCAAAAGCTCCCTCTGTCTTATCAGATAAACGGTACCCACATCATCTTGAAGAAACGCCCCCGCTCAGTAACCATCAGCGGATTCGTACGGGATAAAGCGACTACAGAATATCTAATCGGGGCCTCCGTTTATGACTCTCGCACACAAAGGGGCACAGCTACCAATAACCACGGTTTCTTCAGTCTAACCTTACCGGTCGGGGTAGTCCGTCTGGAGACTTCCTACATCGGATACGGACGTTTCTCACATACATTCCAACCGCTCGAACGGGATACCGTGATGGAAATTCTGCTGGAAAGCGGTGAGGCATTGGCCGAAGTTGTCGTTACCGGTAGTAATGACACACAAAACCCGATACAAGCCCCTCAGATGGGAACGATTAAAATAACCCGGAAGATGATCAAGACCATCCCGACCTTATTCGGTGAGGCTGATGTGATCAAAGCCCTGCAAACCCAACCCGGCGTATCAGCCGGAACGGAAGGATTAGCCGGGATGTATGTCCGTGGGGGGAATGGAGACGAGAACCTGTATATGATAGACGGAATCCAACTGTATCAGGTCAATCATCTCGGAGGACTTTTCTCCGCTTTCAACGCCGAGGCTTTGAAAGATGTGGATTTTTATAAATCCGCTTTCCCCGCCCGCTATGGGGGAAGGCTTTCCAGCGTAGTGGATGTGCATACTAAAGATGGCAATATGAAAGAGTACCATGGTAGCGCTATGCTAGGATTGACCTCCGGTAACTTAAATTTCGAAGGGCCGATCATTAAAGACCGGACTTCGTTCAACGCCTCCTTCCGTCGCTCTTGGCTGGATGCCTTATCCGCACCGGGTTTGGCGATCTACAATAAAATTCAGAAAAAGAAGGGGGAGAAATTCAGCGCACGCTATGCTTTTACCGATCTAAACCTAAAAGTGAACCACCATATCAATGACCGGAGCCAAGCTTACGTTAATTTCTATTTCGGACAGGATTTCCTAAAAGGAGGAAGTTCTGAGTTCTCCGTAGGTGATAATATAACCCCTTTCGAGAACAAGGACTTTGGAAAGATGCGCTGGGGTAACATCGCATTGTCTTCCGGCTGGTCGTATGTGTTTAACAACAAGATGTTCGGTACCGTCACCTTGGCTTATTCCCATTATCAATCCAAACTAAAACAAGAGACTTCACAATACTACGGAACCGAGGGTGACAAAGATTATTCTTCACGGTTTATCGAGACCTCAACCCGAAACGGTATCAATGATTTCGGAGTCCATGCGAACTTCGACTATATTCCTACCTTGGCACATCATATCCGTTATGGTACCGACTATCTTTACCATCGTTTCAGTCCGGAATATATCGAGGAAAAGACCTCCGAGAATTTGTCTCCGACCAAACGAACTACCGGAGACGAGCGCCTTTCAGCGAATGAGTTGGCTGTTTTCGCCGAAGATGACTGGGCGATATCTCCCATTGTCCGGGCTAACGCCGGATTACGCCTGAACATGTACAATATACAAAAGAAGACATATGTCTCCTTAGACCCTCGTTTATCCGTACGCTTCCTGCTCACGAGGGATCTAAGCCTTAAGGCCTCATACGCCCGGATGAATCAATACGTACATCAGATTAGCGAAAGTTATATGAGTCTCCCTACCGATATGTGGATGCCGGTCAGCAAGAAATTAAAACCATTGGTGAGTGATCAAGTATCCGTTGGCGCTTATTACAATCTGCACAAGAACTATTCCTTCTCGGTGGAAGGTTATTACAAATGGATGAATCACTTACTGGATTATAAAGATGGTTACAACTTCTTACCCTCGTTCGTCGGTTGGGAGGAGAAGTTGGCCGCCGGTAAGGGGTGGGCCTATGGAGCGGAGTTTATCGCCCGGAAAGAGACGGGGCGTATAACAGGATGGATCGGATACGGACTAATGTGGAGCGACCGGCAGTTCGACGAGATTAATAATGGCAAACGTTTCCCCGCGAAATACGATAACCGCCATAAGCTGAATATCGTCGCAAACTGGAAGATCAACGAGAAATTGGAACTGACCGGAAGCTGGACTTTCATGACCGGAAACCGGGTTACGGTGGCATTCGAGAATTACGAGGATTTGGGCCTCACTCCTGTCCCTCCGCTCTTACCGGAAGGAGGCTTGGACTATTTCACGGAGCGTAATAACGTACGTCTCCCCGCTTACCACCGCTTAGATCTGGGGATTAATATTTATCGACCTAAAAAGAACGGCCATCTCGGTATCTGGAATATCAGCGTATATAACGCTTATTGCCAGATGAACCCGATAACTATCCATAAGCGGTCTTGGATAAACTATAGCCATTATTTCGAGACGTTATCGCTCTTACCGATCATTCCGTCTATATCATATACTTATAAATTCTAAAGAACATGAAACCTAT
>ERZ1026975.1447-NODE-1447-length-11029-cov-5.693457_pt1 | contig 11029 bp, 10 predicted proteins | sample MGYA00519561_ERZ1026975 | MGnify/ENA primary metagenome ERZ1026975 (study PRJEB26926, sample SAMN06164672) | human gut metagenome | biome: ENVO:00009003; feature: ENVO:2100002; material: ENVO:00002003 | host: Homo sapiens | place: USA | collected 2012 ... | reverse complement strand
GCCGAGGTCCGGGCGCTGCAGCGGAAGGGTCTGCGGGTCTCCGCCGTCTTTATGGGCGAAGACGCCAGCGCTGCCGACGCCTCCCGCATCTACGGCAAGAACATGGCCCGCATCCGTGGCATGGACCAGCTGGCCCGGGCCGCAGGCCGACTCATCCAGAACGAGATACGGGAGCTGGGCGACTGAATCATAATAATGTACGGGACCGCTGTGCAGTTGTATCTGCTGCCAGCGGCCCCGTATTTTTGTTGTCTTTCACAACCATCTTGTTTTGCTTTGTGGAAAAGTCAAAAAGTTTTTTGGTTTATTTACAAACTTATAGTTGTATTCTGGCACAATTTATGATATACTACAACCAACGAAGGGCCGCACACCTACACATCACCCCGCGCCCACAGGAAGGAGAACCGCTATGGATGCCGCACGTTATTTTGAAGAGATGCATCTTGCCATGTCCAGCCAGAAGCCCGAGTACCGCCTTGTGCTCAGCGTCAAGGTCCAAGACCTCGGAGGCGCAGACGCTTATCTCGAGCTGCGGCAGGAGCCGGTCAGCGGCAAGGCCCGGGTGTTCTATTCCACGATGGGACGTCAGAAGCTGAACTTCCAGCTCGTCCGCAAAGGGTGGCAGAGCTGCCACAACGCCTCGGGCGAGCTGACGGGGCGCTTCCCCGCCACCGCCGACGGTCTGCTGGCCCAGACGGATTTCTCTGCCTTTGTCCGGGACGACGCCCTCGACAGCGGCCGGATGGCGCGCATTCTGGATGTTCTGGCCCATACTGCCGGTGGTTGTGGAACGGTCTCCCCCTCTGCTGCCCGGGAGGGTGCGCTCATCACGGTGGAGCGGTTCGTGGGCCGTCCCGCCCATTGGAGCTATTGGAGCACCCGCGCCGCAGAACAGCTGAACATCGCGGCCATCCTCTGCTGGCTGGGCGACTACCTCGCCGGGGCCGAGCGCCGCACCCTGCAGAGCTGCCCGGAGGCCATGCAGCTTGCCGCCGCATGGCAGGCCGCGCTTTTCGCTCCCCTGCCCCAGACGGCTCAGCGGCCTCAGCCTGTACAGTCCCGGCCCGCCCGCCGTGCGCCCGCCGTCGAGAACAAGCGCTGGCAGAGCATCCTCGCCGTGCTGGCGACGGTGTAAAAAAGCTTCCCACGAAGGGAAGCCTTTACAGTCATAACTTTTACTTCCACCCCCGCGCCGAGGGGTCGAGCATCTCGGCGGCAGAGTAGATGAGGGCGTTGCAGATGGCCGCAGCGACGTTGCTGCCGCCCTTGCGGCCCATCGCCACGATGGCCGGTACATCATGCTTTTCGCAGACGGCGAAGAGCCGTTCCTTGCTCTCCACCACGTTCACAAAGCCCACCGGCACGCCGATGACCAGTGCGGGCCGCAGGCCGCTTTCGATCTGTTCTGCAATCGTCAGCAGAGCCGTGGGCGCGTTGCCGACGGCGAGGATGGCCCCGGGATGCTCCTGCGCTGCCTTTTTCATCGCTGCGACGGCCCGGGTGGTGCCAGCCTCTTTTGCGGCGGCGGCCACCTCGGGGTCAGCCATATAACAGCAGGCCGTGCCGCCCAGCTTCGCCAGACCGGGTTTGGTGATGCCGGCCAGCGCCATATTCGTATCGGTCACGATGACGGCCCCGGCGTGGAGGGCCTTGACGGCCTGCTCCACCGCGCGGGGGGTAAAATGAAGATTCCGCGCATAGTCGAAGTCGGCGGTGGTGTGGATGACCCGCTTGACCACGGCTTCGTGCTCGGGCGGCGGGGTCAGGCCCATCATTTCCAGTTCTTCGGTGATGATGTGGAAGCTCGTCCGCTCAATGTCAGCAGGTAAATGATGCTGCGGCGTCAATATTCTATCCCCTTTCGTGCTTTTATCCCCTTCTGGTAGGGGTGGCGGTGGCATTTCATCTCGGTGGAGTAGTCGGCGGCGTCCAGCATCCACTGGGGCGGCGTGTGGGCCGTCAGGACGCACTCACATCCGGCAGGCCGCTCCAGAACGGCCTTTTTTAATAGATCGACGTCCACCATATCCAGCTCTTCTGCGCTCCCGGCTTCGTCCAGTATCAGCAGGTCGGCAGGCTGTGCCATGGCGGCGGCGAGGTTCTGGTTTTGCAGTTCCCGGGTCACGGCCTTTTCCTCCGGCGTCATCTGGAAGACGAATTTCTGCCCGGCCTTGCCCCGGTAGATCTCCGCGCCAAGCTGGGCCAGAAGCGGGATCTCGCCGCTGTTCCCGCCCTTCAAAAACTGGACGATGACCACCCGCTTCCCGGACCCCAGCGCACGGAGCGCAAGACCCATTGCAGCAGTGGTCTTTCCCTTTCCGTCGCCCCAGTACAGATGCAAAAGTCCCTGTTCCATTCAGCGCCTCTCCATTCCCATCGCGGCATACACCGCGTCCATATCCAGCGCCCCGCGCACGCCGTCGGCCAGGATGTCGAACTGCTGGCGGCGGTACTCTTCCATCGGGATGAGGGCCGCGTCGGAGGGGTCGATGCCCTTCCGGCGGCAGAGCCAGCCCGCCAGCGCCTCGGTCAGCGTGCCGGTGTCGAACAGGCCGTGGAGGTAGGTGCCGAACACATTGCCCTGCACACAGCCTTCCCGGCCTCCGTCGGCGTAGTGGGCGAAGGGTTCGCCCTCCGCCTCGGTCACGCCGGTGTGAATCTCGTAGCCTTCCAGCTCTGCACCCGCAAAGGGGGCGGCGGCGACGGTCGCTTTGACCTGTGCGCGGCGCTTCTGCTCGCTGAACACGGTCCGGGTGGGCAGCAGACCCAGCCCCCGCAGAGTCTGCGGCCGGCCGCTCTCGCTGCCGGTGGGGTCGTCGAGGGTCTGGCCCAGCATCTGGTAGCCGCCGCAGACGCCCAGCACCGGCGTGCCTTTCGCGGCCAGCTTGAGCAGAGCCGTTTCCAGCCCGCACTGCCGCAGCCAGAGCAGGTCGTCCACCGTGTTTTTCGTCCCCGGCAGCAGGATGAGGTCGGGTGCGCCCAGCTCATGAGTGTTCGAAACATACCGCACGCCCAGCAGCGGGTGCTGTTCCAGCGGCATGAAGTCCGTAAAATTGGACAGATGCGGCAGGCGGATGATCGCCGCATCCAGCGGCTTTTTGCCGTCCCGCATCTCGAGGCGCTGGCTCAGGGAGTCCTCGTCCTCGATGTCCACCTTCAGGTACGGTACAACGCCCACCACGGGCAGATGGGTCTTTTCTTCCAGCATCGAAAGGCCGGGGCGCAGAATTTCTACGTCTCCACGGAATTTATTGATGACGAGCCCCTTGATGCGCCGGCGTTCTTTTTCTTCCAGTAGCTCCACCGTGCCGTATAGCTGGGCGAACACGCCGCCCCGGTCAATGTCGCCCACCAGAAGCACCGGCGCGTCCACCATCTCGGCGAGGCCCATGTTCACGATGTCCTCGCTCTTGAGGTTGATCTCTGCCGGGCTGCCCGCGCCCTCGATGACGATGACGTCAGCCTCCTCGGCGAGGCTGTCATATGCCTTCAGGATGTCCGGCACCAGCTGCCGTTTCGTGCGGAAATACTCCGACGCTTTCATCTGGCCCCGCACCTCGCCGTTGACGATGACCTGACTGCCCACGTCACTGCTGGGCTTCAGGAGAATGGGGTTCATCCGCACGTCCGGTTCGACACCGGCGGCCTGCGCCTGCACCACCTGCGCCCGGCCCATCTCGAGGCCGTCTTTGGTGACGAAGCTGTTCAGCGCCATGTTCTGGCTCTTGAACGGCACGGCGCGCAGGCCGTCCTGCGCAAAGATGCGGCAGAGCGCCGCGCAGAGCAGGCTTTTGCCTGCACCGCTCATCGTACCCTGCACCATGATGCATTTTGCCCTGCTCATCCCAGCACCTCTTTCATAAGTTCCAGCAGCCGGGCGTTCTCGGAGGCCGTGCGCACCGCCGTGCGGTACCACTCCGGCCCGAGGCCCGGATAATTCGCGCAGCTGCGCACCTGTGTTCCCAGAGGGCGAAGCCTCTCGTTCAGGTCGGCGGGCGCGCGGAAGAGCAGATAGTTCGCCTTTCCGTCGATGACCCGCAGGCCCAGCGCCCGCAGGCCCGCCGTCAGAACGGGCCGCTGCCGGGCGATAAGGGCGCGCACCTCGTCCACATAAGCGGTTTCTTTCAGGGCCGCGACGCCTGCCGCCTGGGCCAGACTGGACACGGCCCACGGCTGGCCCGCTGTCTGCATTTTTTCCAGAAGCGTTTCGTCGCCGCAGAGGCAGTAACCCAGCCGGACGCCGGCCATGCCGTAGAGCTTGGTGAAAGCTTTCAGGATGACGAGGTTCCCACTTTCCAGCAGAGGCTTCGCGGTCCACCCGTCGGCGTCGGGCAGAAAGTCCAGAAAGCACTCATCTACGGCCAAAATCGTGCGGCACTCCTCGCACCGGCGCAGCAGCTTTTTCACCAGTTCGGGTGAGGCCAGCTGCCCCGTCGGGTTGTTCGGCTGGCAGAGGAACACCATGTCGATGCTCTCGTCCACGGCGTCCACGAGGGCGTCCGTTGGGGCGAAATCATTCGTTTCATCGAGGAAGAAGCGTTTCACTTCGCACCCCACCGTATCCAATGCAGAGGCGTACTCGGCAAAAGTCGGGGCTGTCACCAGCGCCTTATGGGGCTTTACGGCCCAGACCAGCCGGAAGATGAGGTCCGCCGCGCCGTTGCCACAGAGGATATGCTCCTGCGGCACACCCTCGGCCCGGCTCAGCGCCTCCCGCAGGGTACGGCAGAGGGGGTCGGGGTAGCGGTCGGCCAGAGGCAGTGCGTCCCGGATGGCCTGCGCCACCCCTTCGGGCAGACCGAGTGGGCTGACGTTCGCCGAAAAATCCAGCGCGTCGCGGCCAAAGCGTTCGCGATAGCTCATCCAGTCACCGCCGTGGACCAGTTGTTTCATCCCAAGAACCCCCGTATCGCACATCCCCACGCCAGCGCAAACCCGCTGGCTACATACATCATCCGATCTGCCCGCAGAATATCCTCCGGCTCGATGGGCCGCAGCGGGTCGCCGATGGTGGGCTTCGGATAATATTCCCCGAAATAATAGGCCGGCCCGGCCAGCTGAACGCCCAGCGCACCGGCGCAGGCGCTCTCAGTCTGGGCGCTGTTGGGGCTGGCGTGATTGCGGCGGTCCCGCCGCCAGATACGCCACGCGCCCTTGGCGTCATTGCGGGTGAACGCCGCCGCCATGATCCAGAGCAGCGCCGCCAGACGGCTCGGGATATAGTTTGCCACATCGTCCAGTTTTGCGGCGGCGCGGCCAAAGTAGAGATATTTTTCGTTTTTGTAGCCCAGCATACTGTCCATGGTGTTGATGGCCTTGTAGGTCAGGGCCAGCGGCGCACCGCCCAGCAGCATATAAAGCAAAGGCGCAATGACGCCGTCGCTGGCGTTCTCGGCCACCGTCTCCACCGCCGCCCTGGTCACGCCCTCAGCAGTCAGCGCTTCCGTGTCGCGGCCCACGATGCGGCTCACAGCCTTCCGGGCAGCGGGCAGGCTGCCTTTTTTCAGCTCGACATAGACATTCGTGCTCTCCTGCACCAGCCCCTTTGCGGCCAGCGCCTGCCCGCACCAGAACATCTGGACGGCCAGCCCCAGCAGGGGGTGAAGCATCGCCGCGCCCCAGCAGACAAGGCCCGTGAACAGCAGCGTCCCCACCGGCAGGCAGAACGCCAGCACCGCACCGCCCAGCAGCTCACCCTGAGGCGTTTTGGGCAGGCGGGCGCGGAGGAATTTTTCCAGCCGGGAGATGGCTTTGCCCATGTACACCACCGGGTGGGGCAGCCATGCCGGGTCGCCGAAAATGGCATCCAGCACGAAGCCTCCCAGCACAGCCCAGGCGGTCATCATACGCCGGCCTCCGCGTCTTTCGTGTACTGCACGGTCTTCACGAGGCGGAGCTGGCGCTTCTCGGCCCAGTCGGCGGCGTCCAGCACATAGCCGCCCGCGTTGGGGCCGCACCACGCATAATAATCGCGCCTGGGCAGGGCATACCGTTCCATTGCCGCCATCTGGGTGCCGCCGTGAGCCAGGATGACCAGCAGCTCTTCGCCGTCGGCCAGCGCCTTGTCCACCAGAGCAGAGAAGGCATTACAGATGCGGTTCGAGAAGTCGTCCTTCCGCTCACCGTCGGGGCATTTGCTCTCGCAGTTGGCCTGCACCCACGCCTGATAATCGGCGTCGTGCTCCATCTCGACGTAGTTTTTGCCCTCGAAGCTGCCGAAGCACATCTCCTGCAGGTCTTTCACGACCACAAGCTCTGCCTCCGGGAAGAGCACCCGGGCCGTCTGGGCCGTCCGCTGCAGCGGGGTGATATAGACCACCTTCGGGTCGATGTCGGCCCGGCGCAGCTGGCTCAGGCCCTCCGCCGAGAGCGGGATGTCGCGCTGGCCCTGATAGCGCTTCTGGGCGTTGTATTCGGTCAGGCCGTGACGCAGCAGATAGATCAACATTGGGGTAATTCTCCTTTCAATACCGTCGGGATGCCGCAGAACATCTGCACCACGCAGTCGGCGCGCTCTGCCAGCAGGCAGGCCAGCCGTCCGGCGGCCTCCCGCCCGGCGCGCTCCTCAGCATCCATCGGGACAACACCGCCGCCGACCTCGGTGGCGATGACAATATCATATTCCGCCAGCTCCCGGGCCAGCGTTTCGAGCTGCTCCGGGGTCTGAGTCTCAGCGGCGGCGTCCTGCACATCGGCGATGACGCTGCCCCGGAAGTTCCGCGCAAAGGTGCGCTTGCCGCTGTAGAGCGGCCCTGTGATGAACATCATTTACAGCACTCCTCCCCACTGGCTGACGGCCAGCGCCGCCAGCATCCACAGTTCGGCCCGCTGCAAAAACCACCCGGCCAGGTCGCCGGTGATGCCGCCAAACTGCTTTTTTGCCACGAAATCATAGCGCCACAGCGCCAGAAGCGCTGCTGCCGCCAGCCCGCCGCCGCCCAGCGCCGTCAGCGCCAGGATGAGCAGAGCCGACAGGCCGCAGAGGAAGCGGCGGACGGTCTGCTTGTCGGCCGCTGTGGCAAAAGTATGGGCGAGGCCGGTGTCTTTCGCCAGCGGGAACGCCGCCACGGCAAAGCCCGACAGCGCCCGCTCCAGCACCAGCGCCAGCGTCCAGCACAGGCCCGCCCGGGGTGTGAACCGCACACTGCCGCAGAGGCCAAAGTAGGCCGCAAAGTAGCAGCACAGCCGGATGACAGCGAAGGCCCCACAGTGGGAGTCTTTCAGGATCTCAAGCTTTTTTTCGCGGTCGCCGTAGCTCGAGAGGGCATCCGAAGTGTCGGCGTAGCCGTCGAGATGGATGCCGCCGGTGACGGCCACCGGCACGAGGCAGAACGCCGCCGCCCGAGCCAGCTCCGGCAGGGGCAGGACGCCGCAGAGGCACCACAGCCCGCCGCACACCAGCCCGATGAGGGGGAAGGCGCACATGGCGTACCGCATATTTTTTTCGTTCCACTCGAACTGCGGCATCGGCAGGGCCGAAAACATCGCAAAGGCCACCGCGATGGTCTGCAAAACAGTCACAGCTTTTCTCCCCCTTTGTAGTACACCGGCAGGCCGCAGACCACCCGGCAGACGTTGTCTGCCCGGGCGGCGAAGGCGTTGTTCACCTGCGCCAGCGCCAGCAGATACTGGTCGGTGTCGCCCGCGTAGTCGGCACCGCCGCTGAACACCTCGTTCGATACGACGATGAGGTGATCACACCCGGCGGCGAGGCGTTCCAGCCCGGCCAAAACGGCCTCGGCGGTGTGCTTTCCTGCCCCGCCGGGGCTGTAAAGCTCGTTGGCGACGAGGTTGCCGAGGTCTTCCAGCAGGACGGTCCCCCGGCCGGGCAGGGGCAGACGGTCGAGGTGGAGCGGGCATTCCAGCGTTTCGAACTTCTTTTGCGCCCGCATTTTCCGGTGCTTTTCCACCCGGGCGGCGCACTCGGCATCCCAGACCTGCATGGTGGCGAGGTAATAGCGGGACAGGCCGGTCTTGAGCACAAGGCTCTCGGCGTAGGCGCTCTTGCCGCTGGCCGCACCGCCGAGCACCAGCGTCAGCATCCCGCACCCCCCTGCGGCGTGTAGGCTTCGATGCCGCCCTCTTCAAAGGAATAACAGCCATCGTAGACGGCCAGCGCCATATCCCACAGCGGGATGGCGGCCACCGCGCCGGTGCCTTCACCCAGATGCAGGCCCGCCGTGATGAGGGCTTTTTTGTTCAGAGCGTCCAGCACCAGTTTTGCGGCCGGCTCGGTGGAGCAGTGGCTTGCAAAAACAGCCTTGGCCGCCGCCGGGCAGAGCCGGACAGCGCAGAGCGCCGCCACACAGCTGATGAAACCGTCGGCCAGCACCGGCACACCTTCCAGCGCACCGCCGAGGAAGATGCCGCAGAGCCCGGCAATATCGAAACCGCCCAGCTTTGCCAGCACGTCCAGTGCATCGGCAGAGTCGGGCTGATTTTTTGCGATGCCGCGATGGATGGCGTCGATCTTCCGGGCAAGCCCCTCGTCCGAAAGGCCCGCGCCCCGGCCTGTCATCACTTCGACGGGCTGGCCCAGCAGCACAGCGGCCACGGCGCTGGACGTCGTGGTGTTTCCGATGCCCATCTCACCGGTGGCCAGCAGGCCGACGCCCGCTTTCTTCTGCTCCTGCACCAGCCGGATGCCCCTGCCGATGGCCTCCACAGCTTCAGCCCTGCTCATGGCCGGGCCGAGGGTGAAGTCCGCTGTGCCGGGGGCGATGCGGCAGTCGAGGACGCCCGGGACCGGGTCGCCCACGATGCCCATATCCACCGGCACCACCTCGCACCGGGCGATCTGTGCCATCCGGCAGACGCTGGTGCGGCGGGCGGCGAGGTTCTCAGCCACGGCGCGGGTCACGCTGCTGTCGGTCTGGCTGACGCCCTGGGCCACCACACCGTTATCGGCGCAGAGCACCAGCACCGCCCGGCGGGAAATATCCAGCTTTGCGCTGCCGGTGAGGGCGGCGGCATCCTCGATGGTCGTTTCCAATCCGCCCAGCCCGCCCAGCGGCTTTGCAAGGCTGGCCCAGTGGGCGTGCGCCGCCGCCCGGGCGGCTTCGTCCGGCGGCGTGATGGCCGCACAGAGGGCGGCGAGTTCTGTCTCAGTCATGGTCTCTCCTGTAATTTTCAGCCGCGGCGGCAAAGCGCTGCGGCAGGGGCGTACCCGCCCAGTACAAATGCGGGAAGCCCGCATAGAAATGCTCGTTTACAAATCCGCACCGCCACGCTGCGCCGCCCACCGGCTTTTTTGCCGCGAGGGCCGTGCCGTTGGCGGTGGAATCCCAGTGGTGGAATTCGTGGATGGGAACGCTCTCCCCGGCCCGGAAGAGCAGACTGTCCGAATCTGCGCTCAGCGTGGCATAGCCGAAGCGGACGAGACGTCCGGCATCTTTTGCTTCGCCCGGCAGAACGCCCGCCATCGGCCAGCTCTGCCCCTCGGCGTCCGTGAGGCTCTGCCCCAGATAGAGGAAGCCTCCGCACTCGGCCGCTGTGGGCAGACCGGACTCGATTTTTTGCTTTATCTCGCGCAGAAGCGAGGTATTTCCACTCAATTCTCTTGCGTGAAGTTCCGGGTAGCCGCCGGGCAGATACAGCCCGCCGATGTTTTCCGGCAGAGCCGTGTCGCGGAGGGGGCTGAAAAAGACCACCTCTGCCCCGGCGTCCCGGAAGGCCTCCAGCGTCTCGGCGTAGGTAAAGCAGAACGCCTTGTCCTGCGCCACGGCGATGCGGACGCGGGCCGGAGGCGTCTCCGGCTGCACCGGCAGGGCGGGCGGCTCCTTTTCGCAGAGGGCCAGCAGGCGGGGCCAGTCGATGTGCTCCTCCGCCGCGTCGGCCAGAAGGGCCAGCTTCTGCTGTAAATTTTCCACTTCCGCCGCCGTGTAGAGGCCCAGATGGCGGGACCCGATGACGGCCTCCGGGAGCTTCGGCAGAAAGCCCAGCACCGGCAGACCCGTCTCTTTTTCCAGCATCGGAGCCAGCAGAGCGTGCATCCGGGCCGTGCAGTTGTTCAGCAGGATGCCTGCGATGTGACTGGGAGTGCGGAAGTTTACGAGCCCCTTCAGCTCTGCGGCCAGCGTCAGGCTCTGCCCCTTCGGCTCCACCACCAGCAGCACCGGCAGACCCAGCGTGTCGGCCAGATGCCACGCGCTGGCCCTGTCGCTGACGCCGCCGAGGCCGTCATAAAAGCCCATGGCCCCCTCGCACACCGCCGCACCGTGTCCGGCGGCACCCTTCGCGTAGAGGGTGCGCACCGTCTCGGGCGCAGAGAAAAAGAGGTCGAGGCTGCGGCTCTCCACCCCCAGCACGGCCCGGTGGAACATGGGGTCGATGTAGTCCGGCCCGCTCTTGAAGGCGCAGGGCGTACAGCCCCGCCGCTTCAGCGCCATGAGCAGGGCGCAGGTCATGGTGGTCTTGCCGCTGCCCGAGCGGGGCGCCGCCAGCAGAAACTGTATCATGTCATTCTCCTGTGATGAGGTAGATGGGGTTCTGGGCCATCATGAGATGCAGCCCGCCCACGGCCCTGGCCCGGCTGACGGCGATCTGGCTCACCTGCACGGTCCGGCCTTTGGCCGTCAGCGCGGCCACCGTCGCCGAAAGCGTCTCAAGGGCGATGGCCGACACACAGATGCGGGCGTCGGGGTTCTTATCCAGCGCGGCGTCCACGATGGCGGCAAGGCTGCCCTTGCTGCCGCCGATGAAGACAGCGTCCGGCGCGGGCAGGTCCGAAAGGGCGGCGGGGGCAAGCCCCTCCACGAGGACGAGATTCCGGGTCCTGAATTTTTCGCGGTTGGCTTTGATGAGCGCACAGCCCTCCGGCCTGCATTCCACTGCGTAGACCCGGCCCCGGGGCGCGGCCAATGCCAGCTCCACGCTGACGCTGCCCGTCCCGGCCCCCACGTCCCACAGGATGTCTTCCGGGCGGACGGCCAGCTTCGCCAGCACAGCGGCCCGGACTTCCTGCTTGGTCATGGGAACGTCGCCCCGCTCGAAGGCTTCGTCCGGCAGGCCCGGGGCGCGGCGGGGC